>MPLT02105723.1_pt1 | contig 10541 bp, 18 predicted proteins | sample 1617391 | NCBI WGS metagenome assembly MPLT02 (sample SAMN05944800, study PRJNA350692) | marine metagenome | biome: marine; feature: ODZ; material: water; isolation source: 70 m water sample filtered on 0.2 um supor filter | place: Pacific Ocean | collected 2012-04-08 | depth 70m m
CCTTTTCCGTATTCTTCAGGATACCCACCGGAACACATGCAAACAGTTATTGCTGATCCTTCGTAAAACGTAGGTGATTGTAATTCTCTTAAATGTCCTTCAATACATGCTTCCATATATGGTGCTAAATTACTTTCCATTAACATCATTAATACTTGGCATTCAGGATCACCAAAACGTACATTATATTCTATTACATATGGCTCGCCTTCAACTATCATTAAGCCAATATACAATACACCCTTATAAGGAATACCTTCGTGTTGCATTCCTTTAAGTGTAGGTTCAATTATTTCTCGTCTAATTTTAAAATCTAATTCATCTGTTATTAATGGTGCTGGTGCATATGCTCCCATTCCACCTGTGTTAGGTCCAGTATCTCCTTCGCCTACACGTTTATGATCTTGACAATAAGGAAGTACTTTGTAATCTAATCCGTCTGTTAATACAAAACAACTTGCTTCTTCACCTTCAAGGAAATCTTCAAGTAATATTTTATTTGAATTGGATTTAAAATGATTAGTTCTGTAGAGTTCTTTTGCTTGGAGTACTTCTTCTAGTGTTTTGCAAACTGTTACACCTTTTCCGCCACAAAGCCCGTCTTCTTTAATTACAATAGGAATTTGTTCATTGTGATATAATATGTCTGCTATTGCAGTTCTTTTATATGTATTCCATCTTGCAGTAGGTATATCATTACGAAGCATAAACTGTTTTGCCCATAACTTGCTTGTTTCTAATCTACCTGCAAGTTTAGTTGGAGCAAATACTTTTTTGAGCATACTTTTATAATGCTCTGTAAGTCCGTCTGCTATGGGTTGTTCGGGACCTATGATAACAAAAGGAGCATTTTCCTTAAACACAACTCCTTCTTTTTCTAATTTCCAACGTAAAGAAGCCTCTCTTCCTCCGTTGCCTATTATTGACATTACATTCATGTTACCTGTTGCTTATACCTGAGCGTGCCTTCTTGTGTAGGATATTTAGATGTTAAACATGCCATACAAAGTTCGCTGTCATCTTTATTTAATGCTTTTGTCATTCCTTCTAACGACAAATATTGTAAACTATCTGCACCAAAATCACTAGCATTAGGTTTATTAAAACCTGTATACAATTCTTTTATAGTTGGAAAATCAATTCCATAAAAGCATGGAGATGTAATAGGTGGACAACCTATTCTTAAATGTACTTCTTTAACACCACTCCACTCTTTTAAATTTTTTACTAATGCTTCCATTGTTGTTCCACGTACAATAGAATCATCTATAAGTATAACTTTTTTATTTCGTAGTACTTCACGAAGATGTGTAAATTTTAATTGTATATTATATGTTCTATTTGTATTATCTATAAATGTTCTACCAATAGAATGATTTTTAAGTAAACCTTGTACAAACGGAACATGAGTTTCTTGTGCATATTTTGCTCCTGCAACATATGAACTTTCTGGAACAGGCACTACAATATAGTCACCATTAAATTTAACTGTTTCTTCTATTGCTAACTGTTTTCCTATATTTTCTCGTACATGATAAACAGATTCGCCATCCATTACAGATGCTAAGTGTCCAAAGTAAATCCATTCAAAAAAACAATAACTTGTTTTCTTACTATCAATATAATTTACTACACGATATCCATCTTCATCTACAATAATCATCTCGCCAGGTTTTAAATCAATTGGCTCTATTTGTAAATTAGATAATACTACACTTTCTGATGCAAAAACTAATACATCATCTTTTGTAACTCCATAGCACATAGGTTTTAAACCTAATGGGTCTCTAACTGCAACCATTTTAGCATCTGCATTTAAAAATGCAATATTCCACGATCCATCGAAATCTTTTAGTAAGTTTCTAAATATCTCAACAAAATTTAATTCTTCCCATGGTTTATGTGCTTGTACTTCACGGCTAAGGAAATGCATAATTACTTCTGTATCAGAATCATAAGTCATATTATAACCTACATCTTCTAATCCATTTTTTAACTTATCGTAATTTGCTAAGTTACCATTAAATGCCAAACTAAACCATTTCGATTTTCTACCATGTGGACGTTCAAATGGTTGTGCTAGTTGATCTCCATTATCTCCGCTTGTTGCATATCGTGCATGTCCTATGGCGGCATGTCCGCCATAGTCTTCGTTTAACTTTTTACTTTTATATTGATGATTAATTTGAAATACTTCATGTACTTTACCATTGTCTTTATGTGTTTGGAGGATACGTTTACGATTTTGATTGTAAGAAGTTATTCCAGCACTGAGTTGTCCTCGGTGTTGTAAATCTAATAATCCTCTTACAATTAAGGGGTAAACGTTTTTGGTTTTATCCTTTAACGAATATGCCCCAATAACTCCGCACATTTAAAATTGCTCTTTTTCTGTCGAACCCTCTATTGCACTTAAAGTATTACTTCCAGTACATACTTGACTTATTTCGTCAAAATAACCTGCACCAACTTCACGTTGGTGTTTAACGGCAGTAAATCCATGTTCTTGTGCCGCAAATTCTTTTTGTTGTAAATCTACAAACCCTGTCATTCCAGTATCTTTATATTTCATTGATAAGTCAAACATACTATAATTTAAACTATGGAAACCTGCAAGTGTAATAAACTGATATGTTACACCCAGCTCTCCTAATTGATCTTTAAAAGTACGTATTTCTTTATCATTTAATTTTGCTTTCCAATTAAATGAAGGTGAGCAGTTATATGCAAACATTTTATTTGGAAACTCTTTGCGAATTTCAGTTGCAAATTCTGTCATTTCGCCAATATCTGGATTTCCTGTTTCCATCCAAATTAAATCACAATATGGTGCATATGCAAGTCCCCTAGAAACTGCTTGCTCCATTCCTGCTTTTACTCTAAAGAATCCTTCTTCAGTACGTTCACCAGTTATAAACTGATAATCATAACCGTCAACATCTGATACTAATAATGCTCCTGCTAGTGAATCTGTTCTAGCAATTAATACAGTATCAACTTCCATTATATCCGCGGCAAGTCTTGAAGCAATAAGTTTTGATACCATTTCTTTAGTAGGTACTAAAACTTTACCGCCCATATGTCCACATTTTTTAGCAGAAGATAATTGATCTTCTAAATGCACACCTGCGGCTCCTGCTTCGATCATGTCCTTCATTAATTCATGTGTATTAAGAACACCACCGAATCCAGATTCCATATCAGCAACAATAGGAAGAAAATAATCAACATCTCCTTCGCCTTCCATTGTTTGTATTTGATCTGCACGAATAAAAGTATTATTAATTCGTTTTACTACAATCGGTACACTATTGGCCGCATATAACGATTGGTCTGGATACATTTCTAAACTGTCATTTGCATCTCCTGCAACTTGCCAACCGCTAAGATATATTGAATCTAATCCTGCTTTTGCTTGTTGCATTGCTTGGTTACCTGTTAATGCACCTAATGCACTAACGTAAGGCTGACTATGTAACTTATCCCATAATTTATTAGCACCGTTACGTGCCAAGGTATGCTCTATTTTGACTGAGCCTTTTAAACGATTTACATCCCCAGCCGTATAGGGACGACGGATGCCCTCACATCTACTCATTAACGCCATTGTCTAGTTTTCCTATTTAAATTGTTGAGTGTATCCAGAAACTACTGCATACTTCTCTTGGATTTCTGTTAATCCTTCGCCGTCCCTAAATGACTGTTTATCCAGTTGTTGTTTAGGGTCGCCGTTTGGCCATATACGCCAACTATCATTATCGATAACATCAGCAATAACAAGCTCGCCATCAGTTGTTTTGCCAATTTCAATCTTCATATCAATTAACTGTACATTAAATTTTTTCCATGCTTTCTCTAATAATTCAAAACATGGTATCATTAATTTTGTTCTAATATATTCTAACGTTTCGTTATCTACTTCTGGTTCAATATCCATTAATGGTTGCATATCGTGCCGAGGTGTTTTGGGCGGATAAAGTAACCATACATCATCTTTTGGTTCAATTAATGGATCTGTGTATACTGTTTCAGTCCATTCTCCGTCTCGTAAGTATAAATCTCGTGCCTCGTCCTCTGACATTTGTTTTTTACCTACTACTGCATTTTTATGAAAAAACTCCGTTAACAACGGATCAAATATTTCTGCAGATGATTTTTCGGGTACTCTTTTTAAATAACTACCATAAGGCCGCCGTCTCATAACACATTCAATAGGAATCATTTCACATTTTTTTGAAACAAATGATGTTTCATCATTGCGAATTTCATAAGCCACAGGTACTCCATTGTTTTTTAAATAATGCATTACAGAACAATTTTGTGTGGTTTTATCTTTGGCTACAGGTAGGTCTGCTTGTATTGCGGCATCATTTGCCGTTAACGAATCCTTAGTAACAATTCGTACTAAGTTAGGATCATCAAGATCCTCAATTCTTTTAGTTTTTCCTTCGATCATTTTTTCCTTTATGATTTAATAATCTACTAATAATTTACTGGACCGCTCCAGTGAGCTTTGGTTGAAAAAAGTGGTTTAAGTTCCTTTTCTCTGTCGAGTAATGTATATGCTACTCCAACTGGTTGCATTATATGTAAATGATTCTTTACTGTTCCTACATCAAAATCTGCACAACTATAAACATCAAATTGTACTAATGCCGGATCTGGTTCATCCCATATATGAATTGCAATATGTGATGTTTCAATCATTACAAAACCAGTTATTCCTCTATTCCCAATGTTATTTACATAAGAAGCAAAAGGGCCTTTAATAGTTTTCATATCTATTAGTTTTACTAACTGTCTAAGCCACTTTTTAAGTTCCTTTTCTTCTTTAATAGGATCTAAAACTTCTGCTCGAACTAATAGATGTTTGTGTTGAATTATTCCCATGCATATTATTCCTTACGATTAAGTTTTCTTTCACAGTAGGCTTCTGGTTCACCGCCCGAGCAGTTTTTTTCAGTAACCTTAATAGTACACATGCCTTGTATATATTCGCATGGAAAATGTCTTCTTCTTTCTTCACGATCTAAAAATATCTGATTTATAGAAATACCAATACCGTAAAATAATATAATTAAGGCAAATATGCCTACTAGCCATTTTAATATTCCCATAATCAATACCAAATCGCGGGGTCATACCTGCAACCTCGACACCTGGGAGTTTCGTATTTAATATTCGCCGGATTGTACTTCTTCGTTTTAGATGTTCCACCAATTAACCAACTATAAAGTCCAGTATGTCTTTTATATTGAATTTCACTAGAGCAAGTGCATAACGTCACTAGCAGAAGGAAAATCATCACTACCCTTATCGTATATTTTTTCATCGTCTCTCCACAAGGTAAACTCTCCATTGTTACCTGGTATCAAGTGAAAGTCTTGCGATCCGAACTCCGCGGATTGTGCTATTTCTTCCACTAACCTAGTGGCGTGCGGCAAGTAATTTCACAGTTGACAATATCGGATAGTAAATGTAGGCATCATGTTCCCCTATACCATATTTATAGGGGAACATTTATAGGAGTAAATTATAGGTTAGATACGGCGAGTTTTTCAATCCGATCAATCCGTTGATTCATATGCTCGAATTTTTGTTGATTAAATTTGTCATCTGAATCTCTCGAAATTTTGTTCCAATCAACAAGTTCGCTATCATCGCACGAATTAATAATTAGGAATGATATAATCATACATGCTACACCAAAAAATAGTAAGCCATATGGTTGTAATATCAACATTCCTCCTAACATAAAAAGAGTTGCTAAAATCAATTTAATCATTGTTTTACTGTCCATAGTATTATCCTTTCGAATATAAATTGTTAGTGGCGGTCCCAACCGGATTTGAACCGGTGTTACCTGCGTGACAGGCAGGCGTCCTAGGCCAAACTAGACGATGGGACCGAGTGGGTTGATGGAAGGGATTTGAACCCTCAACCTTTTGACTCACAATCAAATGCTCTACCAATTGAGCTACCATCAACATCAATGGAGCGAGTTAAGAGATTTGAACTCTCGACCTTCTGCTTGGCAAGCAGATGCTCTACCAACTGAGCTAAACTCGCATGGTAGGGATGACTGGACTCGAACCAGCGACCTCTACATCCCAAATGTAGCGTTCTACCAGGCTGAACTACATCCCTGTTGTCAAGAGAAAAGGGGAGAAGCCAAACCAAGTAAGCATCCTCCCCTGTAACTTTATTTACGCAATTATTCTGCAACGCCAATCTTTAGAATTCCCCGCTTTATCTGTTGTGGTTAATTTGTCGGCGCCAGTTTCACGTATGACCCATGCTACTTCACTTTCTAGGTCAACTTTGTTATCGGCTTGGAATTCTCCATGCCTCACTTTACGATGGCCGCGAACGGCTGTGAAACTATACTTCATTCTTGCTCCTTAGAATTTGTGGTTGTAAGTAACCAGGGTCTGTTTCTCGTCATAATTGTATGACATGCTATAATTAGGTACACCGCCGAAATCACTCACTTCAAACATACCATAAAGCAATCCTGACAATACTCCAAAGCCAAATCCTTGAATAATGTTATTTCTAACACGTTCGCCGGTTTTTGCTTCCTCTTCTTCATCCGGAGTATTAATTGCGGCCAGTCCCATTCCGCCTACAATACCTATACCTGCACCCCATATTGTTGCACTGAAGACTGTACCAAGTGATGATTGATGTGGTTGTTGAGCGTATACTTGTTTGTGCATGGACAAAGCAATTATACAAGAAACAATTAAAAAGGCTATTCTACTTAAATTATAAGCCATATTATCTCCTTTAAAGGAGTTAACATTAGGAAACTTAAAAAGTTTCGGATGGAGCGGTTGTAAACTGCCCGAGCGTTTTCAGGCTAAGACTTCCCCGCTTAGAAAGTCTTTCTTTTATAGGCATAACCATATCACCGAAAAGATGTATAGCATACCAAATAAAAGAACTGCTTTTGTACCTTCGATTAGATATTCTCTCATATTAACCCCATGCAAGTTGCATTGCTCGTCCAAGTGGTGCTCGGGCATCGAAGCCTTCTGGTGCACCGTCATCTTCTGGAAAGTCAATACTGGATGATGTTGCTATTGATGTTTGTTTTTTAAACTGTTTAAGGAAACGAGCCATTTTATCAATGTCGTCTAATTTGAATGTTTTACTGTATGTTGCAAACTCTCTTTCTACTTTGATTTTAAATTTTCCGTTTTCAATTGATGCGAACATAAATTTAACTCTACTCATAATGTCTCCTTAATAAAGTGTTACTCGGTTATCCCATTCCATAAAAGAAACTTCCATTGGTACATATCCTACATCGCCTTCTCTTCCTGCATCCAATGTATCTTCTTCAATGTCTATTAAGTATACTTTTGCACCTCTAATTACATCAGTTCCGGTAATCTTACCTGCAATATAAAATTCAGGTTTTCCAAAAAAGTCTTGTGACTTAATTTTGTCACCTATTTTAAATTTATTTTCGAATTTAAGTGCCACGTTTACCTCCAATTAGCAGGTTAAGGACCAATTGTCCTGTTGAGTTGCTTCTCTTAAATCGCTTGCTTCACACCATTCACATGCTCCATCTACTTCGTAATGTACCATGTAATCATATTCTTTATCACCGTTAAGTGATTTTTTAGTAACTTCGCCGACTAAATTATTTAACGAGCTTACAACTACCATGTCGCCTGTGTTAAATTCTGCCATCGTGTCTCCTGTTAAGTTACTTGTTTCATTTATCATACTACTATTATATGATCTTGTAACCAAAGAGTCAACCGAATAATTTAATTAGTGCAATAAAATTTGCTACTACAAACCACCCTGTTAATACGGTTGCAAAGGCGGCTTTACGATAAAATGTGCTTATCATTCCTAAAATACTACCAAAGAAAAACATAGGAATAAACAGTTTAGTTGCTGGATTTAAAATTGTATAGGTTAGTATAGCACTTGCACTACATACCAAGATGGTCTCTCCTAATTCACAAAAAAATGCTATTTTGCTAGTTTCATAACTTTCTTTAAAATAATTATATATTACTTTTATCATTTATCTAACCCAGATCTTTTAGGTATATATTCTCTCATTTTATCGTTCCATTCCATCCAACCTTCGGGTCTTTTCAATGATTCCTTTGTGGCTTTATAACACTCTTCTGAACAAACCCAAACAGTTCCTTTTTCATTATTCCAAAATTTGCTAACATCTTTGTATTCAACTATTGAAGGTTTCCAACAATAGGTACAATGGCTCATTTTTCCTCTATAAATTTAACACCAAATTCGTCTTTAATTTCATTTCTTGCAATACCTAAGGCAGTTCTACAATCTTTTTCTGCTTGTTCTAGAGTGCCTTTTTTACCGTCTAATTCCCAAAGCATTTTTGCTAAGTCATCTAATGCTTCTTCAGTAGTTCCTGTACCGCCTACTGGAATTTTTGTAGTTCCTCGAATTACCATAAGTTTATCTTTTAAGTGTGGTGCCACAGGCCGGACTCGAACCGGCACGCTCTTACGAACATTGGATTTTAAGTCCAAGGCGTCTACCAGTTCCGCCACTGTGGCTTATTTCATTTTGTTCTTGGTATTTTCAATAGTGGTCTTGGCACGTTCGATCTTTTTCTTAAGATCTTTATTGCCTTTATCATTTACAAGCTCTTGCTCATAAATTGCGAGTTGTGCTTCGGTGCGTTTTGTAGCACTTTCTTGACGATCACGTTTACCGTTTTGTTTGCTTCTAGTCATTTTTTTCCTCGTATTCTTCTTTTAAGCCCCAGTAATATTTGTTTTCAGGCAAAGGAACTGTGAAACAATATATTGATATATCACCGTGATTTTGTAGTTCACCGCCTTTTTCGACTGTCTTCATATACTTTGTTGGACATTCTTGGGGTGCAGTAACCATAACCCATCCCATTATACTGAGTCCTATTATCGCTAAATTTATAGTTGTTATCATTTCCTATCTTCTATCAAATTTTTTGCTACTGTTTCAGTTGGAAATTGATATAAGTATCCGGGTGACGTATTAACAAATTTTTTATCCACACCTATATTACCAAGTGCGGCATCAATGGTACACATTTCGTTTGAACCACTTTGGACATCTGTGCGGAGTTCAAGGAGTGCATTAATTGCGATTTGCAGTTTAAGCATACAGTTTATATGTTCTTGTGTCATATTAGAAACTCCATTTGTTATAATGTGATTTGAATTCGGCCCATACTTTATCTGAAGTATACTTACCTGGGGTTCTAGTTGTTACTTTAAATGAAACTGCATTATTCATTAACTGCTTAAACTCGGGTGTTTTAGAATAATTACGAATGGCTTGCATTACATTCTTTTCTGTTGCATTTGTACCATTGCAATAATCGACTAAATTAAAGACACCGTAGTTGTGACGTTGCACCATTTTACCATCAAAACTTTCCCAACTATCTCTATATAAGATGCTAAGAATAACACCATTATAACCACGATAACGTTTTGTGTTTGTTGGATATGCAAATCGTGCCATTTTGTCTCCTTGTTGTTTCAGCATGTAAGTATTATACAATCTACACGTCAAAGGTCAACCGAAAAATGGCACTTTTTTTATATTTAGGCAGTTATTGTATCAATAATAACTTTTGTAATTTCATATGGATTTGCATTTGATGCTGGACGTCTATCTTCTAAATAACCAGTTGTATAATTAGATTCAACTGTTTCAGGTGGTATTCGTACACTTGCACCCCTATCACCTTCGCCATAACTAAACCGATCAATTGATGCTGTCTCATGTGAGCCAGTTAATCTTTGATCGTTGTCTTTTCCATAAACTTCAATATGAATAGCATGATTTTGGTCTAACTTATTAAGTATACTATCATATACTTCTTTATTAGCATCATTCCTCATTTTGTCTGTACTAAAGTTTGTGTGCATACCAGATCCATTCCAGTCACCTTTAATAGGCTTAGGTTCTATATTAATATCACAGCCATGCTCCTCTGCAACTCTCTCTAAAATGTATCGTGACATCCAAAGATCATCTCCGGCATTTTTTGCACCTTTACTAAACACTTGGTATTCCCATTGTCCAAGAGCAACCTCTGCATTTGTACCAGTAATATCAATATTTGCATCAATACATTTAGTCATATGATCAGAAACTACATTTCGTCCTGCAACGTTGCTTGCACCTATACCACAGTAATATGGTCCTTGGGGTCCGGGCTCTCCATTTGCCCAACCTAATGGTTTACCAGTACCGTTTGTTATAAAATATTCTTGTTCAAATCCAAACCAATATCCATCTGAGTCTTCAAATGTAATGGCTTCTCTCTTGTCAGTTGAACACATAACAAGAAAAGCACCAGTAAGAAACGGATTAGGATATAGTTTAACTGGTGTTAATGTAACATCCGAATGATCGCCGGGTGCTTGATCTGTTGAAGAACCATCATACGACCAAGCAGGTACTTCTTCTAATTTGCTAATGTTGCCTTCCGCAACCTTTACTTTACTACGTAATTTTTCGTTAGCATCGAGCCATAC
>MPLT02300882.1_pt1 | contig 10535 bp, 8 predicted proteins | sample 1617391 | NCBI WGS metagenome assembly MPLT02 (sample SAMN05944800, study PRJNA350692) | marine metagenome | biome: marine; feature: ODZ; material: water; isolation source: 70 m water sample filtered on 0.2 um supor filter | place: Pacific Ocean | collected 2012-04-08 | depth 70m m
AGAAGGGCAAGATTAAGCGAATCATCGCCAGAATATACTTCAAAATTTTCTGGCGCTTGTGAAAGGAATACGGCTGTTTCCCCCGGGTCTCCAGCTGCATCTTTCAAAGCGACAATATTGCTTACAGTATGTGCGAGCTCAAGCAATGTTTCAGTTTCTATTTTTTTACCACTACGGACAGGGATGTCGTACAACATAACTGGCAGTTCTGTGGATGCTGCAATACGAGAAAAGTGCGCTGTTAGTCCGCTTTGTGGCGGACGGTTGTAATAGGGGGTAACACTCAAAATCCCTGCTGCACCAACTTCCTCAGCTCGTTTGGTCAACTCTATTGCAGCCTTGGTGTCATTGCTTCCCGTTCCTGCAATGACAGGCGCATCGACCGCTTCCACTACAGCTTCTATCAAAGCAATCTGTTCATCATGGGTAAGTGTTGGTGACTCGCCAGTTGTTCCCGCAATCACAAGACCGTCATTTCCGTTTTCAACTAACCACCGCGCTAGCCGAGATGCCTCTTCTAAATCCAAATCACCCGAATCAGTGAAAGGCGTAACCATTGCCGTGAGTACTCTTCCAAACTTAGGCATACCTTTTCCTTTCATCTTCTTTAAGGAGGCTAGCAGTCCTAAGACTATTTCTTTGCGATTTTTGAATTAGAGATAGTCAATCGGAATGTCAGATTGACCTAGAGCTTTATTGCGATTCTTTTTATTTCTATAAATAACTAAGGGATAACCTAACGCAGCGATGGTCGCGAAAATAAACCACTGCACCGCATAATTTAGATGCTGTCTTTCTTTAAACTCCGGTATGTCCAAGATTCTAGGAAAGTTATCTATTTGGTCAGGACTTTGCTCAGTTAATTGAATATGCATTGGGAAAATTTCGTAACCTAACTCTTTCTCATACCTGATTAGGTCCACTCTCCCTAGACTGTCGAGATCTATCTCCTCTGGATCCGCTTTCTGGAGACCTTTTGCTGATTCGGTTTTTCGAAGAAACCCTGCTATCTCTACGGCCGAGGTTTTGGAATCTAGGTAATCCTCTGCAGAGATAGGGATCCACCCCCTGTTAACGATTACAAATGATCCGTTCTCTAGCTCCAGAGGAGTAAGAAACCAGAAACCTGGCACACCGTTGAAAGATCGATTTCTAACAAGAATACTGTCAGACTGTTTATAGTTCCCCGAGACAGTGATTGCACGATACTCATACTCTGAAGTTGAAATCTGAGAAGTGCTTTCATCGATGAAGCCATCCAAGTCAATTGATGGTTGCACTAATCTAGAGCTTATTCTTTCGTTAATTTCAGTTTTTTGGGAGTGACGATCTAGTTGCCAGAAACCCAGAATTACCATTGTCACCACTGCGGCGATTACTAATATGGTTGTGAGAATTCTTTTAGACATCCATTAAGGTTTCAAGGCCGACATTTACACCTTCTAATCTATCGATTCCTTTAATAGCCATAATAACTCCGGGCATAAATGAGGATCTATCGGAGCTATCCTGCCGAATGGTCAATGTCTGACCTAAAGTTCCCAAAAGAACTTCTTGATGAGCCAGCATCCCTTCCATGCGTACGCTGTGAATAGGGATCTGCGTCTGACCCTTAGCTCCTCGAGCCCCTTCAAGAACCATGTCGCTAGTCGGATCAGTCCGTAGATCATTGGATGCCGCTTGTAGTTTTTCAGCTGTAGCTATTGCAGTCCCAGAAGGAGCATCAATCTTTTCATTGTGGTGGTATTCGATAATCTCTATAGTGTCAAAGTGCGGTGCAGCAATTTCGGCAAGCCTCATCATCAGAACAGCGCTTATTGAAAAATTGGGGACAATAACGCAATTGCTCTGTGTGAAACATTGCCTTAGATTCTGGAGGTCTTTCATGTCTAGGCCGCTTGTTCCAACCACTGCGTGAATACCTTTTGCTGCAAGAAAAGGAAGGGTCTTTCGTGATGCGTCAGCCACCGTAAAATCAACCACAACATTTACATCTTCAATATTTGAAAGGTCTCCCCGGATTTCTATTTCGCAATTATCTATTGTGTCCCCGACCGCATTTTCATCTACGGCGAGTTCTAGTGAAGTTGCGGGATCATTAAGAACAGCTTGGCAAACAGTTGCGCCCATACGCCCAGCTGCGCCAATTACTCCAACTCTAATCTTTGTCATACATTAATTCTGCCATGAGTGAACGCCATCAGGGGCATATTAAAATGAAAAGGTTAGCGAGGAGGCGATCTTAACTACCTGCCTCGTCCACCACGACCTTTATTTCGTCTATTCCCACTGGACTGTCGATTACCGCCAATAGCTTCAGGACCTAAGTCACCGAGTTCTTCAGTAAGACTTTCCTCAAACTCATCCTCAAAACTTGCTTGGTTTTTTTCTGAAGTTTTAGTTTCCTCATTCTTAGGTGAAGCAGATTCTTTAGATTCCGCAGATTCTTTAGATTCCGCAGATTCGCCATCACCAGTCAAAACAAGGCTGACTTTTCCATTTGGATCAATATCTTCAACTCGAACTTCAATTTGCTGCCCAAGTTCTAGAACATCTTCCACTCGCTTAATTCTCTTTCCTCTACCGATTTTAGAGATATGAAGAAGGCCATCACGCCCTGGCAAAATGTTCACAAAGGCTCCAAAGTTAGTGATATTCACAACTTTACCGTCGTATACTCCCCCGACATCTGCTGTAGGCGGGTCAAGAATTAAATTAATCTGTCGTTCAGCTTCATAGACTGCATCTCGGTCAGTTCCGGCTATAGACACTGTTCCCATAACGCCATCATCATCGACAATGACCTCTGCTCCAGTTTCTTGCTGGATGGCATTAATAACTTTCCCTTTAGGTCCAATCACTTCGCCAATTTTGTCGAGAGGTATTTCAAAGCTAATAATCTTTGGCGCCACATCACGAACATCTTCCCGAGGTTCTGAAATAGCTCCAGCCATGGATTCTAGAATTTGCATTCTGGCATCCTTAGCTTGATCTAGCGCAGCCGCTAACACATCTGCAGGGATACCTTCAATCTTGGTATCAAGTTGCAGTGCAGTTATGAATTCAGATGTACCCGCTACCTTGAAATCCATATCCCCAAAGGCATCTTCTGCCCCCAGAATATCTGTAAGCGTGGTGTATTTGCCCTCTGCGTACACTAGGCCCATAGCTATACCTGCTACTGGAGACTTAATTGGCACACCGGCATCCATCATAGAAAGCGTTGATGAGCAAACAGATGCCATGGAAGTTGAACCATTTGATGACATTACGTCTGACACTAGTCTTAGGGTATACGGCCATTCGTCTTCGCTCGGGACAACTGGCAAAAGAGCTCGTTCAGCTAAGGCACCATGACCGATTTCTCGACGCTTTGGTCCTCGCATAAACCCTGCTTCTCCAGTTGAGAATGGAGGGAAATTATAATGATGCATGTAACGTTTCCGAGTTATGGGATCAATCCCATCAATCATCTGATCCATGCGCTTAGTTCCAAGTGTCGTAATATTCAGCACCTGAGTTTCACCTCGCTGAAATAAACCTGAACCGTGAGCAGTAGGTAGGATTCCAACATCTGATGAAAGGCTCCGAAGATCTGTAGGGGTTCTCCCATCAATACGGAGTCCCTCTTCAACTATTCGCTTCCGGACTGAAGACTTTGTCAGCGAACGAATCGCTGCCTTAATTTGGGTTTGCGCATTCTCTACGTCAGCGAACCGTTCAACAAGAGTTTCAAGGATCTCTGAAGATGCTTTCGCCTCTGCTTCACCGCGTTGAGCTTTATCAGCAATTTGTTGGCTGACAGCAATTTTCTCTGAACCCACTTCTTGAACTGCGTCCATGATTTCAGGTGCATAATCAACTGCAAGAACGAATTCCATTGTTTCTGCTGCCCCGACATTTTCAATTAGTTCCTTTTGTAGGGCTATAGCGTCTTTGATAGGTCCTTTAGAGAAATCTAATCCTTCTGCCAGTACCTTTTCATCAACCTTAGGAGCTCCGGCTTCATAGTACTTCCATGAGTTTTCAGTACCTCCTGCTTCTACCATCATCACGGCAACGTCTCCGTCTTCCAAGAGACGTCCAGCCACAACCATTTCAAATGTTGCCTGCTCCCCTTCTTCATACGTTGGATGAGGAATCCACTCGCCATCTTGATCATAGGCTATTCGAACACATCCTAGAGGTCCTTGAAATGGTATGTCTGAAATGCATAATGCGGCTGAAGCTGCATTGATAGCGGGAACGTCATACGGGTTTTCTTGGTCAGCCCCTAATACGGTTGCGACTATATGAACATCATTCCTAAAACCCTCTGGAAATAATGGTCGTAGAGGTCTATCGGTAAGACGACATGCCAGAATTGCTGTTTCGCTCGCTCTTCCTTCGCGTCTAAAGAATGATCCCGGTATTTTCCCTGCAGCGTAACTACGTTCCTCAAAGTCAACTGTTAGGGGGAAAAAATCTGTCCCTGGCCTAACATTCTTATTTGACGTTGCTGTAACAAGAACTGTGGTGTTTCCTATTTTTACTACTACGGCGCCATTGGCAAGATTGGCCAATACACCTGTTTCTAATGTCATTATTTTGTCTTCGGCACCAACTGCGCCATTGACTGTTATGGCTTCCGCCATTTTGTACTCCTTTTGAGACAATGTCTCACTTATTTGCCCAGTGGACGATCCTCCGGACATCAACATCGGAGTCCAGCTTCCCAGTTGAAAGGGTCTGTTTCCATCAGGCGCTTTCAACTGGCAGCTGACCATTCGTTGTTGATATTTTTTCTTTTCAGTTTCGCTCAGTTAAATGAGCTTCTCTAATCTTACCTTAAAGATTTCTCTATCGTCGTAATCCTAATTTGGCGATTAGATTTCTATATCTTTCTACATCATTTTTTTTGACGTAATCAAGCATTCTTCTTCTTCGACCTACAAGCATCAGTAGTCCTCTGCGACTGTGATGATCTTTTTTATGAACCTTAAGATGCTCAGTAAGATGATTGATCCTATCTGTGAGTAACGCTATTTGAACCTCAGGCGAACCAGTATCTGATCCATGGAGTTGATGTTCCTGAATAGTTGTGTCTTTTGGTTTTAAGTTTGCAGCCATTTATTTTCCTTTTGGGTATCTGACCCTGCCCTCATGTCGATTGTCGAACAGTTGAGCGTTTTGTATTGTAACCACAATCATGCGCAAAGGACTACTAGATGCTAACCGAAACTATTTTCACTTTTTGGATTATTGATTTAAGATTTCCCTTATATTGAGTAGGTCTATTTCAAGCTGGGTTTGAAATTCTTGAACCCCCGAAAATTTTCTTTCTTCGCGTATTCTTTCCACAAAGTGCAAGATCCCAATTTCACCATAGAGATCTCCATCAAAATCAAGTAAATGCGCTTCAATTGAAGAGATTTGAGCGTCTTCTTCAAATGTTGGCCTGCGTCCAATGTTCACAGCCGCTTTCACTCTTAAACCATCTTCTTTCTCATACCAGGCGGCGTATACACCTTCTCTGGGAACCATCAATTGCTCAGAGACAGCTAAGTTCGCTGTAGGGAATCCGATAGATTTCCCCCTGCTATCTCCAGTGATAACTTTTCCTTGTAATTCAAACATGCGTCCAAGTTTTTTGTTGGCAAGGAGGATTTCTCCATTCTCAATATTCTTTCTTATGGCTGTTGATGAAATTGGTCCATCATCATTTACGTGGTCTTGAATTAACGGAATTCCCGAGACACTAATGCTATTTTTTTCGCCTTCCTCTTTGAGAAGAGCAACATCACCTTGCTTTCGGTAGCCAAATTGAAAATCCTCACCAACGTAAAGAAATTTTGCATTTACCCCTGCAATAAAAACTTGTTCAAAGAACTCTACGGCTTTTGTTTCTGATCGTCTTTGGTCAAATTCAATTAGATACACATAATCAATGCCATTTTCTTGAAAGAGTTCTAATTTCCTCTCAAGTTTCGTCAGCGTTTTAGGAGCATTCTCAGGGCTTGTTACCCGAGTAGGGTGTTGGTCAAAAGTCACTATTGCAGAGTGAAGTCCCAACGATTTAGCCTTTTCCACTACCAAGGCAATCAGTTGTTGATGGCCGAGGTGCACCCCGTCGAAAACCCCAATTGTTGCGACTGTTCCCGAAAGGGATTCTGGTAATCCTTCCCCATCTTTAATTATCTTAATTCCTGTCATAATCTAATTATCTTTGTTTCGGGTCTTGATCTTGCCATAATCCTTAATCCTGTGAGATTACAACAGCAGGCTTAACAGTATCGTGGTTATAGTTCTCATACACGGCGAGTAGTTCATCATTTTCGTCAACAATTGGCCATGGCCCGCTGCCAATGTGGATACCCAATTTCTCTTTTCCCATGACTGAACCGACTTTGATTCGTTTACCTACATCAGCATTCACTGTTATCTTTTCGTAATCACGAAGCCCTTCCGACATGCTAATTATTCGCACTCCATCAATTGGGTTTGCGAGTGATTCATCGAATGAACCAATCGCTGTCCTCCGGAGTGTGCCTACATGTGCCAGAGATCCTGATTTCTCTGCGATATCAGAGACGAGGGAGCGAATATAGGTTCCGGAACCGCAGGAAACTTTTATTTGGTAAACATTGTTTTCCAACGACTGATCTATTTCTATGTGGTGGATTGTCACATTTCTGGGGTCTCGGTGAACTTCCTTACCTTCTCGTGCTAGTTGGTAAAGACGTTTTCCTTTAATTTTTACAGCTGAAACCATCGGAGGAACTTGCTGGATATCACCAACATAATTACGGGCACTTTCTTGGAGTTGGGACAAAGAAGGCAAGATTTCTGTAGTTCCAGTAATTTCGCCATCAGCATCTAGTGTGTCTGTTTCGGATCCAAGTACCATTGTCGCTACGTATTCTTTCCGTAGATCTGTAATAAACCTAAGCAGCCTAGTCGCTTTACCGATGCCTAAGATTAGAACGCCCGTGGCTGGGGGGTCGAGTGTCCCTGAGTGGCCTATTTTCCTTGTGTCAAGTATTTTTCTTGCTCGCGCTACTACATCATGACTTGTCCACCCAGGATCTTTGTCGATGATGGCAAATCCGTTTTTAGAGCTGAGTTTCGTCATTTGTAGTTCTGTTCTTATTTGCTTCAATCTCAAAAAGGATTTCATCTATTCGGCCACCAGTTGTAATTGCTGGATCAATGAAAAAAACCAATTCAGGTACTCTTCTAATCTTTGTTTGGCTCCCGATAGCTTTTCGCAGTTTCCCTTTGTAGCGATTCATTTGGCTTAAGACTAAATCTGGTTCCTCTGCAAGAGTCGAAAGATAAATCCTGGCTTTGGTAAGTTCATTGTCAACTTGTACCGCGGAAACACTAACCATCTCTAACTCATCATCATCAATTTTTTCTAGCTCTTCGGCTATGACCTCTCTAAGTAGCTCATTAAGCCGAGCACTTCGTTGATAGTCTTTTGTTCTGTTTGTACGCCTTCTAGCCATTGCAAACTCCGAAAACTCTTGACCTAACCAACTAGGTTATTTCGATCTCTTTTTCTTCGTAGGTTTCTATGATGTCACCGCTCTTTAAGTCTTGGAAGTCTGATAAGCCAATTCCGCATTCATAACCTGCTGCCACTTCCGGAACATCATCCTTGAATCTTCTGAGTGATGCAATATCGCCCTTCCAGATAATCGTTCCTTCTCGGAGGAATCGAACCTTTGACCCACGCGTGATTTTCCCGTCAAGCACATAGCAACCTGCGATCGCTCCAATTCTCGGGATTCTATAGATCTCTCTTACTTCAGCTTCTCCGGTAACTATTTCTTCATATTCGGGAACAAGCATTCCAACCATGGCTGACTCAATATCTTCAAGCAGTTTGTAGATGATCTCATAATTTCTTATCTCTACCTGTTCTTGGTCTGCCATTTCTCTTGCTTTACGATCTGGTCGAACATTGAAACCCAAAACCGTAGAGTTTGAAGTTGCTGCTAGTTGAATATCATTTTCTGTTATAGCTCCAACCCCTACGTGCACAAACGAGACTTTCACTTCTTCTCTTTCAAGTTTCTTTATGCTTTCACGTACAGCTTCAAGCGAACCATTTACGTCAGCTTTGAGGATCAGATTAAGGGTTGCTTGTTCACCGGAACTTATTTGACTAAAGAGGTCTTCGAGTTTCCCACCGCCAGAACCGGATGCTGAGTCACGGCCTATTGAGGCAACTCTGTGATAATGCTCTCTAGTATCAGCGACGTCTCGAGCTGTTCGTTCATCGGGTGCTACCACAAATTCATCCCCGGCAATAGCAACGTCTGACATCCCTAATACTTGGACTGGACACGAAGGCCCAGCAGATTTAACTTGCTCCCCTGTATCGGATACGAGTGCTCGGACTCTTCCCCATGAAGGTCCTGCGACGATAGGGTCTCCTACCGATAATGTCCCACGTTGGACGAGTACAGTGGCGACTGGGCCACGCCCAATATCAAGATGGGATTCAAGCACCACACCCGATGCCCTCCCTTTAGGAGATGCTCTAAGATCTTCGACTTCGGCTAATAAATTCAGATTTTCTAAGAGGTCAGATATGCCAAGGTTCTCAAGGGCAGATATTTCAACAACAATTGTTTCTCCTCCCCATGCTTCTGGAACGAGTTCATGTTCTGCTAACCCACCAAGGACTCTTTGAGGGTCAGCGCTTTCAAGATCAATTTTGTTCACCGCAACAATAATTGGGACTCCTGCAGCTTTCGCATGATTTAATGCTTCAATAGTCTGGGGCATCACCCCATCATCAGCGGCTACGACAAGAATAACGATGTCTGTGGCTTCTGCTCCTCTAGCCCTCATTGCTGTAAAAGCAGCGTGTCCTGGTGTATCGATGAATGTTAATAATTGGTTGTTAACTTCTACCTGATATGCACCTATGTGCTGGGTTATACCTCCGGCTTCCCCAGCGACAATATTTGCTTGACGGATCTGATCGAGCAGCTTCGTCTTCCCATGGTCAACGTGTCCCATGACGGTTATTACCGGAGGTCGCTGTGGCAATTTATCTGTTTCTGAAGATACATCTACTATTTCTAATTTCTTTTGTAGTTCAATTTCTTGTTCCTCGCCTGGGTCAACTAGCCGTACTTCCGCCCCGATCTCAGCAGCGAACAATTCAATCATGTCATCTGTCAAAGATTGAGTAGCGGTGACCATTTCTCCTTGTTCCATTAGGAATCTGACCACATCTGCGGTTGTCCTGTTTAGCTTCGGAGCTACGTCAATTGAAGATGATGCTCGTTCAATTACAACCTCCCCTTCTGGCACAGGAGCATCTTCAGGGGTGTAGGCAGGTGTGTCCATCGGTTGGAGCTCTTCCTGTCTCCTTCTGCGCCTACTTTTCTTCTTTCTTTGCGGTCTTTGGTTCGGCCCTCCGGGGCGCCCGCCTCCCGGTTTCCCAGTAGTAGGTTTTCCATCACCACTTGGCTTAGGGAAGAAAGGTTGAACTGGGCCTCCACCCGGTTTTGTCGTACCTTGAGGCCTTCCAGCTCCTGTCCTTTGCCCTCCTTGGCCTGCAGTCTGCCCACCTGGTCGGCGCGGGTAGTTGGATCTGCTCTTCTCATCGGGGCGCACTGGGCCTCTTCCACCTTTGCCAGGGGGAGGAGGAATTGGTCTACCCGATTTTGATCGAGGTGAGGGTGGGGGTGGAATCGGTTTTCCAGTTGCCGACTGGGGAGGGGGTGCTGTTCGCTGGCCTGTTGATGGCTTTGGCGGTAAATCAGCAGATGATTTCCCTACTGGATTACTTGGTTGTTTCGATTTTTTTTCAGGTTCAGCTTGGGCTTTAGTATCTTCATTCTTGGGCGTCGCAGCTGGTTTTCTTGAACTTACAATTGGTTTATCAAGTCCTTTTTCTTGCTCCATTCCCTGCTCTACGCTCGGGGGCTTTGTTTTCTTGGGTGGTGGTTTTTTGGAACTAACAGATTTGGAAACGGTTTTAGCCTCAGAGTTTTTTGATTCTTTATCTTCTACTGACCCGATAGTTTGAGACTTTGAATCATTTGAAGTTGGTTTTGATTTTACTAAACCGTCACTTTCAGCTTTTTTTCGAACTCGGTCGGCTTGTGCTTCAACAAGGCTTGATGAATGACTCTTAGCATCTATCCCTAGGGACTCACATAAAGCGATTATTTGTTTATTTGTTATGTCCATTTCTCTTGCAAGTTCATAGACACGTACTTTTACTGGCAATTTATTTTCTTCTCTTGTTCTGGAGCCGACTGGCTCGTTTGTCCTATATTCTCATTAGCTTCTCGTTGTCACTTTTCCCGATTTAATAGACTAGCCGTTTGTACCTTCGAGTCCATCCTCTTCAACAGAATCTTCAGTTGTAACACTATTATCTCCCGTGTCGGCATCTAATTTATCTAAATCATTATCAGATTCTTCGACCGAATCACCTTCAGAAACAACCTCACCTGAATCATCAGCAGACTCTTCAACAGAATCACCTTCAGAAACAACCTCACCTGAATCATCAGCAGACTCTTCAA
>MPLT02272110.1_pt1 | contig 10511 bp, 2 predicted proteins | sample 1617391 | NCBI WGS metagenome assembly MPLT02 (sample SAMN05944800, study PRJNA350692) | marine metagenome | biome: marine; feature: ODZ; material: water; isolation source: 70 m water sample filtered on 0.2 um supor filter | place: Pacific Ocean | collected 2012-04-08 | depth 70m m
CCGAATGTGACAGTGTGGCTGCCTTGGTAGCTGTGGCCCACAGCTCAGGGTACTCCTTCCCTGCTGAGAAATAGGGCTTCATGATCTTTTCCATCTGTGAGTCGCACGCCTCCGCCAACTCAATACTCAGCTCTGACATTCTTGAAATGCCATTGTGAGTGATGTATGCTTGCCATGCATCCTTAAACACCGTCATTTCTCTGGGTGTCATTTTCCTGAGCTCTGGACGGGTCACATTCTTCCTCTTGCCATCATTCGCATGTGTGGAATCAACATGGAATTTCTGCGCCAACAGCACCCTGGTGAGCCTCCCCAGGTCTGCTCCTTCTGTCACCCCTCTCCACGGACAGCCCCTGGGGCATGTCATGTACTGGGTAACAGCCACATCATCTGCAGCGTGGCTTTGGTCCTTCATCATCTCGGGGTATGACAATGTCCCTGCTCCCCCTGATGCTGTGGCTGACGCCCCCGTGCCTCTTGTGGCCACCGGGAGTATGCTCTCCTCCACCAGCCTCTCGGTGGCCGCCCGGTAGCGGTCCTGCTCCAGGGCCTTCAGATCAAGCTCCAACTCCTGGATCTTCCCCGCCTCAACGGTGATCCTGTTGTGGAAGGCGTCCACCTCCTCCCTGATCTCGCCCTGCATCCTCTTGTACATCCTCAATGTGGTAGGCCCCTCCCCACCCTGAGTTCTGTACAACATGAGGTCTCCCAGATCCTCATCTGGCTCCACCTCCTCATTCCTCGCAATAACATCTGCGAGGGTGTCCAAGTCCCTCTTCAGCTTCGCCTTGGCGTCACTGAGGTACTTGCAGAAGACCTTGTGTGCCTCCAAGATCAACCTCTTCGGGTTGTCGCCCTCCCCGGCGACATCCCTGTGGGCGCTGCCTGACAGCTGGCCTGCCAGGTCCAGCAGGGACTTCTTCATGCCCCCATAGGCCTCCTTGGCGGCCTCCCAGCCAGAGTCCTCCTCCAGCTCGGCCACCTCGGCCATCCTCTTTCTGACCACTGTCACAAGCTTCATCACCTTGAGGACCTGCCTATGCTGATGCAGAGTGATGCCCTCCCTGATGTTCACTTGTCTGTTTGCAGCGTCATCCTCCACCTCCTTTTGTGTCACGTCATACCTCACCTCCATGACCCGTGACATCCTGTCCAGCGTCTCCTCCAGGTCCCATGGCCTGGCGGCCGAGCTCGGCCCCACCATGCTGGCCTAGAACTGAACAACTTTTCTCTGCTTCAATTCACTTAAGCAAAAGAACATAGATGGTACCTGGTCCCGGTGTCTGGGACCAGGCACCACCTGCGCCCTAGTGTCTTGCTTTACAAGGAATGTAAACAGTGAGAAGACCGTGCAATCTGTTATGATAGATATATTTGCAGGCAACTCAGCCGATGTTCTGCAAAGAGCACATGGATTATCACACTGCACAAAATATCTAGACATGGTCTTCTTCCTCCATGTCTCTAGGCTTTTGCCGTTGGATCGATGAGGAGGGCCTCACATGACTTTGACAGATGGGTGTGATAGGATGTACATGATGGTGAGGGTGGCTCCACAAAGCCACACTATCACGAGCACCCAAATGTGGCATGCTTCCTGCACCACTGCTCCTGGTGGAGTGCCCTTCAGACACTCGGGCGAGCTGCGGCTACCCGGCCTGGCGTGCCTGTACGGCCGGCTGGCTGGGTGAGCAACTAAGTCCTCCTCCTCCCCCCTCCTCCCCCCTCCTCCCTGGGGGGCCGGCCCTGCAAGGGGCGGGGTCAACACACTGTCCAGGTGTGTTTGTTGTTCCTCGGCGGCTCTAGTAGCTAGGAGATGTCCACCCAGCTTGGCCGCTCCCACTGCAAGTGGGAGGAGTTTGGCTACCATTGAGGTCGCCCCTCCTCTTCCCTCCTCCTGCTCTGGTGCCACCTCCACAGGAGGCTCCTCCACAGGGGTTACATCTGGCTGAAAGCCAGACATGTGGTTGAAGACATCTTCTGCTCCTTCCACGATGTCAGTGTTGGGCGGGTGGAAGTCCCTAGCCATATGCATGACTTTGGACGCCAACTGCACCGCCTGCTCTGCTCCTTTTATAGCTTGCAGCACTGAAATCTTGGCACCTCCTCCTCCACAGAGGCCAAGCAAATTTGGCATCTCCTTGTTCCTCAGGAACTGCTTGTGCTGCTCGTCCCTCACTTCCCAAGCTTCATGAAGTTGACGGAGCCCCTCCTTCTCCTTCTGCTTCTCCTTCTCCATCTTCTTCTCTGTCCTGAAGTAAGTGGGTCCTTTACAGCAAGGTGGCGGTGACATCCGGGGCGGTGTCCCGGACGGCGTGGGCGTGGAGTGCCCTGCGGGCACGAAGGCCGCGTCCTCCACCTCGTCCTCCGGCACGGGGTCCAGCATGGAGCCGTAGCTCCTCACTAAATCCTCCCTCCCTGAGTCCAGGCTGAGCGCTGGCCGGTCCTCACACGCTGTGTGGTAGCTCCCACTGCCACTTGTGGAAGGCGAATGACGGCTTGATAAGCTGTCACTCCTGTTCGGGCTCAACTCAGCCAAGCAGTCTCGGACAAATGTGCTGTCTGCAGCATCATCCAGTGACTTTTCATGGCTATCTGGTCCACCCTCAGTTACCTCCTCCTCAGTGTCAACTTGTATGCAAACCTCCTGGATTTCATACTCGTCCACCCTCGTCTCCTCCTTCTTCTCCGAGCTAGTACCTGACCTGGTACTGCCCCTGCACTGTGTGCTGCCCCTTGCTAAGCGGGCTTCCCTTCGTTCCCTCCTCTCTCGAACACCTTGGAGAATGTACTCGTTGGCATCTTTGAGGATGTCCACCTCAACACACGCATCCCAGCTGAGTGGCCCTGGAGTGGGTGGTGATGGTGGCGATGCTGTCTGTAGTCCAGTCCAGTTTTCCCGTGGCGGTGGAGTCGGTGGTCTAGGGTCGGGGCCCTGTTCCAATGTCTCCATGGCCATGCTTGCTATCTGAGCAAGTTCCCCACAACCATAATTGCCGCCTAGAATGAATTCAATGAAAGCCAAGCCTCTTTCCCCTTTGGAAAGTCCATGGTGATCCGTCCTGAAGTCTAGGGAAACTAGACCTTGTAGTTGAGCCTGCGGCCCAGGTGTCGAGGGCTCCTCCTCGGGCCCTCCTCCTCCTGGTCCTCCAATGCCACCTTGGCGGCGGCTGCAGTCTTGCTGGTCAGCCTGCTCTGGCGGCAGTCCTGCATCGACTGAGTCCCCCCCCTGCGGTCGCCAGCGGGCGAGCCGGCTGGTGACACTTGTGCTGACTGGACCTCCGGCGTGGCGGCGGCCCGGTCCTGCTCCTCCTCCTCCTCCAGCACCTCATCCAAAAGCTGCTGCCTCAAGGAGTTGGGTGACTCACCTTCAGCCATGACTTTGTGCAGCCTGGCGATGTCAGAGGTCACCTTGACTGGGTTCACCGGCTGGACTGACTGGACCACTGCAGCCGCAATGTTTGCTCTGTCAGCCCTCGCCTGCTCGGCATTTGCTTTCCTCAAGCTCCTTTCTTCACTCCTGAGCTCCTCCAGCAATGCCTCCTCCTCCACCTCGGAGGCCCAGGACTGCTGCCTCTCCTCCATGTCCGGCTTGTCTGTGAGCACCTTGATGTATCTGCTCTGGAAGTCCTGCTCCATGGAGGGCTTGCTGGGGGGCACCTGTCCCGGGCTGTTTATGACCATCCTAACCTCCTCCACCAAGTCCGCCTGGGCCACCGACAGACCCTCTAACTCATAGGCGTTCCAGGTGGAGAGTCCTCGCCTCACCGGCTGGTGTCTCGCCCTGCCCCTCGAGGACTTGAGTCTGTTGGACAGGAAGGCCATCTCCCTGACCTTGTTCGTGGCCATGAAGGCCATGGTGATCTCCCTGACGGTGAGCTTCAGCACCAGGGCCCTCATCCTCTTCAGCGCCCTGCTGTCCACTGGAAACGCCACCTGCTCTCCCTTGAGGATGCGGTGGAGGTAGTCCAGGCCCAGGTAGCTGTTGGTGTAGAAGGTGGCCCCGTCCTCTGTCACCGCGGACATCCTGCCGTCCCCCGCCATGGTGTTCAGCTTGTCCCCGATCTCCTCAGTCTTCTCCTTGAGCAAAGCCTTGGTGACCTGCCTGAGAGGGTTAGTTTTGGAAGCCAGCTTGGACTGGCTGAGCTCCTGCAAGGCAGCTCCGGTTTTGAGGCTTGGGTCATATGTCTGGTCCAGAAGCTTTTGAATAGCTTCAGTCCTCTTTACCTTCATTTTAGGGGGATACTTGGGGATGGTGCCCAGGTTGAGCACCCCGGTGTCCCCCTCCTCCCCCGCCGCCATGGAGCCCGGCATGGGGACCTTCGGGCTCTGGGCCTTCTCCTTCTCCGGCTCCACCTTCTGCTGGTGCAGCCTTCTCAGATGCACCCTGTTCCTCATAGAGTACCTGTTTGCCCCTGAGCCGTCCTCTAGGATCTGGTAGGAGTGACCTCCTTCCATGCGAGTGACCACGGTCCCCGTCTTGTCCCACTTTTTACTCTGCTGATTTTGAATTTGAACCACATCACCATCAGCCAGCGGGCTGAGAGTGGCCGTGCCAACCTGCAGTTGCTTGGCGCGCTTCTCTTGCCTGGGCTGGAGCCTCCTGGCCCTCTCCTCTGCTGAGATGATGTTGTCCGGGTTCTGTCTCAAGTTGCACTCCTTCTCAGGCAGCCCCCCCTGCAGGGTTCTTGCCATCATCATCTCGGCCGGGCTGAGCTTCAGATCCCTGTCCTTGGTGTTTCTGTGCTCCACTAAGGCCTGCACCACTTTGGGGTCAGTCAGGTTCCCTCTTCCATCCAATGCATCCCTCAGGATACGTTTTGCCGACTTGACTGCAGCCTCAGCCCTCTGGTTGCTGTGGGGATTGTAGGCGCTCGCCACTCTGTGTTTAATGCCCCATTCATCGAGGAAGTCCTGGAATTGGTGGCTTGTAAAAACAGCATCTCCGTCAGAAGTTATCTCTTTGGGCCAGCCTAGGGTGGAGAACATCTTCATCAGGGAGTTGATGATGCCCCCTGACCCCGGTTTCGGCTCTGCAACCTCCAACCACCCACTGAAGCGGTCGACGACGATGAGGTAGTGCCTACTGTGGATGTCTGCGAAATCCATTGCTATCTGATGCCATGGGTAGTCCGGCTCTGTAAGCGGGACCGGGGGTTCCTTGGGCTGCGAGGGTGCATTGGTGTTGCACACCTGACACTCCTCCCTGAACCTCCTGATGTCAGCGGTGATGCCGGGCCAGTACAGCGTCTCACTTGCCCTTGCAATCCTTGAGCCGCAACTCTGATGGCCGATGTGGAGGTTGCGGAGCGCATCCTCCCTCAGCGACTCCGGTATGAAGGTCCTCCCCTCATACACGATGAAGTCCTCCGCCATATCGAGGCGCGGCCTCAGCTTCTCGAGGTGCGCCAAGGTCGCCGGCCACACCTCCTCCCTCTGGGACAGTGCAGCGGCGAGTGCCGAGTATTCCGGGCACTGGCGCCCTGCGGCCCTCACTCTGTTGGGTGTTATTGCTCGGCCTGCCCGCTGTGTCATGGCATTGAACTGTGCCAAGCTTCCCACGGCTTGCTCCATTACCTCATCTTCCACACTGTTGTAATGGTCTTCATAGCCTCTGAGGGGTCTCGACGCCAACATCTTCATCGCCCTTATCATGGGGTGCATGTTCTTTACCTGCTTCTCCCCCTCCTCCTCCGCCGGGTAGCGGGAGCCCGCGTCCGGTATGAAGTTCTTCAAGCCAGGGACATGCTTGATGTGAAAGGCTCCAAACGCCGCACTCTTGGCGCACAAATTCCTCAAGCGGTTGTTTGTCACATCTGCTAGTTGTTTGTCTTCGCAAAGGAGCCCGAGGAGCGGTCGGTGATCTACAAAAATGTACAGCTCATCACCAGGTATGCCGTATGTAAAATACTTGCACTTTTCCAGGGCGAAGTGGACTCCCAAAGCTTCCCCTTCTACCGGGGCGTAGCGGGTCTCGGCATCTGAACAATATCTTGATCCCACCATGATAAGGCTCCATCCTGACTTGCAGCAGCTCAGATCCATCGCCTCCGGCGTCTCCGGGCACGAGCACTTCTTCTGCATCAACGCATATGCTATGCCAATGTTCGACCAGTCGGTGGTGATGGCCGTGACTCGTCCTAGTTGGAAAGTCTTCAGACCTTCTTTAATCAGCCCCACTATGTGAGCCTTGGCTGCTCGGAAGGCCGTGTCCAACTCTGGAGTCCACACATATTTCTCTTTGCTGGATTTTTTAATGAGCTCCCTAAATGGCTGCATTATGGTGTTCTTGGAGAAGAAATGTGCAACCTGCTCAATCAAACCCCAGAAGGACCTCGCTCCACTTATGCTGGTTGGCCGGGGGAAGTCCCTTATTGTGTCCAGCATTTTGTCCGAGGGCTTGATCCCGTCCTTGGTCAGCCTGAAACCCAGGAAGTTGACCTCCTCCTCCCCATATTGAAACTTCTGTTTGCTGTGCACAATCCCATGTCTTCCTGTCTTGATGAGGAATGCGCAGGTCTTCAGGAATATTCCCTTGGCCGTATCGGCCCAAAGACATGTATCATCAACACATCTTACTGAGCAATCCTCGAACTCCTCGGTGAGCCGGTCCATTCTGTCGGTGTAACCGTCTCCGGCCACAAGCAATCCTTGTGGGAGGCGCTTGTAAAACCACCTTCCCCACATTGTTATAAAATGAGTGTAAGGTTGGTCTTCCTCCGCTAGCATCACTGCATGATACCCATCAGTAGCGTCTAGGACGGTTCTGAGGGTATTGGGTTTCACCTTGCTGCACAGCTGGAAAGGCGGCTCTGTGTTGTGGGCCTGCCTCGGCACCCCCGTGTTCAGGTGTTTGAAGTCACAGGTCCTCCTTGGAGTGCCGTCGGCCTTGGGCACCACCACCATCCGGGCGCACCCCTTTTCTGAAGGAGTATTCGTTGGCACCCTCGCAATCACCCCCATCCTCTCATCCCTCATCAGCTGTTTGAACACTGCATCTTGCATGGGTAGAGGTATTGAACCCGCCTTCTTGCACACAAACGGTTTGTAAGTTGGCCTAACTTTGAGCTCAATGGGTGGTGAACCTGTTTCAACCGGCTTTATCTGCATGCGACAGTTGTTGAGGGAGCTGGCTTCAAACTTTTGAGTTATCCAGTGCTTCACCTCATGCCTGGGCAAATGGGAGACCTCGTTCTCCCACAGGTTCTCCAGGTCCTGCAGGGTGAGGTTGGGCGCCTCCTCCCTCTCCGGGCACCCACAGTTCCTGTTCCCCTGCTCGTCCTCCGTCTCCGGGCACTTGTCGTACAGCTCCGCCAGCGACTTCACCTGCTTCCTCACCATGGTGGCAAAGAGCATGGCCGAGGGCACATCCCTTCCATACTTGTGCCTGCGCCTTTTACACTCCCTGCTGTGTTTGTCCTCATCCCCCTCCCCCGGGGGCTTCGGGGGCCCACCCCTAGTCTGGGTCCCCCCTCTCGGTCTACGGCGTCCACTGGCCGCGGCCGCCATCCTCAACCTGTCACTGGCTGACAGGCCCCTCACAGGTGTGGAGGTCCCCTCAGAGTTCTTCCCTTCCATTTTGTTGAGAATTCTTTTCATTGTGTTGAGGGAGCCGCGGCCCCTGCTGTGGCTGGCCTGGGCTGAATCATCACTCGCCCCCAGGTCCACGAGGGTGTCCTGCCCCAAATAGACCTCACCTTCATAGTTGCCTCGCACGTACATGGGCCCTCTAGAGTACATCCACTTGCCCGACTGCTCATCCTTCACCCAGAACTTTGCAAAGAACATTCCCAGCTGTGGCATCGGGTTCTTGGAGGCGTCGAGGATGTCGATAGAAGATTCTTCCAGGTCCTGCTCCCTAACCCCCATCTTCTCTGCCGTCTTCAGGCTACACGTATTCATGGTGGCGCCTCCATCGGCGACTACATTGGTGGTGATTTTGGGTATGGTCGAGCCTCGAGCCCTGCATCTTATCTGTTTGAGGTCAGAATGGTTTCTGTAAGTTTCCCAATCTACATGAATGACCACATCTCTGAGGGTGTTCTGCCTCTCGGGTACCTCCACGAACATCTTCAGCTTCTTGTCATAAATTTTGTGGGTTATAACCCCCCCTTGCCTGCAAAGCCCGAGGTTAGCTCTAGTCATTTCACAAAACTTCCTTTTCGCCTTGCCCGGTGACCCAGCCGCATGTTCAGCAGTTGGCTTGTCAGCAGATGTGCTCCCCTCTGGCTCAGGTGACGACCCAGTTTGCTGACTGCTTGGTAGCCCGGCCTCTTGCTCAACACATGGCCTGTCAGCACCTCTCTTGTTCCCAGGCTCCTGTGGCAGCCCACTTTGCTGACGGTTTGCTGACCTAGTTGGCTTCATACCTCTCTTGTCACCTCCAACATTAGCCCGGTTCCCAGGAGACTCCATGCCTCTCTGCTGACACATGGCTCCCTCCTGCCCAGCAACCGCCCTGCCGGCCCCCTCCTGCCCAGCCGTCGCCATGAAGGCGGGGGGCTCTGGAACTTTCCGCTTAGCCACGGCGCTGGCTGGGTTGGTGGGTGAGCTGTCAGCAGGAGCTGCCTCAGCCTGACCCCTGTCTGCCCTTTGCTTCACTTTGGTGAGTAGTCTCCTCCTGACACCCGATGTTGTGGCTAATGAATCATCATCCTGTACACTTGCCACGGCATTTTCCACTGCTTCCTCAGCATCCACCTTTTCTGCCCTTGACTCCAACCGCCTCTGCAGGCGCTGCCTGACCGCTGATGTTGTGTCTGGTGCCGGAGAGAAGGCTCTCCACCCATTCCTGAGAGGTGTGCGCCTGGACTTGGCATGCCTTGTCATGGAATGAAGGACCCTTGGCTGCCTTGTCATGGCATTGTGCTCCCTCTCTTCTTTTGGCTCCTCCTCCTCGGACTCATCATTCTCTTCCATGGTCTCCGCCATGGCAACTGCCAGCTTTTGACGTTCTGAAGCTGTCATCTCCGCAAACTGCTTCTTGAACTTCTCAGTGGTCTCACGTTTTGAGTTTGTCTTCCCTTTAGGCTTCTCTTTCTTCTTGTCTTCAGGCTTGTCAGGGGGCTTGTCTTCTTCCTTCTCTTTCCAACAAACAACCTTGAAATGCCCCACTTTTTTGCAGGTGTCGCATTTCTTATTGAAAGCCTTACAATGCTTCTCCCTTGCAGCAAAATTATGACCCTCCTTGTCATGAGCATGGGTGCCGCAGTGGCTGCAGGCGGCCTTGTCATCTCTCTGCCTAGCCCCTCCACCCGCGGCTCCACCCCGTGGTCCACCACCACCTCTTGCTCCACCTCTTGAAGTCATTGCACCAAAATTCCTGTTTGTATTGGCGGCTGATTTTCCTTGTTCAAGGCCCAATTGAATCATGTCTTCCTCCAGGGCTTCCGCCCTCCTTGTCATCCTCTGCCACTTCTCCTTCTGGCCACTGTTCTCCGGGGGGGGGTTATCCATGAGCCATCTCTCCAAACGGTCCTTCAGAGCCTCATCCTTCAAACCGTTCTTGAAAGTCCTGGCCATATCCCAGAATATCCACCTGTCCCTATCCCCACAGCCGTCACAGTGTTCCAGAGTTAGGCACTTCTTGAAACCCATTGCTTCAGGCGTGATTTGCTGAAATGCCCCTTCTTGTTCCATGCGGAATTCCATGACAGTTCCTGTTTGTTTCATGTTGGAGAGTTCATCTCTCACTTTGTGCACCGAATGTGACAGTGTGGCTGCCTTGGTGGCTGTGGCCCACAGCTCCGAGTACTCCTTCCCTGCTGCAAAGTACGGCTCCATGATCTTCTTCATCTGCGAGTCGCACGCCTCTGAGAGCTCAATGCTCAGCTCCGATGTTCTTGAAATGCCGTTGTGAGTCAGGTATGCCTGCCATGCATCCTTAAACACTGTCATCTCCCTCGGCGTCATCTTTCTCAACTCCGGTCTCGTGACATTTTTCCTCTTCCCGTCATTGGCATGCGTCGAATCCACATGGAACTTCTGTGCCAGCAGCACCCTGGTGAGCCTCCCCAGGTCTGCACCTTCCGTCACCCCCTTCCATGGGCAGCCCCGGGGGCAGCTCATGTACTGAGTGACCGCCACATCATCTGCGGTGTGGCTCTGGTCCTTCATCATCTCGGGGTAAGACAAAGTTCCTGCTCCCCCCGATGCTGTGGCCGCCGCCACAGTGCCTCTTGTGGCCACCGGAAGCATGCTCTCCTCCATCAGCCTCTCGGTGGCCGCCCGGTAGCGGTCCTGCTCCAGGGCCTTGAGATCAAGCTCCAACTCCTGGATTTTCCCAGCTTCAGCGGTGATCCTGTTGTGGAAGGTGTCCACCTCCTCCCTGATCTCCCCCTGCATCCTCTTATACATCCTCAATGTGGTGGGCCCCTCCCCACCTTGAGTTCTGTACAACATGAGGTCTCCCAGATCTTCATCCGGCCCCTCAACAATGCACTCTGCCTGAGCTCTCTAAGGGCAAATTACCAAATTTTCAAAAACTACAATCCCACAGTAATAATACAAGG
>MPLT02146672.1_pt1 | contig 10499 bp, 20 predicted proteins | sample 1617391 | NCBI WGS metagenome assembly MPLT02 (sample SAMN05944800, study PRJNA350692) | marine metagenome | biome: marine; feature: ODZ; material: water; isolation source: 70 m water sample filtered on 0.2 um supor filter | place: Pacific Ocean | collected 2012-04-08 | depth 70m m
CACAGTTTTGTGAGTGGGTAACATCAACTAACAACAGAATTTATGTTGGTTGGTTTGGAGTTATAATGATACCCTGCTTGTTGGCTGCTGCTATCTGCTTCATCATTGCCTTCATTGCTGCCCCTCCGGTAGATATTGATGGCATCAGAGAACCCGTTGCTGGTTCGCTTCTTTATGGGAATAACATCATCTCTGGTGCTATTGTCCCATCTTCTAATGCTATTGGTCTACATTTCTATCCTATCTGGGAAGCAATGACTGTAGATGAATGGCTATACAATGGTGGTCCTTACCAACTTATTGTATTCCACTTTCTTATCGGTATCTCAGCATATCTGGGACGCCAATGGGAACTATCCTATCGCCTGGGTATGAGACCCTGGATTGCTGTTGCTTATTCCGCTCCACTCTCCGCTGCGTTCGCAGTCTTCCTCATTTACCCTGTGGGACAAGGATCGTTTAGTGACGGTATGCCTCTTGGGATATCCGGCACGTTTAACTTCATGCTTGTCTTCCAGGCGGAACATAATATCCTCATGCATCCATTTCATATGCTCGGAGTTGCGGGTATGTTTGGTGGTGCTCTTTTCTCTGCTATGCATGGTAGCTTGGTTACCAGTTCACTTATCAGAGAAACAACTGAAACTGAATCCCAGAATTATGGGTATAAATTTGGTCAGGAAGAGGAAACCTACAACATCGTGGCTGCCCACGGATACTTTGGTCGTTTGATTTTCCAATATGCATCCTTTAATAATAGTCGTTCTCTACACTTCTTTCTGGCTGCTTGGCCTGTTATTTGTATATGGATGACCTCGCTTGGTGTTAGTACCATGGCGTTCAACCTCAATGGATTTAACTTTAATCAGAGTGTCTTAGATACTCAGGGTAGAGTTGTTCCCACTTGGGCTGATGTCTTGAACCGTGCTAATCTTGGGATGGAAGTTATGCATGAGAGAAACGCCCATAATTTTCCTTTGGATTTAGCATCAACAGAGTCAACACCAGTTGCTCTCCTTGCTCCATCTATCGGTTAATTACATAATCACTAAAGACCCTAACTACTATAGGGTCTTTTTTAATGCATGGAATTAGATGATCAATTAGAATTAGGACACCTCTTACTTGAAGAAAGAGTATGTAGAGTGTGTCATAAAAAGAAGAATTTAATAGAATGTTATTATAAAACTAGGAAGAATGTTAAACTTTCATCTTCCTATTCTTATGAGTGTAAGGAGTGTACAATAAAAAGAATACGAAAAAGTAGAAAGAAGGGAATACTCTTTAGTGAATACAATAGGATGGTGGTACAGCAGAACAACCAGTGTGCCGTCTGTAAGACCCTACAAGCAGGTGGAAACTATAATTCCTTTATGGTAGATCGTAATAAGAAGACAGGGGAAATACGGGGTCTTGTATGTAAATCTTGTAATAATATATTGAGAGAGATAGGAGATAGTATACATACTCTTGAGAATATGGTAGCATATCTTCAAAATGATTATAGGAGAAATCAATGACACAACACGATCAACTAATTTCAACATTTGAAACTTACCTTGCAGAAGCAGAGACTTTTGATACTAAGGGAGTTAAGGCAGCAGCATCCAGAGCCCGTAAGGCACTTGGAGAATTGGGTAAGCTTGCTAAGTCCCGCCGTGCTGAGATTCAAGATAAAAAGAATAATATGTAATGGCGACTGAAACTTGGGCACAGGTAAGAACATATATGGATCATTCATGGGATGTTCCAGATGATCATTTTACCGATGATGTATTATGTCATTGGAAGTGCCTAAAAGAATGTCTTACAGATGATGAAAGGTTTTTTGTTAGGACCAGAGGTAAGTGGACACCTGATATTTCTGATGATGCTGAGCAATGGGATCTACCCAGTGGAGATAGAGAAGTTGGTGGTTGGAATCCGCAATGTATTCCAACCATTTATTATATCAATTGGAAGATAGAGCAAGAGAGAATGATTAGAGAACGTGGAACAAAACCTGTGTTTGTAGAGAAAAAAACTTCCTCTGACTTAAGAAGAGAAGCGGGTGAAAAAAGACGGAGAGAAGGTATTAAAGAGAATTACGATAGACCAAAGAAGAAATACGTTTACAAAAAATGAAAATTATTATTGTGGGAGGAGGAGCTGCTGGTTGGATCACATCCTTCTGGCTTTCTTCTATTGGAGATGGGAACCAATACGTTAATATATCTTCTAATGAAATACCTATTATTGGTGTGGGTGAGGGAACAACTGGACGTTTTACACACACTTTTAGTAAGGTAATCTACAAGACTAATATTACACAAATGATGTATGAGTGTAATGCTCTTCCAAAACTTGGGATAAAATTTAGAAATTGGAATAAGTCAGGTAAAGATTTTTGGTCTCCTCTTGATGGGACTTTCACACAGAATTATTATATTGATTATGCTACTTATATTAATCCTGGTAGTCAATATAGTTTTTTAATGGATAGTGGAAGGAGTAATTATTTTACAGAAAGTGATCGTTTAAATTGTAATGTTGAGGGTCATGGTTTTCATCTTGATGCATTTAGAACAGCAGAATATTTTAGAAAAAGATCTATAATGAATGGAGTAGAATATATTGATTCTACTGTTAAGAAGGTTAATACACAGGACAATAAAATAACAACTCTTGTTCTTGATGATGGAACAGAAGTAAGTGCTGATCTCTTTATTGATTGTTCTGGATTTGCTAGGGTTCTTTCTAGTGCTCTTGAGGATACTGGGTGGGAGGATTATTCAAAATATCTTCCAGTAAATCAAGCACTTGTGTTTTCATTTGAGGAAGATGATGAGACTTCTGTTCGTAAAGAATATACCCTTTCAGAAGCAATGGATCATGGTTGGGTGTGGGAAATTCCAACACGATATAAAGTTGGGAGGGGATATGTTTATTGTGATAAGTTTGCTACTGAAGATGAAATTATTGCAGAATTAGAAGCAAAGTATGAAAGAAAGATTGAGAAGGTAAGTTTGATTCCGTTTACTGCTGGAAGAGTTAAGAAGTTTTTAAATGGAAATTGTGCTTCTATTGGATTGTCTTCTGCTTTTTTAGAACCTTTGCAGGCAACAAGTATTCATTGTGCTATGGTTCAACTGGAATATCTTACTTATAATTTCTTTGCGGATGTAAAATTGTTTGATGATCCAGTGCTTATTAAAAAATATAATAATCAAGTTTCTGAACTCTATGATGAGATGAGAGATTTTGTTGCTCTTCATTATACTTGTGATAAAAAAAATAGTGAGTTCTGGAAGTTTGCTTCTACATTAGAAAGACCAGAAAGAATGAAAGAACTTTTATACCTTGCTCAAACCAGACTATTAAGGACTTTTGATTTTGCTGGGAGTGTTGGGTCTGTTGGACAAGAATCTTGGAACCCAATTTTATCTGGTCTTGGGCATTTTAATAATGATGTTATAGAAAAAGTTTTAAAGAGTGAAGCAGCAAGTGTTTCTTATTGGAATAAAGAAGTTGAAGAGTTTGAAAAGTTTGTTATAGAAAAATATAAAAATAATTTAAGTGCTAATGAATTGAATGATGTATTTCTTAGTATCTAAATAAGGAAATGCTATATTGATATGGACCCAGATGATATTGTTTTAAATAATACTTCTCAAATGTTTCAGTATGAGAAGATGTCTAGAGATATTAAAGATTGTGATGATGTAGAAACTCTGAAACAAATGGTTAGGTATCTGATTAAGTTAGAGATGAAAACAAGGGAAACTTATAGTGTAATACTACAAGATTTAACTTCAGCAGAGTATCCTTATTCAGATGTCCTTGATTTGTTTTCAGCAGAAGAATTTATTAATGATGTTGACTTATGAAACCAGATAAGATAGACACTCAAGGAATGACAGCATCTGGAGTTGAACATTCTAGTATGCTTAAGACTGTTCATTATCCTGATGGGTATCCTCCTATGCCTGTTATAAAAAAGAGGATACTTCCTAAGAATGAGGAACTTTATAATGAACTTAAAGAGTTAATTAATGAGGTTCTTGACGAAAGGGAAATGAGAAGGTATACTAATATCAGTATTGGTTCTACATTAAATGACAATCTACAATGATTGCAAAATTGTAATCAACCTTAATCAATTGGTAAAGGATAGACCTTGCGGTCGTGATTTAGATGATGAGCATATAGATAATATTGCTAATGATTTGCGTCGTAGGATGACATTTGATTCACTTTTTAATCAAGTTGATCATGCGATATGGGATTATGCTGATGACTGCGGTATTGATCTATCAAAATCAGAAGAGTGTCAGTCATTCGGATTTACTATTCCTCAGTATGGTGATATCCAACCTAAGCCTAGTGAGTTTGAGATTGTTAAATTGAAGGGTAGTAATGAGGCATGGACAATTGATGTACCTAAAAGGAAAAAATGAGTTTAAGTAATGAGGACATGCGAGATGAGACTTTAAAGTTTATTAATCTCTTGAAAGTCCAAAGAAAGAAGTGGGAGAGTGAAGGTAAAACGGGATTTGCATATTCTTGTGATTTAATATCTGAAAGTCTCACTACACTATACATTCGTCTTGGAAAATATGTGGATGGAGTATATGTTCCGACAAAAAAGGTTAAGTAAATGAAAGAATTATTAGAAGGAAAAGTAAAGACAGTATTTGAAACTGATGATGAGGATAAAGTTCTTATTAGGTATGAAGATAAGGTAAGTGCTTTTAATGGTGAGCACATGGAGTATCCCAGAGATAAGGGTGCTACTTGTTGTATGATATCTGCTTTCTTATTTGAGAGGTTGGAGAGGGTTGGGATTAAAACTCATTATATTGATGTTCCTACTCTCAATACAATGCTTTGTCGTAAGGTAAAGATTGTTCCTGTGGAGATTATCTGTAGAAATCGTGGTGCTGGATCTATTATTGAACATACTGAAGGTCTTCGGGAGGGGCAATTGTTTGATCCACCTATTATTGAATTCTTTCTTAAGGATGATTACAAAGGCGATCCTCTTTTAACTCTTGATCGTGTAAGGTTAATGGGTATTGATCCCGTACCTTTTATTTTGAGAACAACAGAAATTAATTGGGAATTGCAAAAGATATTTGAAAAGATAGGAATGGATCTTATTGATTTTAAGTTAGAGTTTGGGCGTGATGAGCGTGGTGGTTTATACTTGGCTGATGAAATTAGCCCTGATAGTATGAGACTATGGAAGAAGGGAAGTAAAGAAAGATTTGATAAGGACTTGTTTAGAAAGGACGAAGGTGATATAGTAGAAGCATATAAGTATATCTTACAACAACTAAAACAATTTTCTTAATATATAAGAGGTGCTATGAACGAAGAGATGGAAATGAAAATTTTCTTAGACACTGCCGAGACAGATGTTATTGCTAAGCATTTTGCTACTGGGTTAGTTGATGGTGTAACAACCAATCCTACTCTTATTAGAAAGAGTGGTAGAAATCCTGAGGAAGTTTACCAAGAGATCAAGGATATTGGCGTCCAAGATATTAGTATGGAAGTCATTGGTGATAAACTTAATATGATTTCTGAAGGTCGTAGACTTGCTAAGAAATTTGGTAAGGTTGCTACGATTAAAGTTCCTTGCACACCTAATGGTCTTGCTGCTTGTAAAGAGCTTGTTAAGGATCATATTAGAGTGAACGTAACTCTTATCTTTGATGCCGCACAAGCAGTCCTCTCAGCAAAGGCAGGTGCAACATATGTGTCTCCTTTTGTAGGTAGACTTGATGATAATTCAATTGCTGGATTGGATTTGATTCGTGATATTTCTGAACTTTACTCAGTACAAAAAGTAAAAGAGACTAAGATTATCTCTGCTTCCATTAGGGATGTGAAGAGTGTATCTCAATCCTTTACTAATGGTGCTAATATTGTTACAATGCCAGCAGCAGTCTTTGAAAAGATGTATAATCATGTTCTAACTGATAAGGGATTAGATCTCTTTGATCAAGATTGGAATCATGTAGTTCAATAAATTATTATAGTAAACAAATGATTGGAAACTTAGAACCGGAAGAAAACGTAATGTCTAGTTCACAAATGAATTTTACAGTATACTCCAAACAGGGATGTCCTTATTGCGTTAAAGTTGCTGAGGTTTTGCGTTTAGCAGAACTTAAGCATGTTATTTACGAACTTAATAGAGATTTTAGTCGTGATAGTTTTTATGAACAGTTCGGAAGAGGATCAACCTTCCCTCAAGTAGTATTAAATAGTACTAATCTTGGTGGATGCACGGAAACAGTTCAATATCTAAAAGAAAATAACTTGGTCTAATGAAAGACGATTTTGAAAGCGTTTATGACATGATTGAGCACGCTATTGAGTATGCTTTTCGGGGAAAGATGACTTTAAAGTTTTATGAATACTTAAAGTATCGTAAGACAACAAAGGCAGAGGCAGATGCTTTTCTTCAGAGTTCTACTGCTCATGAACTTGCTGACCAAGTATTAGAACTTAAGGAATATGTGAAGGGAGGTAATGATGGTGAGCACAAACAATTGCGTGAAGCATACCATCATATACCAAAGCCACAGGCACGAAAGATAGGAAATTATTTGTATAGTATTTTAGATGATGCAAGGAGATATTCCCACGATAGGCGTCCCGGTCGTAAAGGTAAGAAGTAGAGGGAATACTATTGGAACAAGAAGTAGAAGCAGAAAAAAGCAATCTAAATAACGATGAACCCCACATTAATAGGGGTGTGGAACTATTACTGAGAAATAGGAGGAGAAATCAAGACCAGCCTAAAACTTTTCAGATAAAATTTGGAAATATGATTGCTCTTTTTAAGCGAGAGTTTGTTTTCCATTTTAATTTTTATTTGGACATACGAAAAAAATAATCCAGGAGAATGCAATGGAAACCGTAGCAGTAACTTTAACTCTTACAACTGTAATGACAGTTCTTGCACTTTTGGTAGGAGGTATGATAGGATGGTTAGCAAGACAGCATCATTTAGAGCAGCAGTATGTTGCTTATACTCATCCAGAGATGTTTGATGAGCATGGAAATGTAGTTCCAGATGAAATTTTAGCAGTACGATTTGAAAACGATTATGACACCAGCGAAGACGACGAAGATTAAACTTCCTCCTAACCCATTTGTTCATGAGATTCTTGAGTTAGTAAGTAAGCAAAGATCTAAAGCAAAGAAAGTAGAAGTCCTTCAAGAATATTCACATGAGGGGTTAAAGGCTATTCTTATTTGGAACTTTGATGACACAGTTATTTCTGTAGTTCCTGAGGGAGATGTTCCTTATAATCCTAATGAAGTTCCTGTAGGTACGGATCATACTTCTTTAAGGAGAGAGTGGAAGAACCTTTATCATTTTGTTCATGGTGGTAATCCCAAATTGACTCCTATTCGTAGAGAAACAATGTTTATTCAGATGTTGGAAGGACTTCACCCATTAGAAGCAGAAATTTTATGTTTGGTAAAGGATAAAAAATTAGGAAGTAAGTATAAGATTACATATGATATTGTTGGTGAAGCATACCCAGACATTAAATGGGGTGGCCGTTCATGACAGAGGAGGTTAAAGAAGAAACTGAAGTAGTAGAAGAGGAAAAGAAGGAGGAAGAAGATAAACTTAATCCTTATGATTACTCTTGTGAGATTCTTTTATCAAAAACAACTCTTGAAAAGGCAAATGATAAAAAGTTTCCTAGTGATGCTTATCTTGTATGGTATACTATAGATGGAAAGGAGATGTTAGATTTAACTCGTTCTAGTAAGCAATCAAATATTTTTGACATGTATTATGATAAGTATAAAAAAGAGTTAAAGAGGATTGAATGGGGAATGGGCACAATAAATCCTACTATGTGGGGGTATAAACAATCTGATAAAAAGAAGAAGAAAAAATGAGTGATGAAATTAAGGATCAAATAAATGAAATCATAAGAGATGAAATTCAGGATGTTATTAATGAGTATGTGGATAATGTAGAGGATTTACAAAAGGTGTCTGGGTTTGGTGAAGACAAATTGAAAGTTAATATTCCTAAAGATGAAATAGATAAACTCATTAAGGAATATAAGAAGATTAAAAAAAGTAAAAGATCTAACCTCCATCAAGTAAGAAAGATGGGATTGGTTGATAAACATGGGAGACCACTAAAATGAGGCTGGGCATTATGTGCAGCGGTAGTGGAACTAACTTTGAGAATATAGTTAGGACTTGTAGAGATGATGAAGTTGTGATGATGATACACAACAAGAAAGAATGTGGTGCTAAAAAGAGAGCAATTAAGTTTGGTATTCCTCATGTTAATATTAAAAGTGCTAATGAGGATGAGATTATTCAGTTGTTTCAGGCATGGCGTGTTGATTTAATTGTCCTTGCAGGGTGGATGAGAATTGTATCTTCTAAATTGATTGATGCATTTCCTAATAGAATTATAAACATTCATCCATCATTACTTCCTAAGTACAAAGGATTGAATGCTGTACAACAAGCCCTAGATAGTTATGATATAGTTACTGGATGCACGGTTCATTATGTGACGGAGGAACTTGATTCTGGTGCTATAATATGTCAAGCAGAGGTTGCTATCGGGCATAGGGATACATTAGAAACATTAACTAAGCGTATCCAAAGAGAAGAGCATCGTATTTTACCCTTGGCAATAGAAAATGTTAAGCACAAGTTACAGATTAAAACTTACTGATATTTGTTGTAGGATAAGGCTTGGTCGTGATGTGAGTTTAATGGAAAGGATTTGGGTATATAAAATAACCAGATCTAATAAACATGCAGCAGGACTAGCAGAAATATTGAGGTAAAATATATATTTCTTAATAGTTTTGGTATCATCTTGATACACAATAGTATCATTTAATACTATTTTAAGATTGTTCTTGACTAAATAAGCCACTATGTGTTATGATACACATATCGTTCATCTTATGTTTTTATTACCACTGCTATTTTCAGTTGTTGAACCAGATTATACTTTACTTAATTGTGATCAGTATGATTGGTTACGAGGTACTATTGGGAGATCCTCCCTATTAACCAAATCTGAAAAGATAGATTTGACTTTCCTTTTTATTGAGAGTACAGATCCGCAGTGTTTTTTAGAAAAATAGGACGCAAGTAAGCCGACTCGGAACGGAGTTCGTTCATCTTATGTTAGAGTTATTCCTACTTACAAATCAACCAAACATTGCTATGTCCTGCCAAGCATGGAAGGAAACTGTTGAGGTTGTGGAAGAAAGTCCGATACTCTCTGATCGTGAGAAGGATGGCATCATAAAAGATATGAGAATCCCATCACGTTGTATTAAATCAACATCAACATAAGACGCAAAAGCCGACTAAAGGAACGGGGCTAAAAATCCAACTACTTTAGGAGTAAAATCATGACTATCTATCGCGGTGTATCCTATACACATTCCAAGCCAGAGCAAGCCAGCAGCGAGTCTGTTGAGCATGTGTATCGTGGAAATCACTATAAAAGCTCCCTTAATCACAAGGTTGCCTCACATTCTAGTGCCGACCTTAATTACCGTGGTATTTCTCATCACGTCTGAATTGGGTCTTGGTGTCGTAACTTACCTAGTATCAAAAGGACTTGCTTGACAAGTCCTTTTTTTGTATTATAATTAAAGGGAAAAGGAATCATAATGGAAGATCTTAAAAAAGAAAGATTAAAACTTATTGTTAGAAATCTTAAATCTCTTGTGGATGCATTAGAATCTGAAGTACATTCTGATGTTGATTCATATAAAAATTCTGATGCGTTCTCTTCCCCACCTTCAGATTATGATGAACAATGGGATGATGACGATGGATACCCAGATTAACTATGAAACCAGAAATTAAATTAGTAAGTGTTACTCCTGATGCGGAGAAGCACATGGGATATGTTGCTCGCGTTAGCAACCCCAAGAACCAGGACAATGATAAGTTCGCTGGTCTTCTTAAGTACTGTATCAAACACGGGCACTGGAGCGTCTTTGAGCAGGCATTCATGACCGTTGAGATCAATACTACCAGAGGACTTGCTGCACAGATCCTAAGGCATCGTTCATTCACCTTCCAGGAGTTCTCACAGCGGTATGCTGATGCTTCTATGTTGGATGATATTATACCTATTCCTGAGTTGCGTAGACAGGATACAAAGAATCGTCAGAATTCTATTGATGATTTGGATGTTAAACTTGTACGTGATTATCGTATAGGAATTCAAAAACATTTTGATAATGCCATGTGGTTGTATAAAGATATGTTAGATAATGGTGTAGCAAAAGAATGTGCGCGGTTTGTGCTTCCTCTTGCTACACCTACAAGACTTTATATGACAGGATCAGTAAGGTCATGGATTCATTATATTGATTTGCGATCTGCACACGGAACACAGAAAGAGCATATGGATGTAGCAGAAGCAATTCGTTGCATCTTTACTTGTCAGTTTCCTACTGTTGCTGAAGCACTTGGATGGAAACTTAATG
>MPLT02305515.1_pt1 | contig 10480 bp, 13 predicted proteins | sample 1617391 | NCBI WGS metagenome assembly MPLT02 (sample SAMN05944800, study PRJNA350692) | marine metagenome | biome: marine; feature: ODZ; material: water; isolation source: 70 m water sample filtered on 0.2 um supor filter | place: Pacific Ocean | collected 2012-04-08 | depth 70m m
CATAGCAGATCCTTCACTTATGAAAGATCTACGTGCTGATCAAGGCTTCCGCGAAATTGCACGTTACCCAGGAATGGGACAGCCTAACCCTCTTATGGGTGCTATGGCTCCTAACCAAGCAATCTATGGTGGTGGACAGTACGGCCAAGCACAATTCGTAGCTGGCGAACCAGTTATGCCATCCGGATTTGTCTTTGAAGGTGTTAGATTCTTCGAATCAACTAACTTCCCTGACAAAGAAATCTCGGTCGATATCGGTGATGGTAATGGTGCACAAACTAAGAAAACTCCTGCAGGTCTATTCTTTGGACCTCAAGCGATCGGTGTTGGTATTGGTGGTCCAAACGCTCAAGTTCTAATTAATAACAACGATGACTTCTCAAGATTCATCATTCTTATTTGGCAGCTTTATGCTGGTTTTGCGAACTTGAATAAGGACTTCATCACTACAGCTTTCACTGTATCTGAATAAGGAGGTATTAACTAATGGCATCTTATAAAGGACAATCTGGAGCCGTTCTCCAGCCAGGTAACCAGGTCAATAGACTTTCTGGTTACAACGACGAAGGCGTTTTCGGCCTTCCCGGTGTTGAAGCATTCGAACTTGTTGGTTATGCAAAAGTTACTAACGTAGCTGCTGACAAAGCCTCTTACAAGAGTTTTAGCATCACAGTACCTTCTCCTGATCGCCGTAGTGGCGATAGAGTTCGGAATGATCGTACTAGCATGGTTGTACAAGCTAGTGCTGAGCGTCCAGCTTATGTTTATGGCGCTTCAATCGCTATAGGACAGGATGTTCCTTCAACCGCTGCAGATCGCGCAGGCTTCCCTGCTGCACCTGTAACAGCTGATTTAGGAGCAACAAGTACTGAACTATTACTTCTAGGACCTGATAACAGTGGTGCACCAATTGGTGTTCCAGCCACTCAACTATTAGGAAATGCTGCTGCTTCTAGTTCTATCACCGCTGCTTCTAGTGCTTTCGCTCAAGGAGCTTCTGATACAACAACAGCCAACCTACCATTCTGGTCAAGCGTAACTAGCACAATTGCTGCTGCTGACGCTGCTGATTCCATGATGTATAAGGTTGTAGCAGATACCACATTTAAGGTATACAACGTAAACGCAATCACTAACACTTCTGTGACTGGTGACGGTGTTTATATTAGTGCTGACGACTCAACTGCTGGTCGCGCTGGCTACATTCTGTGCCGCGTGAACTATCTACGTCCTGCTGCTGGTGTTTCTTGGAATGATATTCAAGGCTATATCGACTTTGCTTCTCAGCTAGGCGGTAACGACGAGTAATATCTTTTTAGATTAAAAGAATTAGGCGGGTCCTTGTGGCTCGCTTTTTTCTTGTCTATACTCTTTATATCTAGTTTCTCCTTTATGATTTCCTTAGCTCTTGCTCTAATAATTGGAATTACTATTCTCTTTTGGATTTTGATTAATGATAATTCCCATCCGAATCATCCTGCGTGATGTTGAAAGCAAGGGTTTACTTTGGTAAGCTAATCAGAGACTAACAAATCGTTTTATGTTGTACCAGTACAGAGTCACAGGTGGTCTTGTGGAAGTCATATCAAAACATGGCGATGGGATCATGATGTGTCTTGATGCCCAAGATGAAGTTCTTTATGTAGATGAGGGAGATTTAACTCCCCATTTAGATGCTACTAATGAGAAGTTGCGTACAGAAGAGCGACTTACTGCAGAGTTAGCAGCTGAAGGAGTAAAGCCTGCTAAGTTAACTACGCGAGAGACATTCCCAGTTGATGTACGTGTCAATATTAATAATGCTTCTGCACGTCAAATTGCGGATGCATTACCTGGCGTTGGGCTTAAAACAGCTAGGGACATCAAAGATCTTCAAACTTCTCAGTCTGGAGAAAAGTTCCAAAAACTAGAGCAGTTGAGAAATATTAAAAGAGTAGATTGGGATCAGATTTTTAAAGAGAACTTAGTCCGAGTAGACTGATACTAGGCTCGTTTTAATGTTGATTAATGAAGCTTGATACATATGTACAATCTAAAGTCCGTTGGCATTTAGGTTATAACTTAACTTCGGTCCCTGCTGGTGACCAAGCGCGTCTTGAAGAAGCAATGAATAATGTTCAAGACTCATTTTGGTATGACAAAATTGTTGAGCAGATTGGTCGTTGTGACGAAGCTGAAAAACGCACAGATATGACCGGTAGTGTCAATAATGATTCAGTGCCAAAGAGTCGTATTGAAAGTATTTTGGGTGACGTTGATAGAACAATTTCAACATCTGATTTTAAGGAGACGCTGAAAACTTGGACTCAGATTTATTTATATGAAACAGATCGCTTAGCATTACATTTATATGTTCCAAACTATCGTAATCCAGAGCAGGCTCGTTATCGTTTTAATAGAGAGGGAGCTGAATTTATTCAGGCGCTGCCTGGACCTGCTGATATTGCAGTGGGTACTAGACTCCTTTTAGAATCTAATTATCGTTAAGTATGGCACTTGATCCAGCTGCTAAAAGAGAAAGAGCTAAAAGATTAGCTACAGATTATTCTGCTTCTCAGAATGAAAGGGATAATCAAGATCGCGCAAGAGGTCATCAAAGACGTGGTGCTATTGCTGAAGGCGCAGAGAAAATGAGTAGAGGGAGTCTAGATAGGGAAACTGAAAGAGTTGATAGGCCACCTCTCAGTGAGACTACGGAAGTGGATCGTAAGTTACACTCGTCTAATAGTAATACGAGAGCTGAGAGACCAACAACTACTAGACTTGAGATGTTGAAAAACAGATCTCAACGTTAAGGAGAAAATTATGTCTATTATGGATGATCTCGATTGGGGTCTTGACAATGATGATTATGGAACTAAAGAGTCCAAAGCAGATCCTAAATCTTTAGGTGGATACAAGAGATGGACTTCTGCTTCAGATAGAGAAGCTACCACTAAGAAAAGTAAGAGTAAAGAATTTCTAAGTACTTTTAAATCTAAGTTTAAGGATAAGTTCCGTGATAGTAGGTAGCATTTCCCCCTGTTATTCTAGTTGGTAGGCTTAGTTTAATTTCATGGCGATAACTTATTTTCAGGATACTATTTTCAGTATTGAGAGCACCTTAACTGCTCCAGCTGCTGGAACTGCTTTACAGGTTGCTGTTAATAACCTTTTTTCTACAAAAGATTACACTCTTATTGTTACTGTCGCTAGTGTAGATACAAATGTAGTTGTTCGTTTAGAAGGTAGTGTTGATGGTACAACTTATGCTCCAATTATTGCTAATCAAACAATAACTGCTAATGGTACGACTGTTTATAGTATTTCTGGTAGACCAGTTAAATGGATTCGAACAAATTGGGTAAGTGAGTCAGGAGGAACTGCTGCCACTGTAACCTTTAATGTAGCGGCTGCATAAGATGGCAGGTCGTTTTAACACTGTTCAACCTACGACCAGAAACGGCTATCTTTTTGGTGCGAGAAGAGAAAATATACCTTGGGAATCTGAAGGACCTGACACTGGTAGACGTTTTCAACAAGGTAGCGTATCTCGCTCTGACTCTATGCCAGACCGCATGGCTGGAGAATATGCTATTTCTGGAACACGTTCTGGGGAATTAGATGCACCTCAAGGTGTCGGAAGAAATTTTGTTCCAAAATATAAAGATGCTTGGGAAGTTGAGGCTAGAGAAGATGCTTATTCTCAGAAGAACCCTTGGCAGACTTTTGATGACGATTTAAATCCTCCAGAGGAACGTTGGTAAAAAACCTTCGGCTATAATTAGTTCTAAGTCTATCTGTAAATAAACGTGTCAAGCAGTAGTTCAAATAAACAGCCATTAATGGTGGATCGTCCAGCAACGAGTTCAACCTTACTGACTGTTGCATCAGGACAATTATTCTCTACAAGTCTTATCCCAACTGCTGTTGGTAATGCGACAAAAATTTTCGACGTTGACTCTGCGTTAACTGATACATCTATTAGTGGAGCCTATATAGATGAAATTTGGTTTAGATATTCTAAACGAGTAAAGGAAGCCATTGATGCAAAGACAGCAACTACTGGTACATACTCTGCTGCTGCTACAACGGTTACGGTAACTATTACTGCTGGACATAATATAGAAGTTGGTCAAGAAGTATTTTTAAATTTCACAAGTTATAACTCCGGTACTGTACCAATTGATGGTAAGTTTACAGTTCTAACTATTACTCCTACTACATTTACAGCTACGATTCCTAATATTCCTAGTGGAACAATTACAGGTAACGTAGATGTTTCTGTTCCTATTGATTTCTGTTTCTATTTAGTAAGTACCGGTACAGTTACTAATATTAACCAGTTCTTCCCTTTATTTGTCGCCAGTATTGAGTCTGTTGCTTCAAAACAGTCTTGCAGTTTGACTATGAAGGAGATACTTCCTCTTATTAATCATCCTACTGTTCAGTCTGGTGCTGCAAACTGGGGATCGGCTAATAATGAGATAGCTCCTAAACAGAGAGGTTTAATGCTTAAGCGTGGACAAGCTTTATATGTTTCTGCAAGTGGAACTGCGGCATTAACTAACGGTTTCTATTGTAATGTACAAGGTGGATACTATTAAAAAGAACAATGCCTTTCGGTGTAGGAAAGTTTGATAATTCATCGAAGTTAAAGTTCGATACTGATTTTTCAAAAAACATTGATGGTAGCGGAGCTTTTTCTATTACCGAAAGTGGTGGAAGAAGTTATAAAAATAGTGAAGTTAGATTTTATAATACTGATTCTTTATGGAGTCGCTGGCGGCGTGGCTATGAATTATATTCTTTAACTCAAAGTTTATTAGGCTCTACAGCTGGCGAAAGACAACGTCGTGGAGACTATCGTTTATATTTCACTTTCCAGCAGTTTCCGGGTGTCTTTATACCAGCTAGGATTTTTACTTTTCCTTCTACTAATCAGGAATTAGGGGAACAAATGGTTGGAATGCGAGACACTGACGCATTTAGTTTTTATGATTACGGTCTTCCTATTCTTGGTGTTAGATACTTAGGTAAGTCGGTAAGTGCTACTTATAGTCAATCAGGTACAACATTAGTTGTCACTAAACTAGATCATGGATTATATCCAGGTGAGAGTGTTTGGCTAGATATTTCAACGGGAGGAGGTGTTGATGAAACACTTTCAATTGTTAGTACTACACAAAATACATTTACTGTAACTACTTCTGCATCAGCTACAAACAATGGGAATGTCACTTATTATTTATCGACTACTTTTGGGGACTCACGTTGGACCACTACACGAACTCGCCTTCGTTATTTGCCTACAGAACTTTCTTTCTTTTCAGGCGAACGTTTAGCTGATCGTATTATTGAAAAAGATCCAGGTCTTGCTTCTACGTATTCAAGGAGTGGATCTACTGTTACAGTTGTTTGCCCTTCAGCTCATGGTTTATCTACAGGAAATAAGGTTTTTGTTGATGTTACTAGTGGCGACGTCGCTTCTGGTAGATATACAATTACTGTTACCAGTACTACTCAATTCACAGTAACAACAATAACGAGTGGCACTACGTCTGGAAATCTAACAGTTAGTAGATTATTGCGTGGTCGTGATTATAAAAACTATGTTGGCTACACGGTTACAGGACTTGATGCCGCCACAAAAGAAATAATTTTCCAAAGGAAGGATAGTTATGGTGCAACAACTGCTGATGAGAAAACATCAACTGTAGTTCCTGCTCATAGAGGTTTTACTGTCGGAAGATATTTAACTACTGAATTGCGTTGGCAATGTTCTTGTCAAGATTTTGCAAGACGTGATAGCTATGACTTATATAGTGATCTACGCAATAAAAAGTTTCCTCGTACTTCAGTAAGGTCTACAAAACCTGGACAAGTTTTACAGCCTGATGGAACATTAAGTGATGAGAGAGATATTCCAGGTACTTTCCGAGATCTCGGTTTTGTAGCTATTAATAATTTTTATGAACTGCCTGAGTATGAAGATACGACCGATACTGACTTTCAAAGCTTGATGTATTACCAAATACGTTGGTGTAAACATATTTATGCGGCTATGTTCGCCATTACTCATGATGAAGGCAATGAACCTATTAAATTAGCGGCAAAATACACTCAGACTGGTCCAAATATCACTATTAACGTTGATAATCACGGTTTAGAAGTCGATACTAAGATTGAACTAGCTTTTACAAGTGGAAATGCAGTTTCTGGTGAATATACAATCACTTCGGTACCTGATCCGAACAGTTTTACTGTTATTTATCCTTTTAGCGAGTCTGCTAGTGGTTATTGCAGTGTCACTAACCTAAAAAAGCATGATTATGTGCGTTCTTGGTTGCTTGAACCTAGTGATAAGCCTATTGGGGATGGTTTAAAGCGCTTCGAGAAGACTTTTGAGAGAGAAAGAGAGCGTTTAGAAGGTGCTTTTGAATTATTGAAGCTAACTCAACAGAATACACCTTGGAGTGGGGGTAAAAATGTTACTGGAAACAGAAATCAGCCTCAATCAGTCGCAGATTTTGATCCATCACTTATTGGGATGACTCTTACTGATGGTTTGAAGCGTGATGCTGATGGCAATTTAAGTCGTAGTGGAAAAGCTGTTAATACTACTAATCGAATGATTACGTTAATTAATAAGTTGTTTAATCGATCTCCAACGCTGTTAGAAGATATAAAACTAGGAATAGTTGATAAACCTGTTGATGAATATGGTACAAACTTTGAAGCAGGAGTTGTAGATGCAGGAGAATACCTTAATGGTACTCCTATTGAAGTATTGGCTTCGAACAGTACAATAGACAGTAGTACTTACAGTCCTATTACCGATCAGGATGTAGTTGTTGATTCTGATCTATACATTAACGTTTAATTATGGCGGTACAAATTCTTTCTCGTCGTTCTAGTACTCTTTATGATCGGCCTTTTCCTATTCGTCTCGGTGCTGCTGAGCTGGCTATTAATAATAATGCAGGGGAGCCAGGACTCTTTTTTGCTGACAACACTGCTTCTCCTTCGACAGGGTTAGTTAAAGTTGGTCCAATAGCTATAAGTTCTACAGCTCCTAATACTTCAGCGGTTGGTTTTACATCTTCTAGTAAAGGTGAATCATGGTTGGATACTGCCAGTACTCAGATACATAAAATTTTTGATGGATCAGCTTGGCAAACAGTAAAAGCTGTCGCGTCAGTTGCTGCAGGTTATCCAGCGAATCCTGTAGATGGTCAATTGCACTACAACACGTCCACTAGTAAGTTAACTATTTATCTACTTACCAGTACCTCTTGGGTTGTTATAGGTCCTTAGTGCTGGGATAGGAGATGATCTAGTATGCGGTCCAGTTTGTTATGAACTGCTTGCATTTCTCTTAGGAAGTCTTCTTTTAACACGTAATCACAAACAACACGGTTTTGTAGGTTATCAAGATCACGTTCGATTACTTCAAAACGTTTATCTAGTTTTCTATTAAAATTAGAGAGTGCTCTAGTTATCCCTGCGAAAGCACCGATGCTTCCCGATATGATAGCTGCTAGGACTTCTGTTGACATTTTAATTCCCTATATTTCTATTCTAAGGGAGTTTACAAATTAAAATGATACTTAGTAAGTAAAGATTATGGCTACAGGATACGAACCAAATGTAGAAGGGGCTATAACAGTCATGGTTGATCTGTTAGATGCAAACTCTTTTACCAAAACTAGACAGCCTTATGAACCTAATTATCGTGGTCTAGTAGATGCATTAATCGATTTAAAAGAAGGATTCCCTACTTTTGCACCAACACGACTAAGTTTTGACGCCACTGCATTTGAAAATGTAGCGGAGGGAGATGCTTTATATATGAGAGCTGCAGATGGTCAAGTAGGAAAAGCTAGTGCTGCTAATGGCTCTTTAGAGAATTGTCACGTTATTGGACTTGCTGATGCAGCAACTTCTGCTTCAGGTACATGTAAAGTAATTACAACGGGTGTGAAAACAATGCCTAGTACTGTTGATCCAGGAGATATTTATTATTTAAGTGCTTCAACTGCAGGAGCTATATCAACTACTATTCCTTCATCTTCTGGACAAGCTGTTGTAGTAGTAGGTGAAGGTGCAACGACTTCTGTTTTTAGCATCCGTATAGAACCACCTATCAGGTTAGATTAATGTCAGGCGCAAAAGATCAAGAACCTTATGAATCTAATTTTGAAGGTCTAATAGGAGTCTTAATAGATTTAAAAACAACAATAGCTGGTAAGCAGGTTTACTCTGTTATTGGTTTTTCAGCTCCTGCATTTGAAGATGTCTCTCAAGGTGAAGCTTTATATTCACGTTCTAGTGATGGGAAAGTAGGTAAAGCAATAGCAAACGATACTGTTGATAAAGCAAGTTGTATTGGGTTTGCTCAGACTTCGAAGTTGACAGGTGAAACAGTAAACTGTGTGACTCTTGGTCAATTAGCCTCTTCAGGGCTGACTAGAGCTAGCGATTACTATTTATCTGGGTCAAGTGCTGGTGGTATAACTACAACACCTCCAACTGGAAGTGATAAATATCTAGTTCGTGTAGGTAGAGCATCTAGTACAACTCAATTAATTATCAAAATAGAAGCACCTATGGTTAGAAATTAAGGGCTATATCCTTGGTAAGATAGATAGAATAACAGTTCTTTTGAAATATATGCAGAACTGCGTTGGATTGAGGTATGGCAACTAGAAAGTCACTTGTAATAGTCAGTGGATTATTCCAGGAGTTAAATACTTCTTCGGATAAGTTAGATTTCGGTGGAAATACAACAGCTGATCTTACTGAGAATACTAATCTTTACTACACAACTGCACGAGCACGTAGTGCTGTAAGTATTGCTTCTGGTGAGGGATTAACATATAACTCGTCTACAGGTGTATTAGGAACAAGTGCAATTCCTAATTCTCAGTTAGCTAATAGTTCGGTAACCATTGGTGGCACTGCTGTTGCTCTAGGTGCGACTGTTACTACCTTTACTGGTATAACAGCGTTAACAGCAACTACTGGTAATGTCACAACGTTAAATATAGGTACAGATGCGGCTGCTAACTCTTTAAAGTTAACAACCAGCGGACTGACTTTTGAAGGAGCTACGGCAGATGCTTATGAGACAACATTAACGGCTACTGATCCAACAGCTGATCGCACAATTACTCTTCCAAATGAAACTGGAACTGTATTAACGAGTGCTACTTCGATTGGAAATAGTAACCTTGCAAATAGTGCAGTAACTATTGGTAGCACTAGTGTCAGTCTTGGTGCAACAGTAACTACTTTTGTAGGACTTAGTTCTTTAACTTCTACTTCAGTAATAGGTACGACATTATATGCAGGAGCTATAGATGCCGCTAATACAATCAGTATTGGTAGTGGAAATATTATTTTTGAAGGTTCTACAGCTAACGCATATGAGACGACAGTAACCTCTACAGATGCAACAGCAGATAGGACAATAACTCTACCTGATGCAACTGGTACGGTCGCTCTTCTCAGTTCTATTTCAGTTACAGATTCTGGTGGGGATGGAAGTCTTGCTTATAACAATTCAACAGGTGTTATCACATATACAGGACCTTCAGCTTCTGAAGTTAGGGCTCATATTAGTGTTGCTTCCGGTTCTGGGTTAACTTATTCTTCTGGAGAGATAGGAACAAATGCTATACCTAATGCCAAGTTAGCTAATAGCTCTATAACTATAGGTGGTTCAAGTGTTGCTCTAGGAAGTAGTCTTGGAACTATTACTGGTGTAACATCCATCACATCAGCTGCCATAGTTACTGATGATAGTGGATTCAGAATTAGAGATAACTCAGACAATACAAAGCAATTAGCTTTTGAATGTTCAGGAATATCTGGTAGTACTACTAGAACTCTTACTGCACCAAACGTAAGCGGAACACTCTCTTTAATTGATGCCACTGAGACTCTAACAAACAAGACATTAACTAGTGCTGTTCTAAACAGTACTATTTCAGGAACATCTATTAAGGATGAGGATAATATGTCTAGCGACTCTGCTAGTCATTTGGCTACACAGCAGAGTATTAAGGCGTATGTAGACACGAAGATAACAGCTGAAGATTTAGATATTCAAACTGATTCTGGAAATATTGATATTGATTTAGATTCAGAGGCTTTAGTTCTTACTGGCGGTACAGGTATTGATACCAGTGCTACGGGAACTACAGTTACTTACGCTATTGATTCCACAGTTGCTACGCTAGCTGGATCACAGACTTTAACTAACAAGACATTAACTGCTCCTCTTGCTACTAGTATCCTTCTTACTGACTCAAATCTTATTTTTGAAGGCAATACTGCTGATGCTCATGAGACAACTCTGACCGCTTCTGATCCGACTGCAGATAGAACAATTACGCTTCCAAATGCTACAGATACACTCGTTGGTAAGGCCACCACAGATACGCTGACAAATAAAACTTTAACCAGTGCTGTTTTAAATGACGCCATATCAGGAACG
>MPLT02075834.1_pt1 | contig 10474 bp, 14 predicted proteins | sample 1617391 | NCBI WGS metagenome assembly MPLT02 (sample SAMN05944800, study PRJNA350692) | marine metagenome | biome: marine; feature: ODZ; material: water; isolation source: 70 m water sample filtered on 0.2 um supor filter | place: Pacific Ocean | collected 2012-04-08 | depth 70m m
ATTTTATTTTAAATTATTTACCTAAGGGAATAATTGGGCTACTATTGGCTGTTATTCTAAGTGCTGCGATGTCTTCAACAGCATCAGAACTAAACGCACTTTCAGCTACAACTGTTGTTGATTTGTATAAAAGAAATCTAAAAGAAAACAAATCAAAAAAACATTACGTAAACGCTTCCAAATGGTTTACATTAATGTGGGGTATTATTGCAATAATATTTGCAAGTTTTGGAACATTATTCGAAAACCTTATTCAATTAGTGAATATTATAGGATCTATATTTTACGGAACTATTTTAGGTATATTTTTAATAGCATTCTTCACTAAGAGAATAAAAGGAAATGATATTTTTTGGGCAGCTTGTATATCCCAAACACTCATATTTATTATATACGCTTTTACAGATATTGGTTACTTGTGGTTAAACTTTATTGGAGCCTTATTAACTACAATACTTTCATATTCTTTAAATTATTTAAATTCAAAAAATAATTAATTATTTAGAATATATTCTACAGTATCACTTAATGATTTAACAGAATCTTTGAGTTTTGTCTCTTTAGCTAAAGCAAGTCCTTTATTTGCTATTTTTAAAGCACCTTCTTTTTCACCAACAGCTAAATAAATCAGAGCTTTTTGTTTTAACATCCAATATGGAGAATCTTTTCTAAGTTCAAAGGATTTATCAATCCAACGCTTAGCCAAATTCATATTTAAATTTTCTTCTAAATAAAAAACTGCTGCTTTATAATAATTTTGAGAGTTTGGATTTTTATCTAAAGTTTTTTTAATTGAGGATATAGTTTTATTTCTAGTTAAGGTATTTATTGTAAAAGATGAAGCAGTAGATTCCCAAATAAAATCTAAAGTAGCTCCATTATTACTTAAATTATTTATTTGTATAGAAAAAGATTCAACAGCAAAAGGTAATTCATAAGAGCCTGCTGATATTTTTACTACAATCTCTTTATCATCCCAATTTTTGGGTAATCCCCAATTATCATTCTTATTATATAAAATAAGTTCCCATGATTCATAACCAGGGATTGTGTAAATAGCATATTTCCCTTTAGGAACTACTACATCCCCTATCATCACTTTATCACTAAATTCAATAGTAGTGTTTTTATTAGCACCTGTTCTCCAAACTTCATTATAAGGCACCAAATTTCCAAAAATTTGTCTTCCTCGAGTTGATGGTCTTGAATATTCAATTTTAATATCAACAAGACCAACTTTTTGAACTAATGTTGAAAAAGGACTGGGTTGAGGAGTTTCGATTTGAGTGAAAGAAAAAAAAGGAGCAAACAAAAGAATAATAAATATTTTTTTCATAGTATGTTTTTTAATTATACAAATTTATAAAATCTATAATAAAAAGGGTTATTTTAGGATTTTTAAAATTAAAAAGTTTGAAATTACATCAACTAAAAAGAAAGCAAAAACTACCAATTTCAATTGAAAAGGCTTGGACATTTTTTAGTAATGCTAATAATCTAAAAGAAATAACTCCAGATGAAATGAATTTTAAAATTTTAAGTGGTGCAGAAAGGTCTATTTTTGCTGGACAAATTATTCAATATAAAGTAACACCTTTTATAGGTATTAGAATAAGATGGGTAACAGAAATAACTCATGTGAAAGAAAAAGAATATTTTGTAGACGAACAGAGATATGGTCCATATTCATTATGGCACCATAAACATTTCTTAAAAGAAATTAAAGGAGGAGTAGAAATGGAAGATATAATTGATTATAAAATTCCTTTTGGAATATTTGGAGAATTAGCACATATCTTATTTGTAAAAAATAAGTTGAAAAATATTTTCAAGTACAGGGAATGTAAATTAATAGAACTATTTGGAAAAATTTAATTATGAAATAAAATAAGTGAAAGAAAAAATTTAAATTCTTTTAATTTTAGCTCCTAATGCTAATAATCTTTTATCAATATTTTCATAACCTCTGTCTATTTGTTCAATATTGTGAATTATACTTGTTCCTTTAGCTGATAATGCTGCAATTAATAATGAAATTCCCGCTCTAATATCTGGAGAAACCATTGTAGTTGCTTTTAACTGAGATTTAAAATCATGACCAATCACATTTGCTCTATGGGGATCACATAAAATTATTTTTGCACCCATATCTATTAATTTATCAACAAAAAATAATCTGCTTTCAAACATTTTTTGATGTATTAATACACTTCCTTTTGCTTGAGTTGCTACCACTAAAACTACACTCAATAAATCTGGTGTAAAACCTGGCCAAGGGGCATCAGAAATTGTAAGAACAGAACCATCAATATAATTTTGAATTTCATAACCATTTTTATGTTCAGGTATATAAATATCATCTCCTTTCTTTTCCAATTTAATTCCCAATTTCTTAAAAACATCTGGGATTTGACCTAAATTTTCCCAACTTACATTCTTAATAGTAATATTACTTTTTGTCATCGCTGCCATTCCAATCCAACTACCAATTTCAATCATATCAGGAAGAACTTTATGTGAACAACCAACTAATGATTTAACACCTTCAACTATCAGTAAATTAGAACCAATACCAGAAATATCAGCACCCATACTAACTAACATCTTACACAACTGTTGAATATAAGGTTCGCATGCAGCATTATAAATCCTGGTTTGACCTTCAGCTAATGTTGCTGCCATCAAAATATTTGCAGTACCAGTTACAGAAGCTTGATCCAAAAGTATGTTAGCACCCTTAAGTTTTTTTGATTCAACTCCATAAAAATGTTCTTCTTTATTATATCTAAATGATGCACCTAGCTGAATTAAACCTAAAAAATGAGTGTCTAATCTTCTCCTACCAATCTTATCTCCTCCAGGCTTAGGAATATAACCTTTCCCAAAACGGGCTAATAAAGGTCCTAGAATCATTATAGACCCTCTTAAACTACTTCCTTTGGATTTAAAAGATTTGGATTGTAAATAATCAACATTTATTCTATCTGCCTGGAAAGAGTATGTATTATTTGAAATTTTATTAATCTTTACTCCAAGAAATGACAAAAGGTCAATTAGCTTTATTACATCGATTATCTCAGGAATATTTTCAATTATAACTTCTTTATCAGTTAGTAAAGAAGCGCAAATTACCTGTAATGCTTCATTTTTTGCACCTTGTGGGTGAATTTCTCCATTTAGCTTAATTCCGCCCTCAATTGAAAAAGTACCCATTTGAATAAGTGTTAATTATTATTTCTTTTTTTATAACTACGATATGGTTTTTTATTTTTTGAACTATGCTTTGTAAATTTCTTATTAGTTAACTTAATCAAATTTTGAGAATCTGTAAGTGGCTTGTCTGAAGAATCTACAATAAGTTTGCCATCAGAAAGTTCTGACAAATGCTCATAAATAACGTCATCTTCAACAGTATCCTTATTCCAATTTAAAAAACATTTCTTCATGTGATTTGCAATCACATATATCAATTGCTTTTTCATTTCACCTTCCTCCCATCCAATTGCAACATCAATCATTCTTTTTATATTGTTGCCATAAAACCTATACTTAGGAAAATTTTGAGGATAATTTAATTTATCAGGTCTTTGAGAAAAAATTTCTTTTGAAGGTAATGGAAATGGAGAATCAACATCTAACTTAAAATCAGACATAATAAAAAGTTGATCCCAAAGTTTATGCTGAAAATCAGGAACATCTCTTAAATGAGGATTTAGATTACCCATTACTCCAATAATTGCCTTCGCCATTTTATTTCTCTCCTCTTTATTAACACAAGCTAAAGCTTGATCAATCATTTTATGAAGATGTCTACCATATTCTGGAATTATAAGCTTAGTTCTTTCGGTATTATATTCTAAATTTTCTATCAAAATTTGGGTGATTTAATTAGTAAGAATTTACAAATTTAATAAATTATTAATCATAAAGATATTATTCCTTCTATTTCAGAGGCTAATTTATATTTTTTTATCACTTCATTAGCTGATTTCATCATTGCAATTATTGTTATACTAGTAAAATTATTTGAGGAAGAATAATTTGAAGAAAAATCCGCATCAATATCATTAAAAATATTTTTAAGATTAGCAATATTTAATGAATTCGATTTTAAAATAAATTTGAATTTATAAACTGAAGGCCAATCTGAAGATAAAGAAAGTTGTTTCTCTAGTCTTTTATAAAAATCATTATTATCATTTAACATTATTTCAAATATATATAAATAAAGATTTATTAATTGATAAATTTGCTTGAAATGAATAATAGCAAAAAAATTTTAATTACAGGTGGCCCAGGGTCAGGAAAAACTAGTTTAATTAATGAGTTAGAAAACAGAAAATTTAATTGTGAAAAAGAGATTGTTAGGTCATTAACTCTTGAAGGTAAAAAAGATGGAAACGACCAACTTTTCCTTAAAGAACCATTAAATTTTTCTAAAGCATTATTAGATCTAAGAATCATTCAGTTTAATAAAAAACAAGTTGTACCTATCACATTTTTTGATAGAGGAGTTCATGAAACTTTAGCTTATTTGAATTTTATAAAAACTAAATATGATAATGATTTTCTAGAAAAATGTAAAAAAATCAAATATGACATGGTGTTTATACTTCCTCCGTGGAAACAGATATATAAACAAGACGAATGCCGATACGAAACTTTTGAAGAATCTATAAAGATTTATCAAGAAATAGTAGAAATTTATCATTTCTTTAAAATGAAGACAATAATTTTAGAAAAGGATTCAGTAGATAATAGAATTAAAAAGATATTGAGCTACTTGTAAAAAATGTTTCAAAATGAATAATTTAAAAATAATATTTATGGGAACATCTGATTTCGCTGTTAAAAGCCTTGATAATCTATTATTAAATAATTTTGATGTTAAAGCAGTAGTTACAGCACCAGATAGAAAATCAGGAAGAGGAAATAAAATCAATTATTCAGATATAAAAAAATATAGTTTAAATAAAAATTTAAAATTATTACAACCTGAAAATTTAAAGCAAACTGATTTTATAAAGGAAATAAAATCCTTTAATGCAGATATTTTTATTGTAGTTGCATTTAGGATGTTACCAAAAATAGTATGGGAAATTCCTAAGAAAGGAACAATAAATTTACATGCATCCTTATTACCACAATTAAGGGGTGCAGCACCAATTCATTGGGCTATTATAAATGGATTTAAAAAGACAGGTGTTACAACATTTTTTATTAATGGAAAAATTGACTTTGGAGATATAATTGAACAAAAAGAAGTAGAAATTGGAGATTTTGAAAATACTGGAAGCTTATATGAAAAATTAAAAATTACTGGTAGTTTATTAATATTATCAACCTTAAAATTAATATCAAAAAATAATTTAAAAATAATTAAGCAAAGTAATTCATTAAATCTTGTCAAAGCTCCTAAATTAAATAAAGAGAATACAAAAATAGATTGGAATAAATCAGGATTTGAAATTTTTAATTTTATTAGGGGATTATCTCCTTTTCCATCAGCATGGACAAAGGATGAAAAAAACAATAAAATTATAAAGCTATTTAATGTAATTTTTCATAAAGAAACCAAAACACAACATTTAAATGGGTTAATCTCTATAAAAAATAATATGTTAAAAATTCTTTTAAAAGATGGATATTTAGAAGTCTTAGAAATCCAAATTGAAGGTAAAAAAAGAATGTCTGGAAAAGAATTTATAAATGGATATCTAGATTATGATTCAATCAGACTTTTATAATTATGTTAAACAGTTTAAATTAAAAAATTGTTAAAAAAAGGTAGCCTTTTAATTGCTGAACCGACTGGTCTATCAGATTTCAATTTTAACAGATCAGTAATACTCCTTGTAGAACACAATGAATCCGGGTCAGTTGGATTTATTTTAAATAAAAAACTTAACTATTCTTCTACAGATTTAATTCCAGACTTAAAATATAAATTTCCCATTTATGATGGAGGTCCAGTACAGACTGAAAATTTATATTTTATTCATAATCAACCTAAGCTAATTCCAAATAGCCTAAAAATTTCAAAAGAAATATTCTGGGGAGGTGACTTTAATACAGTTTTAGAATTAATTAATACTAAAAGAATAAAGTTAGGAGAAATAAAATTCTTTTTAGGTTATTCAGGATGGGATAAGAATCAATTAGAAAATGAAATTTCTATTTCATCTTGGGTTGTAGAACAAGAAAACAGAAATCCTAATTTATTGCTTAAAAGTTGTGACAACATTTGGAAAGAAAAACTATTAGAATTAGGAGGAAAGTACCTAATTTGGTCTAATTCACCAGAAAATCCAAGTAATAATTAAGAAATAGAAAATTGTTTATTCAAATAATTTATAATAGTAATAGCAACTTTATTTGAAAATTTTTTTCTTCTATATTCCGTTACAGGTATTATTCCAGAAATTGAATTTGAGACCCATATTTCATCAGAAGAAATTAATTCATAAGGAGAAAAATCTTTTTCCTCAATCTCTAAATTTGTTAATTTATTGATTAATTCTATAATCTTATTTCTCATAATACCATTTAAGCATCCAGAAGATATAGGTGGAGTTATTACGTGATTATTTTTTACTATAAAAATATTACCATTTAAAAATTCAGAAACAACCTTTTGATCATTTAATAATATACAATTGTCTAAATCATTTTCTTTAGCATAAATACTACCAATAACATTTACAACTCTATTATTCGTTTTTAAATTAGAAATTAAGTTAGATTGAATTTGGTAATCTTTAAAGAGATCTACTTTATAAGAGTTTAAATTAACATTAAATAATTTTTGATCTGTTTGTTGAGAATTAATGACAAAGATTGGATCATTATAATCTGGAAGATATAGTCCTCCTTCTCTTCTAAAAATTGTTAATCTAACTCTTCCAGTGAAAAAAGAATCTATTTTTAAGTTGGTTTTTTGTATTTCCTCTTCAAAAAAATCAGGAGTATATAAACCAGGTATTTCAATTCTAAGAATTCTCATTGAAGACATAAGCCTTAAATAATGTTCCTCCCAGTATATAATCTTATTATCTACAACTTTAATTGTCTCAAAAACAGAATCTCCAAAAAGAAATCCTCTGTTATTAAAGTGATCTAAAGATTGATCTTTGAAATTTCCGTTATAATTAATCATGAATTATTAAGAAGATCCTAAAACCTGTTTTAAATCAGATATTTGATTATCCCATAACATTTTAGTTTCTTCAACTTCATCTTCATAAGCAAAATCTGTAACCATTAACGAAACATCTTTTGTTATTTCATCAACAACTATTTTAATTTGAAAGAAACACTTGTCCTGATCTTCACTATCATCTAACCATCTAAATTTTACAAAGCTATTTGATTTACTACTAATTAGTTCAGCTTTTTCTTCAGATCCATCCCAAAAAAAAGAAAAGATTATACCCCTAGAATTTACATTATCCGCAAACCATTCTGAAAGACCAGATGCAGATGAAATATATTGAAATAACATCTGAGGAGATGCATGAATTAGAAATTCTAACTCAAACTTTACTTTTGATTCCATAGAATGGCAATATATAGATTAAAATTGATGTAAAAAAAAATTAAATAATTTTTATTCTAAGTTTGAGTCTAGTTAATTTGTTTATATATTTACGCGCATTTTATCTTGGCGAGGTAGCTCAGGCGGTTAGAGCGTCGGATTCATAACCCGGAGGTCGGGAGTTCAAGTCTCCCCCTCGCTACTTTTTTAAAACAACTTTGAATTAACTTCTTCAATTGAATAATTTGCCTGACTACCATCGATCATATTCTTAATAACAACTTGATTATTTTTGAATTCATTCTCACCCATAATGATTGCATATTTAACATTATGTTTATTAGCATATGAAAATTGCTTATTTAATTTTATTTCATCTGGGTAAATATCAATTTTTTTACCATCTTTTCTTAGATTTTCAATTAATGGATATAATTTCTTCATATAATTAATTCCAAAATTTATTACAATAATATCAAAATTATAATCTAAATGTTTTGGAAACATATTTTGTTCTTCCATTTGAAGATAAATTCTATCTAATCCAAAAGAAATCCCAACTCCACTCATGTTTTTTAAATTAAAGAATGAAGTTAACTCATCATATCTTCCACCACCTCCTAATGATCCAATAGAGCTATTTGATTTTAAATTTACCTCTATAATTGTACCCGTATAATAATTTAATCCACGAGCTAATGTTAAATCAAATTCAATTTCATTATTAATATTATTATCTCCAGAAATAAATTCGATGATAGTATTTATTTCCTCAATACCTTTTTGACCTTCATCTGATTCTTTAAACAATATCTTTAATTTTTCAATAGATTCTTTTCCTTTCTCTAATAAACTAGTTAATTTAGAAACAGAACTACTATCAATGATTTTATTTAACTCATCCATTACTTTATTAACACCTATCTTATCTATTTTATCTATGATAGATATAAAATCAGTTAGTTTATCGCCTAGTCCAATGTAATTTGCTAATGCATTTAATATTCCACGGTGATTAATTTTAAAAATAATATTATCAAAACCTAGTTCAGAAAAAACAGTATCATAAAGTTTTATCAGTTCAATTTCTTGTAAAATAGAATTGTTTCCTATAATATCAGCATCGCATTGAGTAAATTCCTGAAATCTACCATACTGAGGTCTATCAGCTCTCCATACATTTTGAATTTGAAAACGTTTAAAGGGAAAAATTAAGTCATTCTGGTGCTGTGCAACAAATCTTGCTAAAGGAACTGTTAAATCATATCTTAATCCCTTTTCACTAATTGAATTAGCGAATTCTGAAAGGTCATGTTTTTTAATTGCATTAATATTTGCTTTTTTTAACTTTTCTCCTGAATTAAGTATTTTAAAAATTAGTCTATCTCCTTCATTTCCATATTTTCCTAGAAGAGTAGAATTTTTTTCTAATGCTGGTGTTTCAATATGTAAGAAACCAAACAAAAGAAAATTTTTCTTAATAATATCTATAATATAATTTCTCTTAGAAAGATTAGATGGCAAAAAATCTCTTGTTCCTTTTGGATTTGCGGGTGTTTTAGACATTTAATTCATAATATAAAACAAATATCTAATTTTTTAAAACAATCAAGAAATTAAAGGAGAATTCTTTAAAACTTATTTTAAATAAAGTAATACTATTCTTCAGATTTAATTATTTCAAAAGAAATTTCGATAATAACGTCTCTATGAAGTCTTATTGTAGCAATATAATTTCCAAGTCTTTTAATTGATCCTCCTTGAATATTTATAACTTTCTTATCAAATTCAAAACCTGCACTAGATAATTCATTATTAAGATTAACATTAGAAATAGAACCAAAAAGCTTGCCAGCCTTTCCTGATTTTGCAGGAATTTTAATTTCTAATTTCTCTAATTTTTTAGCAATTTTTTTAGCTTCATCAATTAATTTCTTTTCTTTAAATTCTCTTTGTTTAATATTTTCTGCTAATATTTTCTTTGATGAAGAAGTTGCTAGTACAGCAAGACCTTTAGGAATTAAATAATTTCTTCCATAACCATTTTTAACTAAAACAATATCATCTTTAAAACCTAGATTAGGCACATCATCTTTTAAAATTAATTCCATAATTATTATTTTAACATATCAGCTTGATAAGGTAAAAGTGCTAAATGTCTAGCACGTTTAACTGCAACTGAGATTTTTCTTTGAAATTTCAATGAAGTTCCTGTTAATCTTCTGGGTAATATCTTACCCTGTTCATTAATAAATTTTAAAAGAAAATCAGGGTCTTTATAATCAATATATTTAATACCTGACCTTTTAAATCTGCAATATTTCTTATTACTTTTTGTGGCAATATCTAAGGGAGTTAAATACCTTATTTCACTTTGATTTCCTTTACCTGCTTGATCTATTGATGACATATCTATGCTTTTTTAGTATTACGTTCTCTTCTTTTTATTGACCATGCATCTGCATACTTATCAAGTTTTACATTTAAATAACGCATAATTCTTTCATCTCTTCTTAATTCAACTTCAAAGGAATCAATTATAGCAGGAGGAGCTTTAAAATCTATTAGATTATAAAATCCACTTTGTTTATTTTGAATTGGGTAAGCTAACTTTTTCAAGCCCCAATTTTCAGTTGAAATTATTTCAGACCCTTTTTTAGACAGGTAGTCTTCAAATTTTTTTACTGTCTCCTTTACCTGATCTTCAGATAAAACGGGATTTAGAATGAAAACAGCTTCATAATGGTTCATAAATTTTATTAAAAAATTGGTCGCAAAAATACATTTTTAATATTGACTAGCAAAATTTGATAGATAAATTAATTATATGGATCTACATCAATTAAAATATCAATATTTCTAAAGAGAGAACTACACTAAGCCTCTGATACTCCGCCACGCCGTCCCTCTCCTGCCGACTAGCCGCTCGCGAGGCTGGGA
>MPLT02261511.1_pt1 | contig 10453 bp, 8 predicted proteins | sample 1617391 | NCBI WGS metagenome assembly MPLT02 (sample SAMN05944800, study PRJNA350692) | marine metagenome | biome: marine; feature: ODZ; material: water; isolation source: 70 m water sample filtered on 0.2 um supor filter | place: Pacific Ocean | collected 2012-04-08 | depth 70m m
ACCAATGGTATACATTCCCACCAAATTCTAAAAAATTTTCTGTTACCTCGATATCGATGAGACGATGTCATTTTGATCAGGAGTATCAAATTGGTCTAATGTTTAATGAAGATTTAATCAACTAGAGCAATAATATTCAACATTACATCTCGCACAACTTCTGCACACGATTCCGAACCGTTAAATTCGAAACACTCCAAAATTCGTTAATCTCATTATAGGCATACGACTGACTTTTTCAGCTTTTGCACAATTTTGTTTCAGATCATCATGTTATGAGGGTGTCACGAAAGGTGTCTGATTTCCGAAATTGAAATCAAAACAAATGATCCCCTCACATAATGCGGAATTATGAGGATTTAAATGATAAAATAAATTATTATTAACGATTATTATGAATTTTGATAGATTTTGCGAGATCCGTAATATTTGTCAATACAAATTTTAAAACAAAATAACCTCAACAAAAAAAGCTTGTCTTTTATGCCAGATTCAATGGTAACAACTATGTTTTCAGCATTTGATAAAAAACAAATTGTACAACACGGATTGCCTTCCCCAGCCTATACAGATAAATATTTTTTTGAACAGGAAGCTAAGCATTTATTTGCAAATTCCTGGACATTCGTTGGCTTCGCCCATGATCTTCAGAAAGTGGGAGACATAATTCCTATAGAAGTGGCAGGTCAACCTTTCTTTATAGTTCGCAGTTCCAAAAATAGTATCCGTTCATTTCACAATATCTGCAGCCATCGCAACCTAAAACTGGTCGACAAGTCCCACAACTGTAAAAGACTGATTACATGTCCATATCACCGATGGTCCTACAGTCTTGATGGAGAATTGCAGGCCACACCTTTTTTTGGCGGTCGAAGAACTGAACTACCACAAGACTTTAAGCTTGAAGATCATAATCTTTTGGAGGTGCCATGTCAATTTTTTCATGACTGGATATTTATTAATCTCAACGGTGAAGTTGAATCATTCGAGTCTTTCATTGATCCTTTGAAGAAACAGCTGGCTGATTTTGATTTGGATGATTATATAGCTGTCGCCAATATAGAGTTTAACGAAATAAAAACGAACTGGAAATTCCTGATGGAAAATTTCATTGAGCCGTATCATGTTCAGTTTGTTCACAAAACCACCACAAACCAACCTTTGGTTGATCACTATATCGTCGAGGATAGACACTGTCTCGGAAGTGCAGTAGAATTAACATCTGAACAGCAACAAAAAGCGAAAAAAGGAACATTGTCAGTCAGTTCAAGATATTTGACGCTTTTTCCAAATTTTGTACTGGGTGTTTATTACCCGGATCAGCTTGGTGTTCACCTCAATCAAACTATTTCTGCAGAAAGCACCCGTCAAAGGAGAGTAATCTATCTGCACAAAAATGCAGATCAAAGCGCAGATGAGATTGAAAAAATCATTAAACTTTGGACTGATGTTCATCGAGAAGATCATGAGATTTGCGAACGCCTCCAGCAGGGCCGTTACTCGCAAGCAAGTGAAAATGGAGGTTTGTTATCACCCCACTGGGAATCTAGTGTACGTAAATTTCAAGAATTAGTTGCGGATTCAATGCGTAAGGTATTATAGATAAGTCTAACAACATCTCTGTTCTTGAAAAAAGCGTGAAAAAAACTGTTATCTTGACTTTAGTAAGGAATCTTAATGAATATTGAATGTTCGCTAAAATAAAATATTTTGTTTTGCGAAAAAAACAATATTTTAAAAATTATATGAACCCATTAAAACTTAGAGAAAAAATCATGACTGATACAAAACTACCAGATTTTTGCCTCGATCATACTATGTTAAGAGTCAAAGATTTAGAACGTAGCCTGGACTTTTACACAAGAATTTTGGGTATGACAGTTCACCGAAAAACTGAATATCCAGAAGGTCGATTCACCAACACTTTTGTTGGTTATGTTGGTGAAGACGAAGGAACTAACCTTGAACTGACATACAATTGGGATCAGCCCGAAGAATATACTAAAGGGAATGCCTGGGGCCATCTTGCGCTTAAGGTGACTGATGTATACGCCGCAAGTGAATATTTGAAAGGTCAGGGAGTTGAGTTCACGAAGGAGCCTTCTCCAATGAAAAACGGCACAAGAATTCTTGCCTTCATCAAAGATCCTGACGGTTACGTGATTGAACTCAATGAACCATTAAGCTGAAGCTGAACAAAAACCTTACTAATTTGGAAAAATTGCTTATTATAGATAATAGAAAATATTTATAAAAATGTTATCATAATGGTGCGATCGGCAAATTGTTACTCAATTTATTTTTTAATAAAATACAATCCGACTAGGTTAAGTAAAAGACTCCTAAGTTAAGATTTGAAGCTTTAGTATAAGTAAAATTAAGGATATTGATGCAGGAAAATCATCATTACGACATTATTATAATCGGCTCCGGCCCTGCTGGTCAAAAAGCTGCTATACAGGCTAGCAAACTTAAAAAAAAAGTTGCACTCATTGAAAAATTACCGCGTCTAGGTGGTGCTTCACTTCACACAGGTACAATCCCCTCGAAATCACTTCGCGAAACTGTGATGCATCTGGCACTCCTTCGTCAGCAAACTCACGGAATAGAGTTTAATTTTAAAGAAAATATTACTACTCAGGAGTTGATGTATCGCAAAGATATCGTGATCCAGGATCAAGAAAATTCGCTGCGTCGAAATTTTGAGAAAAACGGTATCACCGTTATAGAAGGGACACCTCGGTTCCAGTCAACTTCAATTCTAGAAATCACTCCTACTGATCAAAGTGAAATTTTTGAAATTACGGGAGATTATTTTATTGTCGCAACTGGTTCATCTCCGCGCAGACCAAGTTGGGTACCTTTTGATAACGAATGCGTCTTTGATTCAGACACAATACTAAATATCAAACATCTACCAAAAAAAGTAACCATCATTGGTGCCGGCGTTATAGGTTGTGAATATGCTTCAATTTTTTCAAAAATGGGAATCCGTGTAAATCTGATCGCCCGGGACCGAAACGTTCTACCTTTTGTCGACCGCCAAATTGCCGAAAACCTGATGTACCAGATGCGTAACCAACGCGTCACCCTGCGACTCGGTGAAAATGTTGAAAATATAGAAAAAATTAGTCACTCTGAAATACATGTAAAACTAGAAAGTCAGAAAGTTCTACCTTGTTCAACTGTAATGGTTGCCGCTGGACGATGTTCAAATTCAATGGGGTTGAATCTAGAAGGAATTGGTGTGGATTTAGGAAATAACGGTTTGATTAAAACAGATGAAAATTTCCAAACTGCGCAATCAAATATCTACGCGGTGGGCGATGTGATTGGTTTTCCAGCTTTAGCATCTACTTCAATGTCCCAAGCCAGAATTGCGGTTCTGCATGCATTTGATAAACTAGAATCTGAAGCTATGCCGATAGATTTACCTCTTGGGATCTGGACTATCCCGGCAGTTTCAATGGTTGGAAAAACAGAAGAAGAATTGACTGATGCCTGTATCCCATATGAAATCGGCATTGCACATTTTAAAGAAATTTCCCGTGCTCACATCATGGGTGAGGAGGAAGGTATTCTCAAACTTCTTTTTGATCCGGAGACACTCAAAATTTTAGGTGTCCACATTATTGGACCTCGTGCCTCTGAATTGATTCACTTGGGACATTCAGTGATGTTTTTTGAAGGTACTATCAAATATTTCATGAATACAGTTTTTAACTCCCCCACTCTTGATGAGGCATACCGTGTTGCTGCTTTTAACGGAATGAATCGCCTCAATCACGAGTCCATCTAAAAACACTCCAGATCATATCCTGATTCATATCTCTATATTAACTCAAACATTATAGAGAAAACAATTCCTTTGGCTCGTCAATAATATAATCTGAAGAGCCGGATTAAGGTAAAAAAATTTATTAATTTGATTAAATAGAAACTGAGCCACTCAGGGTACAACAATTATTGTCACTTGCAATTAATGCTGAAGGGAAAGTCAAGAGAAGATTCTTTAAAACTTGCTCCTGGCTCATGCACTAAATCAATCAAGACAAACTTTTTATGGCAAATTATTGTTATGAAGTAAAAAATAATTTATTCAAGCAGTAAAAGTTTTACGGTACGCAAACAATCCCGCCGAACCACCTGTGTGAAGAAAGACGATGTTTTGATCTTTCCTGAATTTCCCTTTGCGAATTAGGTCTATTAAACCTGCCATTCCTTTTCCGGAATAAACGGGGTCCAGTAGAATTCCTTCTTCACGTGCCAACAATTCAATAGCCTCTACCATTCCGTCTGTTGGTAGTCCATAACCCTGCCCGACATAATCACCATTCGCAACTACGGCTTCACGTTTAACACTGCCGGGAATTCCTACAAATTCTGTTGTTTTTTCAGCCAGCACAAATACTTTTTCTTCCTGCTTTTCTTTGCCAGCGTTCACACAAATTCCCATAACTGGAATTCCGCTGCGTGTTCCTTCCATACCAACTACAAGTCCTGCCTGTGTCCCCGCGCTTCCGGTTGCAAGAACTAGGTGATCAATTTTCAAACTGCGGTCATTCAGCTGCCCCACAAGTTCCATTGCACAATTCACGTATCCTAAAGCGCCAGTGGGGCTGGATCCTCCTCCTGGGATAATGTATGGGGTACCACCATTTTTGCGAATATCATCAGCTTTATCCTGCATTGCGGCATCCATGTCTGTCCCAGCAGGAGTAGAGTATATATTTGCACCAAACAATCTATCCAATAGAACATTACCATTTTCGAGATAATCTGGATCCTCACTTCCTGTTCGATGTTCCAGAAATATCTCGCAACCCAGTCCTAACTTGGATGAAATCGCAACTGTCTGACGCGTATGATTCGATTGTGTAGCTCCCTGAGTGATAATTGTATCAACTTTTTTTTGTTGCGCCTCACCCATCAGGAATTCTAGTTTACGTGTTTTGTTACCTCCGGTAGCAAGACCGGTACAATCATCACGTTTGATAAATATCTTTGGACCACCTAGCAATTTGCTCAAATTATCTAGGGGCTCCAGCGGGGTTGGCAGGTGAGCAAAATGGAGCCGTGGGAAGTGTGAAATGTGCATAATATTTTTTTGAAAATAGGTTAAAGAGCCTAGAAAAACTCCAATTCACGTCACATCTAGTGAAACAAGAATCTTGCTAATAATATACTACACTAATTACGTTAAGCTTTTCCCTGCATTCGCAATGAAAAATTGATTAATACAAACGTTAAGGGGACAATTATTTTCAAGCATTCTGCAACAGCATAAGTGCTTGTGAGTGTAACTCTGAGGATGCGGCAGCCACCAGACAGCCATCCCAACCCTCATTAAAAGAGTTTTTACCCTGCCAGTCAGTGATGACACCGCCTGCATTTTCAACAACCGGAACAAGTGCCATTACATCATAAATTTTAAGGTCAGCCTCAACTACCAAATCAATATATCCAGAAGCCAGCAAACCATAGCTGTAACAATCTCCACCATATCTTAGCAATTTTACTTGAGAAGAAATCCGGTCAAAGTTAGGTTTTTGTGAAGTATTGAACATAGCTGGATCTGCACTGTAAAGAATTGACTGCTCTATTTTTTTTTGACCGGATGCTTTGCAGAGTTTCGCTTTTCCAGTTTCCTGATTGTTATAGAATAAACATTCTTTGTTACGTATTCCTAACCATCGTTCACCAATAATTGGGACATCTATAATTCCAAATAACGGCACTTCATGATCTAATAAGGAAATCAGTGTCCCAAAAATCGGCATCCCAGCTACAAAACTTCTTGTACCATCAATAGGATCGATAACCCATTTCCATCTGCTACCAGTAGCTTCATACCCATGCTCTTCTCCAAGAATATCATGATCCGGAAATTTTGCAGATATCATATCCCTTAAAACTGTTTCTGCCTCACGATCTGCGATCGTAACTGGACTGTCATCTTCTTTGTCCTCAACCTTCATTTTTGAACGAAAATATTTTTGGATCACTTTTCCGGACGCGTCAGCCAGTTCGTTGGCAAATTGAAGAAATTCCGACATAAGATTTAGCTTTGAGAAATTAAAATAGCTTTTTCCTAGCTTACACTACTTTGGTGGAATCTTTTTCAATCTCATCAACCATTGATTTAAGGAAGAAGAAAAAAGTTTGCAGAATGGAATAGACTGGCACTGCCAACAGCGCTCCCGCTATTCCAGCCATATGTTCTCCTGTTACAAGGACAAACACAATTATGGCAGGATGAATTTGTGCTGATGTTCCCATAATTTTTGGATTAAGAAAATTTCCTTCAATGAAGTGAATCAATAAAATCCAGGCTAGTGCCAAAAATCCTGTACTCACAGAAATAGTTAGCCCCATAATCACGATCGGTATGCTCGAAAGAATAGTACCAAAGATAGGGATCAAAGATAAAACCATAGCCACTATTCCAAGTGTAAAGGCGAAGGGAACTCCAATCATCACCAACCCTAAAAAGGTTAAACACCCGTTTAATAAACAAATCAGTAATTGTCCACGAACCACCCCACTTAAACCTTTATCCAAACTTTTTAACAAATCGTTATACCTCAGATGATATTTTTTTGGCACAAGTGATCGCCAGAAAGATAAAATTCTTTTTGTATCAACCAAAATAAATGCCGCTACCATAAAGGTTATAAACAAGGTAAAAACAGAACCGACAACATTGGCGATCAGTCTACGACCAAGTCCCAGAAAACGTACCATGTCCTCTTTTAAACGATTCATCCCCTCTTCGGCAAGTATAGAAATCTGCGTATTTATATCAAGGGGAACCTGCTGATTTTCTTCAATTCCACTTTCTATACCGACTTTACGATGAGGCACAACCTCGATCCTGTCTGAATCCAGTCCGCGTATTTCATAGGTATAACCGTCAAGAATTGTTAGTAATTCTTCGTTTTCCTTTTGAATCACAGTGGTTTTAGAATGCGGTTCATTATTTTCAATTATAGGTACAGTTTCTAAAATTTCTGGTTCAGGAAACAGTGAAGTAATGTCCCTTAATTTTTCATCAAAAATTGGTCCCCATTCTTTAGAAATCTTCGTTACTGCCTTCGGAAGTTCCTGAATCATATGTCCCATTTCAGCTGAAACATTAGGTACTACATAACTTCCTCCTCCGATAAGTACGAACAAAATAACTAAATAAACCATTAATACCGCAAATCCACGAGAAATGCTGTATGTACGGATTTTTCTCTGGTGAAGATAGTCAATTAATGGAGCAAGAACGTATGCTAGAAAGCATGCCAACAGGAATGGAAAGAGAATTTTGTTTAAAAACAAAATTATCCCTAACAAAGTGACAAGTAAAATAAGAACAACAAGTATTCGGACACGGTGACCGAGAAATTCAAGCATTTTAATAGTTTTTGTGATTTGTAAGACGTTGAATGAATGGTAGCAGTCAACTCAGGTTAGTCTTTTTACTGGATTTTTCAAGCTGTTTCGGCTATTCCCTCTGCGTCCCAGCCATGGCACAGGGTTGATAGTGCCGCAAAAGATAGCAAAGCGTATTGCCCAAAACTTTACTGCTCTGTCCAGGCATCACAATTCTAGAAACAGAACCCAGCTTCAGTGCTTCTTCAGGATTCAGTAATTCCCTTTCATAACGAGCGGTCAGTTTTGCCATTGCTGCATCCCGCTCAATAGCAGCTTCGCGTTCTGAATTTCCGGAATCAAGATCATGCTGATATTTCTTTAGAATTCCGCGGAATTCATCTTTGTAAACAAACTGCCTTCCTGCAGGACCCATCACCGCAATCCTGGCACTGGGTAAAGCAAAAATAAAATCTCCTCCGACGTGATAACTGTTCCACGCACAGTATGCCCCGCCAAAAGCATTTCGTACAATCAAAGTCAGCCGCGGCACACGTAAATCAACAATTGCATCAAGCAGTTCTCGCCCCGCCTGAACGACACCCGCTCGTTCTTGTTCTGATCCAGGAGCATAACCGCTAACGTCTTCAAGAAAAATAACTGGAATATTGTACAAGTTACAGAAACGAATAAATTTTGCACCTTTTCTGGAAGCTTCCGTGTCTATATTTCCGGATGCAAAAGCACTATTATTGGCAATAAAACCAACCACATTTCCACCCATTCGAGCAAATGCCGTAATTAACTGTTTTGCCCTGAGTTGTTGAATTTCAAAATAATCCCCATAATCCACTAAATGCTGTAATAAAAGACACATATCAAATGGAGTGTTGAAACCAGTAATAGGATTGGTAAATGTCTTGTGGAGCAGGATAGCTTCCTCTTCAACGTAATCGTCGAGTGTTAGTGATGTGGAACTAATGGGCGGTGCAGAGTAGTTATTATCCGGTAGATAACTTAAAAGCCGCAAAGCAGACTTCAATGCACCCAATTCATCCGGAGCAATCAGGTCAACCACACCGCTTTTACTATGTACTTTCGGTCCACCCAAATCATCCGCGCTTATGTTTTCTCCTAAAGCTTCACGTACTACATCAGGTCCAGTTAAGCCAAAAAACGTATCATCCGGCTGAATCACAAAAGCACCTTGACGTGGTAGGTACGCTCCTCCGCCCGCGTTGTAACCGAACATCAGCATGACCGATGGAACAACACCACTAATTTTTCGCATGGCCGCAAAAGCTTCAGAATATCCGTCAAGACCTCCAACTCCTGCTGGAACATAGGCTCCTGCAGAATCGTTCATTCCAATCAGAGGAATTCCGTGATCTCCTGCCATTAGAATCTGCCTCGCAATTTTACTCCCGTTTGTAGCATCTATCGAACCGGCACGTACTGTAAAATCATGACCGTAAAAGGCAACATCACGTCCGTCAATGTTGAGAATGCCAGTTACAATTCCGGCTCCATCCAGATCCGATCCCCAATTTTGAAAAGTAATGTGCGGCTCATAGGAAGTTAAAACTTTGATTCGTTCCCAAACCGTCATCCGTCCCTTGCTATGTTGCACACGAACCTTGGATTCACCGCCGCCAAGCAAAGGTTTTTGCAACAACTCTTCACCACGAGTCAACATCTGCTCATAAAGTGTTTTCGAGCTTTCTGTTGCAGAATCTTCTTTAGAGTTTTCAGCATCAAATGGATTTTCTAAACTCAATTCTTTCAAGGGTCATACTCCAGAATAATTAGACGATCAGACGAAAATTGCTCAAAGAGAACTTTAATCCCAAATTGATCGCAAAGCAAGTTAAACTATAATAAGATCATTAAATTGAGACATGTAATCGAAGATTGTTTGAGAAACGAGGCTGCATATGAATTTGTAATTTAGATCACAGCTTTTGTCATTCAGGTTTAAGTGATGGTTCTTAAAAAAATTTTGAAACACTTTTTAAAAATATTCTCACTTTTTAGTAAATAACAGCTTTTAGGACATTTTTACGAATCACCTATTCTTCTAATATAAAAAATAATGAGCATAATTTTTATGGGAACACCTGAGTGGGCGATTCCTTCTTTAAAAGCTGTCATTGATAGCGGTTGCGAAATCAGTGCAGTTTTAACTCAACCGGATCGACCTTTTGGGCGCAAACGTCAGTTAAAACCCTCGCCTATAAAGCAATTTGCTATAGAGCAACAACTGACCGTGTACTGTCCAGAAAAAGCAGGGAACTCAGAGACTCTGGAGTTACTGCGTTCCCTGAATCCTGAATTGATTTTAGTTTGTGCCTACGGTCAAATGTTGGTGCAACCTTTTTTGGATATTCCGAAAGGGGGATGTTACAACCTACATTTTTCATTTTTACCAAAATTGCGAGGAGCATCTCCTGTACAAGCGGCCATTTCTTCAGGATTTGAATCAACTGGTGTTTGTTTACAAAAAATGGTTTTACGACTCGACGCAGGACCATTGGTAGCCACTTCCGAAAAAGAAAAAATTCTTCCGGACGATACAACACATTTGCTCGGCAGTAGATTGGCAGTAATTGGCAGCAAACTGATTCGAGATGCTTTGCCAAAATTACTTTGTGGGGATTTTACTGAAACTGAACAAAACGAAGAGGAATCAACTTACTGCAGGATCATCAATAAAGAAGACGGGCAAGTACGCTGGCATGAAGATAGTGCGGTTGAAATAGAAAGAAAATTACGTGCTTTTACACCGTGGCCAGGAATATTTGGGTTCTACAGACTTGACAAAAAATCCGCAATAAAGCGTAGAATTCAGTTTACCAAAGTAGCGGTTGTAAAAGGAAACTTTGAACCGGGAAAAATTTATCCGGAATTAGTCGTAGGTACACATTCAGGAGGGTTACGGATATTAAAACTAAAACCTGAAGGGAAACAGGAAATGGACGCGGATTCATTTTTACGAGGACAAACGCATATTGTGGGGGCACAACTATGCAAATAATTGAAATTTATAAAAGATAATTGTCTATGTGAACAATATATTTAAAAATATCAGCTATAA
>MPLT02317580.1_pt1 | contig 10425 bp, 9 predicted proteins | sample 1617391 | NCBI WGS metagenome assembly MPLT02 (sample SAMN05944800, study PRJNA350692) | marine metagenome | biome: marine; feature: ODZ; material: water; isolation source: 70 m water sample filtered on 0.2 um supor filter | place: Pacific Ocean | collected 2012-04-08 | depth 70m m
CGTTCCTAAGCTAATGGACCCTATAGCTTCTTCCGTCGCAGGGTTGATGACATCAATGGTTTCTCCACCTGCAGGTTCAACCCATTCGCCATCAATATAGAATTTTTGATTATTACTCATCTTCACTTCCTTTATCGCCTAGCAAAAGAGTACACCTCGTCCGCGATATCGAAAAATTAAAGTTTCTAATGAATAGGACGGTTATGCAACCTTCTCTAGAATGTGCACACCACAAGCCGAGCCAAGACCAATTACATGAGCTAGCCCGACTCGCGCCCCTTCAATCTGCCTATCACCCGCTTCTCCTCGTAAATGCATCACGATTTCATGAATGTTTGCAATTCCAGTAGCCGCAATCGGATGTCCTTTGGATTGTAAACCGCCTGAGACATTGACGGGCTTTGCTCCATCACGCCATGGGGCTCCTGATTCAAAGAAATCAACAGCTCCCCCTTCTTCGCATAGCATCAGATTGTCGTAGTGCACCAATTCGGCAGTGGCGAAGCAGTCGTGGAGTTCCACCAAGTCTAAATCCTCTGGGCCGATCCCTGCTTGCTCGTAAGCCTGTGTAGCAGCGTTTCGGGTAAGCGTATTAACATCTGGCAGTATCTGGCACCCATCTACCCATGGGTCTGATGTAAGTACTGACGCTGAAATTTTGACAGCTCTTTTTTGAACTTCACTTGGCATAGATTTCATTTTTTCGTCACTGACTACGATCATTGCAGCTGCCCCATCGCAGTTTCCTGAACACATAGGTCTCGTGTTCGGGTAAGCAATCATTACATCATTCATGATTTCATCCAACGTAAATCGTTTTTGGTAAGCAGCAAGAGGGTTTAAAGTTGAGTGCGCATGGTTCTTCTCTGAAATACGAGCGAAAAGTTCAAAACTAGTCCCGCCATATTTGTGACCGTATTCCATACCTACTTGGGCGAAAACGCCAGGCATTATACTTGTCCCGATTCTTCCTTCAGTTGAAGATAGCGCCCCGTGTCGACCACTCGGTTCCCACGTATCAGATTCAGGTTTCGGGCCTCTCTGTCCAAGCAAACCGGCTCCAGCTAATTTCTCAACTCCAACAGCCATACCAACGTCTGTTTCGCCTGCCTTTACCGCCATAACTGCCACACGAAGAGCTGTCGCTCCTGTTGCGCAAGCATTTGAAACATTGAATACAGGAATTCCCGTCTGCCCAATCTGTTTTTGTAGTTGCTGTCCAATTCCGGCTCCAGCATTCATCAAATTACCAACTCCAAGAACACCAACATCAGCTAACGAAACACCAGCATCCTTTAGAGCATTCCGGCTTGCGTCCGCTGCTAGATCAACAACATCCTTATCAGGATGTTTTCCGAACTTGGTCATGTTGGACCCTATTATCCATACTGCATCTGATCCCATAGTTATTTCCTTTCCTAGACTTTAATTACGAGCTCACAGGTTCAAAACCAAAGGCTATGGCTTCGGTCCCTTCGCTATCCTCACCCATTGAATAGGTCATCAACTTAACGTTCATACCTAATTTCACTGATTCAGGTGTAGCTTCTACATTCATCAGGGTGCACTTAACGCTTGTCCCATCACAATTAACAACTGCTGAGACGTAAGGTATCGGTCCCATCTGCACAATACTGAAACTCGTGACTTCTCCTTCAGTTGCAATCGGAACTTGTCTGAAATTATCATCAAAGCAACTGGCGCAAGCATTCCTTCGGTCAAAATATCGCGCTCCACATGATTCACATTCATTAGCTTGCAAATAAGGGTCTTCGTCCAAGACAAGGTAATCAACAAAAGGGATTTTACCTGCTTTGGCTTTCTGTTCGGATTTTTGATTTTCTGACAAAGCAACCTCCGTACTTCAATACCGATACTACAGTTTATTTATTTTTTGACCACACCCTATGGTTATTCCTCTCCAAATAACAAGGATTCCACTGGCAATCTATCTCTTAAAGTTGATTTACTCTTTCTTTGGCCTTCAGCAGCGTAACCTATTGCAATTGTTCCGATTGCACTGAATTCATCAGGAATTTTGAACTTGGATTTCACAGCTGATTCGTGTTCAAACAGACCAAAGAAAAGTGCTCCAAGATTCTGTGATGCTGCTGCTAAAAGTATTGACATCGACGCCATACCTCCATCGACCCACCAGTAAGGTGTCGACCAAGAAGACTCCTTACCACCCAAACCTGATTTTTCTTTGTCCGCCTCTCCATAACGACTTAAGTATTGAGGCGAACTAACCCATATGACTATTAAAGTTGGGGCCTTCAATAGCCCTGGCCATGGGAATTCTCTTCGAGCATCCCTAGATAGAGTTGCATCCCAATAGTCGCAGACTTTGTCCCCCTCCAAAAGTAAATATCGAATACCTTCGGTATTGCCCGCACGAGGAGCATAGCGGGCAGTATCTATTAGCTGTTCAGCTAGTCCTTCCTTTAAACGCCTCTCTTGAAAGTCGCGCACCATGCGCCTTCCCTTCATAAGATTCAGCACATATTCAGAACCTGAGTCTGGGTTATGATCCAAGTTTTTCAAGCTTCTCAGCCATAGCCCAGGCGAATGCTACAACTGCATCGCCCTTTTCAGAATCAACGTTATCAAACAGTCCTTGCACGTTGAGGGAGATTTTTTCAGGTTTAAGGCTTTCATGGTCAAAGATGCATGGTCCTGAACCGTCACCTAATGCAACGAAATTCCTATCGTCATATGAAAAAGTAGAGAAGCCTAAACGTTTAGCGAATCTTCTACCCCAAGCTCGTTCTTCACCAGAAACCTTATGGTCGGGTCGAGGCAATTCATCACTCAAATCCTTAAATATTTCAAAGCCGCTCGCGGTTATGATCGTAGTTCCAAAAACAACATCTTCATCAGGGAATGCCATTAGCGCTCTGTGGTACATTTCACCCATTAGAGCTCTGAGAGTGGTATTTCTCTTATTGTTTCTAATAACAGCACCCAACCCCATGATTACAGCAGGTGTTCCGCCGATACGTTCAAGAGTGCTAAAGACAAATCCACGTAATTTTCCATTTTCTCTCGCTGTGGTTAGAAGAACCCATTCTTCAGTTTGCTTAGATAAAATTCCCATAGAAAATGCATTAGGAGATTCCGAAGATAACGCCTCTAATTCTCCCAACTCAGCATCTGTGACCGCAGTGCAGTCTTTAGTCTCTACTTCGAATCCCATTGTCTTCGCCCCAAACATTTATCGGTATCTTGGCCTCTTATGACACTAACTATATTTCAGTCGCTAATTGGAATTTTCGCAACTTGAAACGCTCTGTTCTGAAAACTAGAGGATTGATTCAGCCCCTAAAAGAACTCGGAGTTCACCCATTAACCCATTTTCTGGGTTAACTCGCACCTCTGAACCTAACCATATTTTCTTACTTCCAATCCAAACGTATACGTCGCATTCTCCTGGGTGTTCGTTTAACAACGACGCCAGATTTTCTAAATGCTTAGTAGTGGTTCCGGTTGATGGGATTTGGACTTCGATGGAACTAATTTTTGTCTCTTCGTCACTCTTTAAAGTTTCGACATCCATGCAGACCAATTTCAACATCTCATCACGTCGGTCTACTCGGCCGGTGATTATAACAGGCTGATCGTTTATGAGTTTGTGGCCAACTTGACTCATAGCTTTGGTAAAGACAATTACCTCTACCGAACCTTCGAGATCTTCTAGAGAAATATTCGCCATCAAGTCACCTCGAGCTGTATATTTCTTTTTCAATTCAGAAATCACCCCTCCAATTTTTACCACTTTCCCCTCTTCTTGACGCCCTAGTCCAGTTGTTGAAACATCGCATTTTCTACGTATCGTGCCTTCATACCCATTTAGCGGGTGGTCAGATATGTAGCGACCTAGCATTTCTTTTTCAAAAGCAAGTCGTTGCGGCTTCTCAAACTCTAGATCGGGGATAATTATTTTCTCATCAAATACATCTGAACTCTCCTCAGGGTCCGATTCAAATAGTGTCATAACACCCATGTCTCTTTCACGTCTCCTTGAAACCGTCTGCTCAACTATGCGTTCATATACCGCCAACAAACCCTGCCTAGGGTGACCCATTGAATCAAACGAGCCAGCTTTTATTAGAGCCTCAACCGCTCTTCTATTCAAAACTTGCATATCCACCCGGCTACAGAAGTCATAGAAATCCTCAAATGGGCCATTTCTATTCCGCTCTTCAAGCAGTAATGTAACGATACCTTCCCCTACATTTCGAATAGCAGAAAGTCCGTAGATAATGGCCTGATCGCTGGTTTCCGTACCCAAATCAGGGTAGTAGTTCATTCCCGCTTGGTTAATATCTGGGACCACAACGTTAAGCCCCATTAAACGGCATTCATTAAGATAGATTGCCGAATCTTCTTTTTTTCTGCCTTTAACACTCGTCATCAGCGCCGCCATGTACTGTACGGGATAATGCGTTTTTAAATATGCTGTTTGATACGCGACCAGTCCGTACCCATAACTATGGCTTTTATTAAAGGCATAGTCTGCGAACTGAGCGATAACATCGAACACTTGGACGCCTAGTTTTGCCTCATAACCCATTGACTCCATCCCAGAGGTAAATCGCTCTCGTTCTTCTTCCATTGCTTTCCGGATTTTTTTGCCCATAGCTTTTCGTAACGAATCGGCATCCGCAAGGGAATACCCAGCAAATTTTTGCGCTACACGCATTACGCTCTCTTGATAAATCATAAGCCCATACGTGTCTTTTAGTAATTCCTCTGCATCTGGGTGAAAATACTCAATTGGCTTTCTATTATTCTTTCGATCGGCATAGTCATGGTGCATATTCGCAGCCATTGGTCCCGGCCTGTAGAGAGCTACCAACGCCGCTACGTCTTCAAAACTCGAAGGTACCAACGCTTTCATTAGCGAACGCATTGGAGGCGACTCAAGTTGAAAAACCCCTATAGATTCACCAGCTGCGAGAATAGCGAATGTTTCTGCATCGTCAAGTGGAACATTATCAATATCCACCTTCTCATTAATCGTTTCTTCAATGAGCTCTAGTGTGTCGGTAATAACATCAAGATTCCTAAGGCCAAGAAAATCCATCTTTAGGAGACCTAAATCTTCAACAGACTGCATCTCATATTGGGTGACAACAGGAACATCTTCTATATCTTTATTTTTTTCAGGTTTTCTCTGTATCGGAAGATATTCAGTTAATGGTTCTTTAGTAATTACCACTCCCGCTGCATGAATTGAATCTTGCCGTCGAAGACCTTCAAGTCCAAGTGCTACATCGATTACTTCCTTTACGACAGGGTCACTTTCATACATCTGGCGAAGTTCACCAGATGATTTATATCCATCAAGATATTGCTCGTCTTTCTCTATGCAGGCCCAGAGCGGTGTATCGCGCCCCATCACAGGGGGAGGAATTGCTTTAGCGATCTGATCGCCTACTGCATAGGGCTTATCTAAAACTCGAGCAGCATCTCGGACTGCTGCACGCCCTTTAATTTGAGAGAAAGTAATGATTTGAGCGACATGATCACGGCCATATTTTGCTGCAACATAACTAATCATTGCGTCTCGGTATCGAGAGTCAAAATCCATGTCAATATCTGGCATTGAGATACGCGATGGATTCAGGAATCTTTCAAAAAGAAGATCATATTTAATAGGATCAAGATCAGTAATTCTCAAAGCATAAGCAACAGCGCTACCAGCAGCTGACCCCCTCCCCGGGCCAACACGGATACCCTTCTCTCGTGCATAGCGAATAAGATCCCAAGTAATAAGAAAATAAGCAGAGAATCCCATCTCGCTCATCACACGAAGCTCGTAGGCGAGGCGATCAGAAATCTCTTCGCTAAGTTTCTCTCCCCATCTTTCATGAGCCCCTTGAAGCGTCAGGTATTGAAGATATTGATCATCATCCTCAAACCCTTCTGGTAACGGAAAGTCCGGTAATAACGGATTACCAAATTCAATTTCAACATCTGCTCTTTCTGCTATCCAAAGAGTATTATCACAAGCCACTTCTACGTCCTTAAAGACATAGCGCATTTCATTGGCAGTTTTTAGATAATGCTGATCTCCATGGAATTTAAGCCTATTTGGGTCACTAATCAAAGAGCCGGTTTGCACACACAACAAAGCATCGTGAGCAACATGGTCACCCTGATGAGTGTAATGACAATCATTCGTAGCTAGAAGTGGGGCTCCAAGCTTCGCCGCAATATTCATTAATGCTGGATTAGTTTGTTTCTGCTCAGGTATTCCATGGTCCTGCAATTCCACGAAAAGATTATCCTTACCAAAAATTTCTTGTAGGCGTCCTGCCCGATTAAGTGCCTCTGCTTCATCACCTCGCAAAAGAGCTTGCAAAACTTGGCCACCGAGACATCCAGTCGTTGCGATAATCCCATCACTATGGTCGTTCAGCACCTCCCAGTCAATTCTGGGTTTGTAGTAGAACCCCTCCATATAAGCGCGGCTAGCAATTTGTATGAGATTCTTATACCCACTGTTGTTTTCAGCTAGCAAAGTTAAGTGATAATAAAGCTTCCGCCCTTCATCTGTATTGCCACCTGAATCATCAACGTTTCCACGCCCTCTTTTTGGCCGTTCATGACGAGAATCATAAGCCATGTAGGCTTCAGTGCCGATAATCGGTTTTATCCCCTGCGCCTTGCATGCCTTATAGAATGGAAGAACTCCATACATATTTCCATGATCAGTAATACCCAAAGCTGGTTGTTTGTCTTTCGCCGCTGCTTCAACTATCTCGTCAAGTCGAGAAGCGCCGTCCAGCATTGAATACTCGGTATGGACATGAAGATGTGTGAATGAGTCTGACACGTTGCTATCCCAGAAAGCCTTAATCTAAATAACAAATTACATATTTGTTATTTAGCGTGTTATCTTTCTATCGCACGTTTGGGAATTTCGCCAATGGCTAGAGATATGTGCCTGGGCGGTTCTGCTGATTACCCTCAGTTTCATTACCAGATACAACCTGGTTACTCCCGGGAAGTAGTTCCCCCCCCGAACGCATACTGGCCAATTGTTGTTGGGTCGCCATTTGCTGGGCGAACAAAGTTGCTTGAATTCCTTGAATCAACCCCTCCAACCAACCAACCAATTGCGCTTGAGCTACGCGTAATTCAGCCTCACTAGGTATCTCATCCGTTCCAAACGGTATGGTTATTCTGTCTAACTCGTCGCGAAGTTCCTGTGATAAAGCCGACCCCAATTCCTTTACGGAAGTCCCATAAATATCTCGCATCCTATCTCGGCTACCTTCATCCAATTGAACTTCGCGTAATTCGTCCAGCAATTGGCGAAGCATTGACCCGACACGCATTACTTTCGCTGGCTGTTCTATGAATTCACCTTCAGTGTCATTATCTTTGCTTTCCGGTGAAACTATCTCTGCTTCGTCGGCAGTTACATGTTCTGCTTTCTCTTCCATGAATACATCGTACAGGGTTTCAAGAGCTATGAAATCTAAGATTTCAACATGGTCAACAAAGGAACGTATGATTCCGCTGTAGTCAAAGATCCGTGCCTAGCTTTAAGATTAGGACCTTTTGCACCTTGCGGTACAAAGGCAACTGGTTCTCGAGCGACTACAGCCACCTCCCCTATACGCGATTTCGTTATTGCTGAAATATCCTTCCCAAACCAACCTTCGTCAAGGATTTGTTCACGTGTCCTTATCCAAGCAATATCCGAATACATGTCTTCCAAAGATTCTACTAACTCGTTAGAGGAGCCGCGTTCAGCATGAAACCAAAGAAACCGAGCCTCACCCGATAATCCTTCTGTTAATTGCATAATTTCTGGATCAAGAAATACCAGTGAATCTCCGACATCAACCATTCCGTGGTCTGCAGTAACTATGAGTGCCGCACCTTTCGGAAGACTAATCAAAATTCTACCTATTAAATCATCTATCGAAGAAACCTCAGAATCGTAGAATTCATTTATTCCATGAATATGCCCGACTTTATCGAGTCCGTCATAGTAGGCGTAGACAAAGTCTGATCCGGAGTCTAAAGATTGACGGATTAACATTGGGATACTACTTGGTAGCCAATAACCCAAATAGTTGCCTCCACGAAGGTGAGCATCGCTAAAACCACTACTCTCAAATTCAGAAGGAGAAATAACCGTAGAAGCCATACCTAGAAAAGGCTCTACGGGTTGAAATGATATTGGATTAATTTCCTCTACCGCTGATCCACTGCCTGTCGTCCATCTAAGGGCATTAAGAACTTGAGTCCCAACGCGAATTTTGTAACCTACTAGACCATGTTCACTTGGTGATTTACCAGTTGTTAATGAAGTCAGTGCAGTTGCAGTGGTCGTCGGAGCTACTGTCTGGATCATCTTCTGAGAAAAATTTTTAAGATTAGGAACCAATCCTTTCTTCTCACACTTCATAAAATGCTCATAACCCAAACCATCAATCAGTAAAATAACAACCTGTTTAGCTCTCAGGATTTCGTCAGGTATCCAACCTTCTCCAATAACGTTATGTTCAAGGATCGCAGGAACAATATTATTAATGCATGCTCCGGAATAGTCAGGGATAACAGGGTTTGCGGTCATGAAAAGCTTTCGATTATCTGAACAAGGTCAGTTGGCAAATTTGAAACAAAAGAGAGTTTCTTTCCCGTAGTCGGATGTACGAAATCAATTTTTTTCGCATGTAAAGCTGGCCTGATTTCTTTATGAGCTAGTTGCTTACCTCCATAGATTCGATCTCCGAGGACAGGATGATTAATTGCTGAGAAGTGTGCGCGTATCTGATGGGTTCTACCCGTTTCTAAGATGCATTCAACAACTGTCACTTTGATGGGGTGATCGTATCTTTCTTTAATCTTATAATGAGTTCGGGCATCTTTCCCATCTTGTGTGACAGCTCTTCTTAGAGGGTTTTTAGGGTCCCTCCCTAAAGGAGCTTCGATTAATCCTTTAGCTGATGATAAATGGCCACATACAATCGCATAGTACTGGCGCCCTATTTCCCGATTCTCCATTTGGTTTTTCAGGTTTTCAAGTGCGTCATCCGTTCTAGCCACAAGCAATAATCCTGAGGTTCCTTTATCAAGGCGATGAACTAACCCAAGTCTATTCTCTTCCCCTATCCCCTTCATGTCTGGGTATCTAGCTAAGAGTCCATTTACAAGTGTCCCGTTTTCTCTACCTGACCCGGGATGCACGACAACTCCCGGCGGTTTGTTAACAACAACTATATGGTCATCCTCAAAAATGACTGAGAAATCAACGGATGAATCAGGTTCAAGTTTATTTGAAACCATGCCTTCGGGATTTGGGAATAGGAGCACATCACCTCTGGATGTTCTCTCAGATCCTTTTTTTACTGGGATCTCATTTTTTTTAACCAATCCGTTATTTATTAACTCCATAACTTTGGATCTACTTAATCCGGAAAAAAATGAGATCACTCTGTCAACACGCTCATTAGCTAATGGGTCCGTCACCACGTATTCAATTTCACTAGGTGTATCAGACATGGAGATTCTCATCTCGATAACGAAAAAACATTAATATCGGTAACCCGATTACCAAAGCCATATCAGCGGCATTAAATATTGGCCACCATTGAAAATCAATGAAATCAACGACTTCCCCACCTAGGAAACCATCTCCACTACGAGCAATTCGATCAATGACATTTCCGAGAACTCCACCGAGGACGATGCCATAGCAAAGAAGAATTCTTGTGTTGATTTCGCTCCATGCAAGGTAAGCGATACCCAAAGCAGCAAGTATCGCAACAGATGCTATGTACGGAGTGAGATTACTCCCCATAGAAAATGACGCTCCCGGATTACGAGTTATATTTAATTGCAGAGTCCAAACAAGATTCACTGGGTTATCTGGGTCTAATCTAGAAACAGCTAATGACTTCGTCAATTGATCAATGGCAACAACAATTAGAGTAGGGGCAAGAAGACACTTAACTTTTACCTGCATCATTTCCACTCTCTAGCTAAACGCAGAATACATCTGTTACTTATAGGTATCTAGCGTAACAGTGGCTTTTTCTAATTAATGAAATGACACGTTGAAAGCAGAAATTGCTAACGCCTCATAAAGCCGCCGGCTTTATACTCAACTCTTTCTGCCGCCCATGGAATAGCTCGTAACCGTTCTTTAGGTATTGGCTTTTCAGAAACGACGCAAATGCCGTATATCCCTTTAGACAAACGCTCAAGCGCCGCATCTATTTCATCAACTGCCTGCTGAGCATGGGCACTTAGCGCCAGATCTCGTTCACGTTCAACAGCCAACGTGTCTCCTTCACCACCTTCTTCTCCAAAGTCCACATCTCCGGGTTCTCGACCTTCAATTAAGGAATCCGCTTCGGCTTTAAAGGATGCCGCTGATTTCACGTATTTACTTCGTTCAAG
>MPLT02313745.1_pt1 | contig 10416 bp, 6 predicted proteins | sample 1617391 | NCBI WGS metagenome assembly MPLT02 (sample SAMN05944800, study PRJNA350692) | marine metagenome | biome: marine; feature: ODZ; material: water; isolation source: 70 m water sample filtered on 0.2 um supor filter | place: Pacific Ocean | collected 2012-04-08 | depth 70m m
TTTCAAATACTTAACCCAACGAGGATATTTGTATGGTGCGAGACCACTTTTGCAAAGCTGGAGTAACTCGTCGGTTGTATCCTCCGAGGGTTCTATCCCGTCTAGTAGAACAACATGCGCCTCAGGTTTAATTAGTCCCGACTGATTTTTTCGACCAACTACAGCAGCTTCCAATACTTTTGGATGTTCTACCAATTTGGCTTCAATTTCGAAAGGTGAGCACCAGATTCCACCTACTTTCATCATGTCGTCACTACGCCCACCATAAATAAAATAACCATCCTCATCCTGATGATATGTGTCGCCAGTATTGAGCCATCCTTCAGAAATTGTTTCAGCGGTTTTTTTCGTATTGTTCCAATAATATTTGCAAGATGAATCACCCTGTATCAGCAAACGACCTTCTTCACCCTGTGATACTTGTTTCCCACTTTCATCAATTATTTTTGCAGTATATCCTGAAACTATCCTTCCACTACTACCTGCCTTAATGTCTCCCTCGCGATTTGAAATAAAAATATGTAACGCTTCAGTGGAACCAATTCCATCTAAAATAACAGTCCCGGTATGCTCTTTCCATCGTCTGAAAATATCTGCAGGCAAAGCTTCGCCGGCAGATACAGAAACACGTAGAGAAGAAAGGTCCGGAGAGATCGAACTACCGCTTTCTGGCTGTTCAAGTGTCTGTAACTGGGCTGCGAAAAGGGTGGGGACTCCAAAATAAATCGTTGGTTTAAAACATTCAATTACTTCAAATGTAGATTCTGGAGTGGGACGGGCTGGAAATAAAATACAACTTGCTCCAGACCACAACGGAAATGTCATGCCATTCCCCAAACCATAAGCAAAAAAAAGTTTTGCTGCTGAAAAACAAATATCTTCTTCACGAACACCTAGAGTATCTTTACCGTATAATTGACTGCTAACAACCATGTTACGGTGACTGTGAACAGCACCTTTCGGTCTACCGGTTGTTCCTGATGAATACAGCCAAAAACAATCATCAGTTGCTGAAGCCGGAGCAGCTTCAAGTTCAGAATCTGAAGAATTCATTTTGTCCAGAAAACTTCCGGCTAATCCCTCGGTCTGCAACACAATTCCAGGTTTTACTGAAAGTAGTTCCAGAGAAGACTCTATTTCTTTCTTAAATTCAGGAGAATATACAACCGCGGTGCATCCAGAGTCTTCAATCATGAATGAATAATCATTTGCACGTAACAAAGTATTGATCGGAACCGGAACTATTCCAGACTTGATTGCCCCCCAAAATAAATAGAAAAATTCTGCAGAGTCCTTAACTATCATCAACAGTCGTTCTCCAGAATGCATTCCGAGATTTTTGAGTACATTTCCAGACTGATTAACACGTGCAAACAATTGACCGTACGTTACTTGTCCCCCTCCTGTTTCATGGATAATGACTTTGTCTTTCCGACCTTCTTGTATATGGCGATCTATGAAAGGTACGGCCACATTGAATTCCGGGGCAAACTCAATTTTTGCAGGACATACATTGGTATCAATGGACACAGTGTTATTTTGCATTTTTTCTTTCTGGACTCAACTGAATTTTCCTATATATATACAAATATTTGTAATTAATATAAAAGTTGAAAATATTTACATTTTAAACTCATTCCAGCTTATCAGAACTTCATAAAAAAGAATAACCATGTCCTTGCATTAATCTGTAGATTTTTTTTTGGCAACTACAATTAATTAAATTTTACAAATTCAAATTCAAAAGGGAGCCTATTTATTTTACTTTTGGGCGGTACAATCCAACCTGCGATTTTACCCGGTTCTGTAACCGGCTGCATCAGGGATTGAATATATTCCTTGTCTTCTTGAGTAGGTAGCCACTCATGGTGAAGACTCTCCCATTCTAATTGTGTGATGATATTTCCTTGCGGATCAGATTGAATCTCTGAAAATTGTCCAATGCCCCTATGGAAAGCTCGGTGCGGTAACTTCAATTGAAAATCTATCCCTGAGTCAGCAATTATTTTATTCCAGCGGCGTACACCTAAATCACAATCGAATATGTAATCATCACGTAAACGTTCGTTAACAGCATTAAGTGCCGGAACATCTACGTTTAAAATTTGGTTACCTTTTAACTCCAGAACTGAATAAGTTGAATCATGCAGTAAATGATCATCGTTAATTTTACTTTCATTGAAACGTCCCTTAATTCCAGTATTGTAATAGGTGGCCGCATTTGTTGAGAGCTCCTGTCCAAATAAGTCAACTGAAACACTAAAATGAAAATTTAAATATTTTTGAATGGTCTGTAAATCAATACCTCCATATTTTCGCACTCCATCTTCTGCAGCAGAACTTCTGATTTTATGCTCATTCATCAAATCACATGATCTCTGAACAACACGCCCTATACCTGTTTCTCCTACAAACATATGGTGAGCTTCCTCTGTTAGCATAAAACGACACGATCGCGCTAGAGGATCAAATCCCGATTCTGCTAGTGATGCTAACTGAAATTTACCATCTCGGTCTGTAAAATATGTAAACATAAAATATGAGAGCCAGTCCGGAGTTTCTTCATTGAAAGCTTCCAAAATTCGCGGTTTATCTGGATCTCCGGAATGTCTCTCTAACATTTCTTCCGCCTCTTCACGACCGTCACGCCCAAAGTAAGCCTGAAGCAAATATACCATAGCCCATAAATGTCGACCTTCCTCCACATTGATTTGGAAAAGATTTCGCAAATCGTAAAGTGAGGGGCATGTTCTACCCAACTGCCGCTGTTGTTCTACTGATGCAGGTTCCGTATCCCCCTGGGTGACAATCAATCTTCGTAATTCGGAACGGTATTCCCCTGGAACTTCCTGCCATGCAGGCTGTCCCTTATGAATTCCGAAATCAATTGTACGATCCGAATCTGAAGGTGTCAGAAAAATCCCCCAGCGATAATCTGGCATTCTAACATAATCAAAATGTGCCCAGCCATCTTTTTCAACGCTAATCGCTGTTCGCAAATAAACGTTCAAATCATTACTTTTTTCTGGACCTAACCCACCCCACCATTTAAGATACTCCGGTTGCCAGCCTTCTAAGGCTCGCTGGAGCCGACGATCACTACTTAAATCTACATTATTTGGAATTTTCTCATTGTAATTAATGGACATAAAAAACCTGTGTTTTTGCGTTAGGATTATTTTAGGCTCTCTTAAACCCTTTTTTTATCGTAATTTGATTGTTTTCCGGTACCGTACAGATTGAGTGCCCCTTCTTCACCAACAGCATTTGGACGTTGAAATATCCAATTTTGCCATGCAGTCAGCCTACCGAAGATTTTTGTTTCAATTGTTTCCGGACCTGCAAAGCGCAAAGAAGCTTCCATACCTGTTAGGGCGTCCGGTGAAAAACTCGTCCGTTCCTCAACAGCAATCCGTACCTCTTCTTCCCAATCAATATCGTCCGGAATGAAGGTTACCAATCCCAATTCATTCGCAACGGCTGCATCCAAATTATTAGCAATTTCATTACGTATGTTTTCCACATTTTCAAAATCATCAATAAAACGGGTTTGTATCCGTGTCAAATTGTTGCACATGGGTAATGCTCCAAAATTCATCTCTGTTGGACGCAACATTGCAGGATCATCATCTGAGTCCTCAAAAGAACCGTCCAGCATATAACTTCTGTCAGCAGCTAAAACCAGTTCGAGTAAAGTGCCTGTGAAGCAACTCCCCGGTTCGATCAAAGCCACCAAACTACGTGACACCAGATCAAGACGTTTGAAGACACGTTTTAAATTGAGAATGATTTCGCGAACCAGCCAATAATCTTGATTTTGAACCAAGGTCTGATCGATAGCAAACACTTGATCCGCATCCCCACTAGTTCTAAGGACCCACGTCCCTAACTCAAGTTCATTAAATGACAAATGCATAATTGCATCGTCCAACTCTCGTGCCATCGCCAAAGGCCAATAATTCGCACCAGCCTCAAGAATGCTTTCAGTCGTGTTAGGCAAATCTCCTTTAGGAGCATGGACAGTAAGGTTTACAATTCTGGTCTGACGTTTAAATTCGATGCTTACATTATCGTAAATAATCCTGTCTTCTTCAATCTTACGATTAATAGGAGTAAGCAAGATACCTTTTTCGTTTTCAGGACGTGCAGATTTTTTCGCAAATTCAAGGGCACGTTCTTTTACTTTTTCAGTAAATTTTGAACGTGGAACAAGTTCATCTATCAGTTTCCATTTAACTGCCCGTTTTCCACGTATACCTTCGGCGAGAGTACAAAAATAATCTGCATGATCACGCCGAACTTTTCGTTTATCTACAACTCGAGTCAGTCCACCCGTTCCAGGAAGTACAGCTAAAAGTGGTACTTCAGGAAGGGAAATTGCGCTGGAACTATCATCGATGAGCATTATATAATCTGTAGCAAGTGCTAATTCATATCCGCCCCCGGCAGCAGTACCGTTGATTGCACTGATATAAGTTTGTCCAGAAAAACTCGTAGCATCTTCAATTGAGTTTCGGGTTTCGTTTGTGAATTTACAAAAATTTACTTTGTGAGCATGACTTGAAATTCCGAGCATATTAATATTTGCACCAGCGCAAAAAACTTTTTCCTTTGATGAGGTTAAAATCACTGTCCTGACTTCTGGATGTTCAAAGCGTAAGCGCTGGACCGCGTCATGCAATTCTATATCAACTCCTAAATCGTAAGAATTAAGTTTCAGTTTGTATCCGGGCTGAATTCCTGCATCTTCATTCACTCCCAACTTTAGAGTAGCAATAACTCCATCAATTTCAAGTGACCAGTGTTCATATTGCTCTATTTGTGTATTGAATTCTATCATTATTATTAGACCTCTTTTAATGATGGAGCGTTCATCTCTGTTCAAAAATACTTTGACTGTTCATAGGAACGAAAATATTATTAGTAACAAATAATATTTTACTTTTTTTATTTAAGTTACTTTTTTGCTAACAGTGTGTCAAGTATCATTAGGATCTAACACAGTCCACTAGTCTATTAACTATATGCCTCTTTTACCTGAGCCTAACTTTTCCATTGACACCAATTATTTAGATCAGGAGAAACGAAATGCAGGTTTCGAGGCTACCTTAAAACGTGTATCTTTTCATACACTTGGTTGCCGGCTGAATCAATCTGAAACTAATGTTTTATCCCGCCGTTTTAAACAGAGTGGTTATAAAGTTGTTACTGGCACTGAACCAGCCGACATCTGCGTTATAAATACTTGTACGGTTACTGAACACAGTGATGCAAAAAACCGACAGGCAATTCGAGCGCTTCACCGATTGAATCCCGAAGCAATAATCACTGTAGTCGGCTGTTATGCTCAGATCAATCCGGAAGAAATTGCATGCATCGAAGGTGTTCAACTCGTAATTGGCAACGAGGAAAAAATGAACCTTACTGATTATCTGGAACATGTCACTTCTTCTGGTCCACCTTTAATTGTTCGTCCTAAAATTAACAAAAATACCTTTTGTGCTCCTGTAGTTCCGTATTCATTTTCGACACCAACAATTAATTCTCGGGAGTTAGAAGAAGATAAGTGTCACCCACCCCAAAAAGAAAACTCTTATTCATCAAAAAAAACAGATACAAAATTTAAATCGAAAGCAAAAAATGATGGAGATTCAATTCTGTCAAATATAACTTCATCGGACATCAACCATGTAGCCAAGTTAGATCAATTTGACAACAAAACCTTGCATCAAAACACACGCGCCGTCTTAAAAATACAGGACGGCTGTGATTTCATGTGCTCTTTCTGTATAATCCCTTTTGCGCGTGGACGTTCCCGTTATCGAGAATTCCAGAATTTAAAGGAAGAAGCCTCAATGTTAGTTAAAGAAGGTGTACGGGAAATTGTGATAACCGGAGTTAACGTCGGAACTTATCATATAGGGGAATTGACTATCTTGGATGTGGTTGATTATCTAAATAGTTTACCCGGACTGGCACGTATTCGAATCAGCTCAATTGAACCCACAACAGTACCAGAAATTCTTTTCCAGTACATGAATGACCCAGAACATAAATTGGTTCCATATTTCCATTTACCTATACAGTCAGGGGCGGATACTATTTTAACGAGAATGAAACGTCGTTATTCTGTTGCTCAGTACACAGATGAAATATGGCGTGCTTTTGAAACAGTACAGAATTTGTGTATCGGTACTGACGTAATGGTTGGTTTCCCGGAAGAAAGTGATTCTGAATTCGAAAACACATTGAATCTATTGGACAAACTGCCGCTTACCTATTTTCACGTTTTCCCTTTTTCCTCCCGGAAGGGAACCCCGGCTTTTCATATGAAGGGACAAATACCCCCTCAAATCAAACAAAAACGCAGTGAAATTTTACGGGAATTAAGTACACGGAAACGTTTTGCCTTTCATCAACGATTTCTCGGGCAAACCCGAAATGTACTATGGGAATCCAAAGCACCGAAGACTAATGTTAGTGGTTACACAGATAATTTCATAAGGGTTGTACTTGATCAAACTTATAAGGCTGATCTAAGGAATCAACTGATTCCAGTCAAACTGAATGGAATTAAAGGGCAAACTATGTTAGGGAAATTTATACCAAGTTAAAATCAAATGTTTTCAATCGTAAGTTGGAATATTCAATACGCAAAAGGCGTTGATGGCCTTATTGATATGCAAAGAATTGCTGATGCTATTAAGGAAGGAGGATTGCCCGATATTTTGTGTCTGCAGGAAGTGTCCCGAAATGACCCTGACACAGCCAATGGCAGTGATCAGGTTAGTGAACTACAAACATTATTTCCAAACTATGAGCTTTTTTACGGAGCATCACATGACCGTCAAGGTGGGAAAGACGGTGGTCGCAGGCAATTCGGCAATTTGATCTTGTCCAGTCGTTCACCCCTCCAGGTAATGCATCATTTACTGCCTTCACCTGCTGATGCAAAAGTAAGATTTATGTCAAGACAAACGACTGAAATGATAATCAGTACAGGTTCCGGAAATTTACGGTTAATGAACACACACCTTGAATTTTTCTCTGAGAGTCAACAGTTGGCACAAGTAAAACGCATACGTGAACTGCATGAAGAAGCCTGCGCACAGTCTCGAGAACCTGGTTTGGATTACCCTAACAGCCCGTTTGCACTCATACAACGTCCGGAAAAAATGATTATATGCGGTGATTTTAATTTCGTTCCGGAAAGTTCTCCTTATAAGTTAGTAACGGCATCTTTCCCCGAACACGTTCCAGATCTAGTTGATGCATGGAATGAAATACATCCAAAAAATAAAAGGACTCCAACTTGTGGTATTTTTGATCACAAACAATGGAAAAAAGGTCCGCATTGCCGTGATTATTTTTTCCTCAGTCAAAATCTATCACCACAAATACATGAAGTTTCTGTAAATACAGAAACCGCTGCTTCTGATCATCAGCCGATCCGTATTACTTTAAAGTAGTTAAATGTCACGCTGGCTGTACATGATTTTTACAATCTTAATTACAGGCTGTACCGTTAATGCTTTGATGCAGGAAATAAATAGTTCAGACAGTCAGCATTATGTTTCTTGCCCACCTCATGTTTTCTATTGCTACCGCAAATCCGAGATGATCTGCCACAAAGGATATCGTGTTTTAACAGTTGCCCTTTGGGAAGATAATCCCGAAATGATTGTTGAATGTAACTAATTGGAATCAACGATTTATCTTTAAATCAACTATTAATTATCCAACAAAAATTAGAAGAGAATAATGGTGTGCGCTTTGCACAACTAACGCTATTATAATAATGATGAATATTTTTCCCAATCTGCTTGCAAATTAAAAATAAGACTTATAAGCTTGCAGGATTGCTTTGTAAGTATTGATTAAATTTTGACAATGCTTCTATAAAATTTTTTCTCTTAGATCACGCTAAGAAAATCTTTTTTCAGGTTTTCTTCTGCTTCAAAAAATATGTCTAATATCAGTCCATACACACTGGCTATAGCTGATTGTCTTGAGTCTCTTGCCAAGGCAGATTCTGATGAATCGAACTATAATAAAAAGCAGATGACGCAACTTTTGGTCAACATGCTTCAGGGCAGGATGTTGGAACACATAAAACAGCGCGTCAGTAACTACTACAATATTGAACCAAAGGCACTTAATGAAGAATTCTCAGTTTCACTAATAGAGGTTTTTGCTGAAATTTTTGGGTTGTTCCGAGAAAAGTTTGAAGAAATGCCATCACTGGTGAACAAGATCGCTAGCCGAATAGTGGAAGTAGAAACAGTAAATGGTTCAAATACCGAAAAACGTATTAATCAACTTTATCTTTCCATTTTCTGTAAATTTTTTGAATACAAAAACATCGAAAAAATTATCTCTACCCTGCAAACGGATCCACGCATACAACGTGCGATAATCTCTGCAATCCCATTAGCTATACCATCTCAATCGAAACAAAGCCATTCTTTTGCAAGAAGATAATTCAAGTATAGAACATACTTAAAGAAAAAAACCGAAGACAATACTTAATACTTAGGACCTACCCAATAGTTATCTACTCCAAAACAATTTTTAAAGTATCTCATTCCTATGTTTAGAGAACCTTTTTTATGGTTTTCCCAAGGTCGGCGGGGCTTTTCACAACTTTAATTCCGCAGCGTTTCATCACTTTCATTTTTTCTTCGGCGGTGCCTTGTCCGCCAGAAATAATGGCACCTGCATGTCCCATCCGACGGCCGGGAGGAGCTGTTTGTCCGGCAATAAAACTAACAATTGGTTTGTTCACATTCTCTTTTGCAAAAACAGCCGCTTGTTCCTCGGCATCTCCTCCAATTTCACCTATCATTACTATAGATTCTGTTTGATCATCCTTTTCAAATAGTTTCAGACAATCAATGAAATTTGTACCGTTTACAGGATCTCCCCCAATTCCAATACAGGTTGATTGGCCTAGTCCGACTCGACTTATCTGGCCAACAGCTTCATAAGTCAAAGTTCCTGAACGAGAAACGATACCTACAGAACCAGTTTTATGGATCATTCCCGGCATAATTCCAATTTTACATTGACCTGGAGTAATTATGCCCGGACAGTTCGGGCCAATCAAACGTGATCCTTTTTGTCTTACAAAAGCAACTGCTTGTACCATATCCAAAACCGGCACACCCTCCGTAATGGCGACAATCAAACCTATGCCCGCTTCCGCTGCTTCCATTATGGCATCTGCCGTAAACGGTGGTGGGACAAGAATCATTGACGCATTTGCCCCTGTTTCATTAACCGCCTCCTTAACAGTATTATAAATCTTTACATCTTCAAAGTACTGTCCACCTTTGCCAGGCGTAACGCCGGCAACTACATTGGTTCCGTAATCTCTACAACCGCGGGTGTGTAGCATACCTTGAGAACCGGTTATTCCCTGAACCAATAGTTTTGTTTGTTTGTTTATAAGTACTGACATTATTTAAAGCAACTATATTTATACGAATATTTGCAGAAATAAGAGTATAAAAGACCTCTCACAATCAATCAAGTTAACAGACTAAATGAATTTAATATTTATTAATGATTATCAAATGGGAAAGTCTCGTTTTGTTCAAAAACCCTCTGTTTGTTGTAATGTTAAAATTAAACATTTTTGTCATCGCTTTTTATTATTTACATTTTGAAGAAATAATAAGATAAGAGGCCCAATAATTAATACAAATCCTGTTGAAGAAAATGCCCAAAACCATGCATCTGAACTCTTATGTCCTCCAAAAGTATTAAGTGCGATACCAAAACCAATCGGGCCAAGGAATGATCCAATAAAACCTAAACTGGAATGAACTGCCATCGTAACCCCACGATTTTCTTTAACAGAGCTCTCAATCAATCCCGTGGTAATTGAAGCAGAATCCCCGGTAACAAAACAACCGTAAACAAGAACGAGCATGACCAGCATTGTTGCTGATAGTCCTATGCTATTTCCAATCACAACAGCTAAAACTGCTGATAAAAACATGGTCGCGACTACGACAAGTGTCCTACCCAAACGCATAGCCAACTCATTACCTATGATACTAGAAATCATGCCGAGTAATATTCCTAAGAAAACAATAAAGGAAGGCTGATAGTTTATTTCTGATAAAACTCCTGACAGCGCAAAAGTAAGATACACAACAATCCAGGAACGGAATGCAAACAGTTCATAATTATGAGTTGAATAGCAGGCGATCCATCCCATTGCGTTTGTATTTCTTAATACGGGCCTGAAATCAAGGGAGCGCAATCCTGATCGATCTCCATCCTGGTTAGGAGCGTTTTCCAGAGTTTTTGACACAATCAGTAGTGCAAACAAAGAACATATGCCAGCGATCCAGAAAGCTGTTTGCCATGGGAACCACTCCAGAATTGAGCCTCCAATCAAAAATGAAA
>MPLT02337732.1_pt1 | contig 10395 bp, 8 predicted proteins | sample 1617391 | NCBI WGS metagenome assembly MPLT02 (sample SAMN05944800, study PRJNA350692) | marine metagenome | biome: marine; feature: ODZ; material: water; isolation source: 70 m water sample filtered on 0.2 um supor filter | place: Pacific Ocean | collected 2012-04-08 | depth 70m m
CACATCGGTCCAGCCGCGCCTGGCCAAGTGCCACGCGATGCTGCAGCCGGTGATACCGCCGCCGATGATGACGACCTTCGCTTGATCCTTCATGGCGGCGCACCTTGGCCAAGCGGGGGAAGGGCGGCAATAGCTATTATTGGTGGCGATGTGGGAGCTTGCGCTTGGCCAAGCGGCTCGGCACGCTCCGTTCACCCGTTGCTAGAAGAAATTTCAAAGGAGCCGAAGAGTCGAATCCAGTCGTGGCTCGAGACCGCACCCCCGCGCTGGTTCGTTGCCTACGCAGTGTTGGCAGCGTTCGCGACCTACTTTTGCATGTACGCCTTTCGCAAGCCGTTCGCGGCGGCAAAATACGAGGGGCTAGCGTTCTTCGACACGGAGGTGGATTTCAAAACGATTCTGGTGATAAGCCAGATCATCGGCTACGCGCTCTCGAAGTATGTTGGCATCAAGATCTGCTCGGAAATCTCGCGGAATAATCTGGCCCGGTTTCTCGTGGGGCTGATTCTGTTTGCTGAGTTTGCCCTGTTATTGTTCGGCCTCCTGCCTGAACAGTTCAAGGTGGTAGCGATTTTTTTGAACGGCATTCCGCTGGGGATGGTGTGGGGATCGGTGTCGCGCTATCTCGAGGGGCGCCGCGCGACGGAGGTAATGTTCGCCGGCCTGAGTTGCTCGTACATCGTGTCGAGCAGCTCGGTGAAGGCGTTCGGCACTTGGCTGATGGATCGTGGCATTGACCAGTTTTGGATGCCGGTGATCGCGGGCGCGTGCTTCCTGCCGTTTTTCATCATGGCAGTTTATTTGTTGAACCAGCTACCGCAGCCGAGCGCGGCGGATATTGCCGATCGCAGCAAGCGTAGCGTGATGAACTCGAGCGAGCGCTGGAAGTTTTTCCGCACCTTCCTCCCGGCGATGCTGATGCTGTTGCTCGTTTATTTTTTTCTCACCGCCTACCGGGATTTTCGCGACTCATACACGCCGAGAATATTCGAGGCGTTGGGCTACGACACCAAGCCGGATCTGTTCATCAAGGCGGATTGGCCGGTGGCGTTCGCGGTGATGGCGGCACTGGCCGGGCTAAACCTGTTTCGTGACCACCGCCGGGGTTTGATCGCCGTGTTCGCCGTCATGCTGCTGGGCATCGTGCTGATGGGAGGGGCGACACTGCTGCACGACTTCAAAATGATCAGCGGCCTGTGGTGGATGATCCTCGTCGGCATGGGCGCCTACCTTGCCTACGTGCCGTACGGCGCGGTGTTGTTCGAGCGGGTGATCGCCTCGACCAAGGTCGCCGGCACGGCGGTGTTCGCGATCTACCTGCACGACGCGATCGGTTACACCGGTTCGGTCTCGGTTCAGCTTTACAAAAACCTCGGGCAGGGTGAGCTGGATTACTACCAGTTTTTGCGGGGCTTCACCTGGCTGCTGTGCGGGCTGGGGCTGGTCTGCTTCGTGGCCAGTTGCATTTATTTAATGTCCAAGCACAAGCCGGCTGCCGAGGGGGAAGAGGAGGCCAGTCGAAAGCCTGCCGACTGACAAACCGGATGGTACTCCCGACAGGATTCGAACCTGTGACCTTCGGTTTAGGAAACCACTGCTCTATCCAGCTGAGCTACGGGAGCATCTATCTTCTAAAGAAACTAATCACTTGATTGACAGTTACTTAGAGTCATCTGAAGTCATTCAGATGACAGGAGAAATCTAGACCAAAACCTTTTGAATTTGAAGTTCTAAGTGTCAATGAGTTGTCAATGGATGTTTGGTAAAATGAGTGGGGTGGCCCCCAGAAGTCGTGCCGTTATTGGACTATAACCCTCTCTGAAAAAATGACCTCAGAAATGATCTGTCATTTACCTCTGAAGGCGTTCAAGTGGTAGAGAGAGCGCGTCGACGAACTAGTACAGAAGGTGCGTTTTGAACGCTTGGAGGATGGCATTATTGACCTATGGAATTATCTGTATGCCTTGAGGTTGAGGCTGGAGGATCATTAGCAATCCGATGTGAATGCTGGGTTATTTTTTCTCCGGTTCACGTTGTTAATTTTTAATTAGTAGTTAAGGGGAGGTGCCTTCATTTGGACAGTCAGGACGCGTATGCCATTTAGTTGAAATCTGTCTTTTCAATCGGAACATTCTCCCTACTAGTCATCTCCTTTGGCAGGCTGGATTTTTCTAGTTTTTCTGGCCGCTCTCTCCTATTAGTTCAACAAGTTTAAAACTCGCACCGGCTTCTGAAGGTGCGGGATTATTTCGCGTTAATTCCATGTGAAAAATTTCACAAATTGATAGTTCTTGGCAGCCTTCAAAAACATGTTATTAAAGATGCATCTGATTCGATTTATGACTCATCCAATCAGATAATGCGATCGGCTCTCTAATCCACGCACCCTGAGCGTTGGTCGCCAGCTTTCACCAAAGAAAGTAACCCCGCCGGCCCAGTTGGTTTGGCTGGCGGGATTTTAATAACTAGAAAAAAATGAAAGCAATACCATCAGTAAAAGGTCTTTGTGAGAATTGCCAAGTTATCCGGAGAAAAGGGGTAATTCGTGTAATTTTAAAAACGAAACACATCGTATCGTTAACACTCGGATTAGTGGCTGCGGCAGGCCTGACACAGGCGACCGCAGCCAAGATGAATGTCGTCGCCACCACGACCATGGTGACTGACATGGTGAAAGAGGTCGGCGGCGACCGGGTGAGCGTGGTCGGCATGATGGGAGCGGGCGTGGACCCGCACCTGTACAAACCGGCCTCGGGCGACGTGGTGAAACTGCAGCGCGCCAAGGTCATTTTTTACTCCGGGCTGATGCTCGAGGGGCGGATGGCCGATCTGTTTTTCAAGATGGCTCGCACCGGGAAAAAGGTCTACGCCGTCACCGAGTCGATCCCTGAAAAAGATCGCCTCGAGCCACCGGAGTTCGAGGGCCACTGGGATCCGCACATATGGGGCGACCCGTCTTTGTGGAGCAAATGCATTGCAACGGTTGTCGATGGACTCAGTGCCGGCGACTCGGCCGGCAAGGAGTATTACACCAAGCGCGGTGCCTCGGTGGTTAAATCGTACAAGGATGTCCGCCAGTGGGCACTAAAGCGCATCGCCGAGATACCGAAGTCACAACGAGTGCTGGTCACCAGCCACGACGCGTTCAACTATTTTGGTAGGGCATTCGGATTTGAAGTGGTCGCCGTGCAGGGCTTGTCCACCGTGACCGAGGCCGGTCTGGCGGACATCGCCAAGATGGTGGATTTTATCAAGGGCAAAAAACTCAAGGCGATCTTTGTCGAGAGCAGTGTCAACCCAGCAGCGATCGAGAGGGTGAGTAAGGACGCCGGCGTTAAGATTGGCGGCGAGTTATTTTCCGACGCCTGCGGCAAGCCGGGCGAGATGCACGAAGGAAACGGCGAAAAATACGATGTCGGCACTTTTGTCGGCATGGTGAAGCACAACATCAACACGATTGTTGACGCCCTGAAGTAATTCGGCAAAAGACATGAGTCACACAAGAAGTCTTCTGTCGGCGATCATCGCAATGTCATGGACCGGGATCCAAGCCGGGGAATTCACCACGTGGGGGAATGACAAGGGGATCGACATCTTCCTCGACTACTCCGCCGAAGTGATAAGCAACGTCTCCGGCGGGGAACGAACCGGCACGGGTTACAACGGGCTGAGTTCATTCGGCCTGGATGCAGACCTTGGCCAAGCGCTTGGCTGGGAGGGGACAACCCTGCGTGTGAGCGGCTTGGATCTGCACGGCTCCGGCATCAGAAGCCGCGTGGGCGACATTATGGGCGTTAGTAACATTGAGGGGTTCAGCAGTGCCCGGCTGTATGATTCGTGGCTGGAAAAATCGTTCGAGGCAAAGTCCCTCAGCCTCCGGACTGGGCTGCTCTTGGCGGACGATGAGTTCGCCACGCTCGACACCGCCGGCCTATTTTTTAACGAAACCTTTGGCTGGCCGGAGTTCATCTCGATGAACACATTCAACGGCGGCCCATCGTTTTACGTTCCCGCACTTGGCGGCCGCCTGTATTGGGAGCCAAGCGAGGCAATCTACGTGCTTTTGGGGTTGTTCGACGGGGACTCGTTTGATTCACCGGACGGCGACGACACGGTCAACCGGCATGGGCTGCACTGGGAACTAGGCAACGGCCAGGGAACCATTGTCATGGGTGAAATTGGCTATCGCCGAAACACCGGTGGCGAGGATGTCCTGCCCGGCGTGTTCAAGCTCGGGGCATGGCACCACGCCGGCAGCTTCGATGACTTCGGTGGTGGCTCAGCCCACGACGGCACACAGGGCATCTATGCCTCGGCGGAGCAAATGGTCTACCGCGAATACGGCGACCAGGGACTGGCGCTGTTCGCCCGCGCCGGGTTCGCGCCGGAAGATCGCAGTGAGGTGGAGCACAGCTTCCAATTCGGGGCCAGCTACATCGGCTTAATTCCGGGGCGCGACATCGACACGTTTGGGCTTGGCCTGTCACACGCCACAATCAGCGGCGACCTCCCGGGGCGCACGAGTGAGACGGTGATCGAGGCCGCCTACGAGTACATCATGAGCGACGAATTCACCATCCAACCCAGCGTGCAATGGGTGCGTGACCCAGGTGCGACCGGTGAACTCGACGACGCCCTGGTGTTCGGCCTCCGGGCCAACCTTAGCTTTTGAGCAATGAGCGATACTCCGGCACTTGACACGGCGAGTTTGCCACTGGAAATACACGACCTGACCGCCGGGTATCACAAAAAACCAGTGCTGTGGGGCATCGACCTTCAGGTGCCCCGCGGGAAACTGGTTGGCATCGTCGGCCCGAACGGCGCCGGGAAGTCCACCCTCATCAAGGCCATCATGGGCCTCGTGCCGCCCAGCAGTGGGTGGGTGAAAATCTTCGGCAAACCGTACCGGGAAAATCGCCGCCGCGTGGGCTACGTGCCCCAGCGCGAATCGGTCGACTGGGACTTCCCGGTGACGGTGATGGACGTGGTGATGATGGGCCGCTACGGTCACGTTGGCTGGTTCAAGCGCCCCAAGGAGGCGGATCGCGACATCGCCCGCGACTGTCTCGACAAGGTGAAAATGCTGCCGTTCGCCAACCGCCAGATTTCCAACCTGAGCGGTGGCCAGCAGCAACGAGTTTTTCTTGCCCGCGCTCTGGCACAGGAGAGTGATGTCTACTTCATGGACGAACCGTTCGCCGGGGTGGACGCCGCCACCGAGACGGCAATCATCGCGCTGCTGCACGAACTCCGCGAGAAGGGCAAGACGCTGATGGTCGTGCACCACGACCTGCCGACGGCGCGGAATTATTTCGATCAACTCCTGCTGCTGAACATGCGTGTGGTGGCCTACGGCGACACCGAAGACGTTTTCACCTACGACCTGCTGCAAAAGACCTACGGCGGCCGGTTGACCATCCTCTCCGAGGTCGCGGACGCGGTTCGGCAGCGGGCCAACTGACATGTGTTCCCGGCGGAAAAACTTGGCCAAGCGCCGGGGCTGGGCGGCTGCGCTTGGTCTGCTCGCGCTTGGCCTATTGCTGCCGGAATGCGCCTGGGCTGCCAAGATTGGAGATGTGGCGGAGGAATCCTCGCTTGGCCAACAGGCTTTGCGGTTCCTGTCGTTCCGCGATCCCGCCGTGCGCTACGCCGTCGCCGGGGCGGTGCTTTTAGGCATCTCGTGCGGTCTGCTTGGCTGCTTCATCGTGGTTCGCAAGATGGCGCTGGTTGGCGACACCCTGTCGCACGCAGTCCTCCCGGGCGTGGCGCTTGGCTTCCTGTTTTCCGGGGTCGATGCGAGCGGGCTGCTGGACTGGGATTTCGACATCAACTCCATCCGGAAAAACCCGACACTCATTTTCATCGGGGCCGTGGTCGCCGGATTCATTGGCACGTTCTTCGTGAGTTACCTCCGGCAGACGACCCGGATCAAGGAGGACACCGCGCTTGGCCTGACGCTGGCCTCATTTTTCGCCATCGGCGTCTGCCTGCTGACGATGATCCAGAGGTTGCCGACCGGCAACAAGAGCGGCATCGACAAGTTCATGTTCGGTCAGGCGTCGGCAATCGGGGAGGACGACATTAGGCTGATGGCCGGTGTCACGATTCTCATCATCTCGGCGGTGTACCTTTTTTACAAGGAGCTGCTGGTGACCAGTTTTGACGCAGGCTTCGCCCGGGCCATCGCGCTGCCGAGCCAATGGATTCATCACCTGCTGATGTTGCTCGTGGCATTTGCGGTGGTGATCGCGCTACAAGCGGTGGGCGTGGTGCTGGTGTCCGCGATGTTGATCACTCCGGCGGCGGCAGCTTATCTGCTGACCGATCGCATGCACCGCATGCTGCTTTATGCCGTGGGCTTCGGCGTGGCGTCCGGCGTGCTCGGTGCGTTTGTATCCTTTTTACGCCCCAACATCCCGACCGGCCCGTGCATGGTGCTCGGCGCCAGCGCGGTGTTCGCCGTCGCGTTTTTCGCCGGGCCAAGGCACGGCGTGCTGACGCGCTGGCTGCGGCATCGCTCGCGCTCAAAACGGGTGCAGCGCGAAAACACGCTCAAGGCCATGTATCAGGTTTTGGAAAACCGGGCCGCCCAGCCGGAGGAAAGCGTCTCTCTCAAGGAACTGGCGGAGCGACGGCGCGAGACCATCGACGAGGTCGCGCCGCAGATCCGCGCCCTCGAGCAAAACGGGCTGGCCACGCTACACGAGGAGGGCAACAAGATCCTGTTCACGCCAAGCGGCTGGCAACTGGCCTGCACGATCGTCCGCAACCATCGGCTCTGGGAGCTTTACCTGACCAACGCCGCCAACATCGCGCCGGACCACGTGCACGATGACGCCGAGGAGATCGAGCACGTCCTTGGCGACGAGGTGGTGCGCGAACTCGAGCGCTTGCTCGACGACACCACGCGCGATCCCCACGGCAAAACCATCCCTGGCTTCGCCGAGATTCACAAGCCGTTCACCCCCAGCGCCACCGGCCCAAGCGGATACGGAGGGCTATCATGAGCGAATTCATTCCCGCATTCGACTGGACCCGAGTCATGGTGGAGCCGTGGACGGTCAACCTGCCGATCACGCTTTGGATCGCCCTGATGGGCTTCCTGATTACCGCAGCCTGCGGCCTGATCGGCAACTACCTGATCCTGCGCCGGATGGCCCTCGTCGGCGATGCGATCAGCCACAGCGTCCTGCCCGGGCTGGCCATCGCGTTCCTTTTTTCGCACAGCCTGAAAACCGTGCCGATGTTCATCGGGGCGCTCGTCGCCGGGATCGTCACCACTGTGTTGATCGAGTTGATCCACAAAAAAACGCGGGTCAAGCAGGACGCCGCCATCGGCATCACGTTCTCCAGCCTGTTTGCCATCGGCGTGATCATCATCAGCTTTGGCCAGACCGATGCCGTGCACCTCGACGCCGAGTGCGTGTTGTACGGTGAGATTGCGTTCGTTGGATTTGAGCTTGTGCAAACCGAGCTTAGCCCGGACGCGCTGTCGGTGGTGGAGAAGATTCCCGTGCTCAATTCCGAGCTGTTCCTCAGCGGAAACATGCTCACCATCGCCCCGCCGTCAGTCATCCGCATGGCCATCGTCACCGGCGTCACGCTGCTGTTGATCCTGATTTTCTACAAGGAACTGCTGGTGACGAGTTTCGACTCCGGCCTGTCGTCGTCGCTCGGCATCAACTCCACAGTCATGCACTACGCACTGATGGGGATGCTCTCGGTGATCATCGTAAGCGCGTTCGAGGCCGTGGGGGCCATACTCGTGATCGCCATGCTAATCCTACCCGGGGCCACGGCATCACTTCTCGTTCACCGTCTACCTCCAATGTTTGTCCTCACGATTGTGCACGCCATTTTCAGCTCCGTTGGCGGCATCCATCTGGCCACCTGGCTGGATTGCTCCCACGCCGGGGCGATGGTCGTGGCTGGGTCGATTATTTTTCTGGCTGCATGGGTGTTCAGCCCAAGCCAAGGGCTGCTCCAACGATGGTTTGGCCGCAAACTCGAGGGGCTCGACCAAGCCGAGGGCAATTGTTTGACCAAGGGATAAAGTTCAAACCCGCCTATGATTCGCCTGCCTCATCAACAATTCTTTCAATTAACTCGACTTGATTGCTTGAAAGGGAGCGAATATCACCCTTAAACATCTCTTTTATCTGATTTATTAATCTATTTTTATCTAACCCGGGTACTTTGAATCCGATTGATCGCTTTGCCCCATGAACCTCCAATTCGGAAAGCATTTTCATCGATTTCATGGCAACATCAGAGTCAAAGTACGGTTTTGAAAGATTGAAAAGGCAATAGTAAACAGGTGTGGCACTGTTCTGATCTAATATTTCAGTATCTGCGCCATTTTTTAGCAAAAAAGAAACAATCTCAGTGGATTCATCGTTCTGAAAATGAATGATCGATTTATGCAATGGTGTTCTACCAAACTGATTCGGAAAATTAACCTTTGCACCTGAATTGATGAACTGCTTCACCATCTCCAACTCCCCAAGTGTAGCTGCCAAAGTCAACGGGGTTTCACCTAAAGAATTCAAACGGTTGAGATCAGGGTTTAACTTAAGAAAAGTATCAATATAATTTGTGTTACCTTGGATGATTGCGGTACTCAGGTCATCTATCAACTCTTTTGAAATTTCATTGCCGACAGATTGCTCAACAGCGACATGAGTTGAATTAGTAGGCCCATCACTCATCGTGCTACTTGTCGTTAAGTCTTTGCATCCCAAGAGAAGGCTGCCCCACAGTAGGATCACTGCAAAATTATATTTACCCATCAAAAATCTGTACGTACGAGCGGGCTCTATGTTACTTGAGAAATGTTACAAAAATGTCACAGTGAATACCGTGCTCGATAAAACAATCTGGGGTTTTTGTGAGGTGAAGCAGAATCTTTAAAATGAGTAATTGATTGGAGATTGTCTTTAATCATAATTGTATGCCAATTAATCAAATCTGATGAACGCTGCAATTCAACCTTTCGCTTTTCTAATTTCACTAAACCATGTGTTCCTGAAGGAACACAACGAATCAAGAATTCCGCCGCTTGGCCAAAAGCTAAAGGCTCTATAAAAAGATATTCTCTAAACTGGCTTACAATCGCTTGATCCGACCATGCCGCCGCAATGTGTAGTGGCGTCTGGCCATCGTCGTTTTTTAGATTGGGATTGGCTCCACCGGCCAACAAGGCCGCCACCACCCCGGCATGTTTGCGTGAGGCGGCCGTATGCAGCGGCGTTTCGCCGTAAATGTCGGCGGCATCGGGATTGGCCCCGGCAGTCAGAAGCAGTTTGGCGATCCGGCGATCCGTCGCCCAGTGTAGCGGTACCATATCGCCGTCCGTGTCTCGCGGATTTGGATCGGCTCCGGCTGCGAGTAGAAACGCCAGCACCTCTGGCCGGCTCGCCCAGGCTGCCTTGTGCACCGCCGTGTGGGCGTGCTTGCGGTCGCGCTTCTCAATGCATGCCCCGTTTGCAAGGAGCACCTTCACGCTCGCCAACTGCCCTTGCTTGGCCGCGAGGTGAATCGCGGCGTAGCCGTCCGAGCGCCTGGCGTTGGGGTCAGTGCCGGAATCGATCGCTGCCTGCAGCGCCACCGTGTCCCCAGCCATTGCCGCTGCCCAAATGGTTTGTACTTGGCCAAGCGCTTGGCCAAGCGAGGCGCATAACAGCACAAACACGATCAGGAAACGTGACAACGAACTGGTTTGGCGGGAATCGTTTATTGGGCTTCGAGATACTCGCTGACGGCTGCGTGGCCGTTGGCCTTGGCCAATGCCGCCGGGGTGCGATGCAGCCGATCCTGCACCGGCTTGAGACCGGCCTGCTCGACGAGGTGCTTGGCCACCTCCATACGCCCCTGCTGCGCCGCCCAGTGCAGGGCGTTGAAACCGTAGTCGTCCCCAACTGCCGGGTTGGCCCCAAGCTCGAGCAGCACTTTCACTGTGTCAAGCGAACCTAATGCGGCAGCGACGTGAAGCGCGGTTCGGCCGCGTTGATCACGCTGATCCACGCCCTTCGTTTGCGAAACAGCGAAGGCGATTTCGTACTTGTCTCCGCCGCGGATAAACTGATGCAGAATCGACTTATCGTCCCTGTCTGTTCGCGTGGATGAGAGGCGAAACTGCAATCGCCGGTTCGCACCGTCCTGAAGACTGTCCTTGGCTAGAAACGTTGCGTCCCCCGGATAGTTCAACAGTTCCATCCACTTGAGCGTGCTGAAGCCGGTTCGCGGATCGGTCGTATTATGGATCAGCCAGGTGGGCCGAAGCCGTTGCCAGACGCCGGAATCGTCAGCGATCACCCGGTCGAAGAGGGAACGCTGACGGTTCTCGCCGATGACTCGCTGGATCGTGACTCGTCGCAGCGCCAACTCGTCGCGGGG
>MPLT02320888.1_pt1 | contig 10381 bp, 11 predicted proteins | sample 1617391 | NCBI WGS metagenome assembly MPLT02 (sample SAMN05944800, study PRJNA350692) | marine metagenome | biome: marine; feature: ODZ; material: water; isolation source: 70 m water sample filtered on 0.2 um supor filter | place: Pacific Ocean | collected 2012-04-08 | depth 70m m
CTGATTATTGCTTACTATACTTGACAAATGTCACATAGAGTTTACAATCAGCAAACATGAGTGATTTTTAAACGAATCTTCGTGTTCATGAGATATTATGAAAACTTGGATATTCCTAATACTTATTGTTCTTTTGGTTATAACCATTTCCTGGTTTGTTGTTACTCCGGGAAAAAAAGTTTTACCGTGTCTTCACAGAGAGTGGATAACAGCAAATCTGCTGCAATAACTCAAAAATAAAACGGGGCAGGTGATTTTTGAGATATGATTTGGCGGTGATTCGTGTTTTTCAAACTCTAATTCTTCACGGTAAGAATCCAAGGGTATGACATCATTCATCTGAATTCGTTTATTTTGAATAAATATATATTTAATCATAATGGAAAAAGTTCTAAATTAAGTGAATATCAAGCATTTACAACACTATTTTTCAAAAAAACAACTATCTTTGCGAAGTCGATATGCGTAATATAATCATTATTATGTCAATTGTTTTTTCACAGGCTAGCTGCACATCGGTGGAGCCAGTTATGAGTAAAGCGGGAGTCATGGCCCATCCAGACTGCGCAAAATACAGTACCGAAGAGGCAGTTGCCACTTGCGAATCTGGATTACGACATCGCGGAGGGAACACGGGATTTAGCTTCGGTATAGGTGTGACTCGGATAATCAACTGAAAACCTCTTTACTTTCTGAAATATTACTCAAATGGTGTACTTCGATATTGAAAAAATTATTGACCGTTGGGGTATTCAGATACTCAATGAACAAAATATATTAGAAGATCATAATGGTTTTTCGTGTAGAAAAAGATAATCCAGAATCAGCTAGAAATGTACTTGGGGAACCAATGGATTTGTGCTGTGAAAATCCTTTGACTGGTTTTTACAGGAATGGTAGATGTGATACAGGACCGGATGACCATGGAGTGCATACAGTATGTATCCGTGCAACAACCGAGTTTTTAGAATATTCAAGCTCAGTCGGCAATGATCTGAGTACACCTATGATTGAATTTGGATTCCCTGGCTTGCAGGAAGGTGACCGCTGGTGTTTATGCCTAGCACGTTGGAAGCAAGCATACGATGCTGGGAAAGCACCACAAATATATTTAGCTTCTACACATGAAGCATCTCTCGAATTGGTTCCATTGGAAGTTCTTCTGGATTTTGCCGTAGATGTTAATTAACATCCAAATGAATATTCTCTACAAGCACGCTCTAGGCAAATTATTAGGTGTACATATAGGTGTCCATTTTTCCTATATCTTCTAACTTGTCCCTTCAATCATTTAGTCCCGATCATTTCCTGTGATGAATCGCAATAATTCTTTAAAGTCATAAACCCTCCAAGTAAAATTCCACACATTGTAATTAAAACAAAGTTCTGGTATATTTTGGGTTCTTCCAAAATCACCTATAGAAAACCAAGTGAAAAATCTATTTCTAGAAGAATACGATGCCTTTATCCGGTATTATGATATTTCGGGTGAGGGTGAGACACTTGTATTTTTGCCTGGTTTGAGTGTGGCATCTATAGCAAATTTTCTTCCTGTAGCAACCAATCCTAAACTACAGATACAACGCTCTATTTTGGTAGATTATCTTGGTTCTGGGTTTAGTGACTATTCAGATAAATTCAGCTATAACATGGAAGATCATGCAGAAACTGTTGCGGGTATTCTTGAGCATGAAAATATAACGAGTGCCATAGTGGTTGGGCACAGTATGGGTGGCACTGTCGCAATAATGCTGGCTATATCGAGACCGGATCTAGTTTCAAAACTTATAGTGGGTGAAGGGAATCTTGTTCCAGGCGGAGGTGCTGGTACGAGTAAAATAGCTTCATTCTCAAAGGCTGAATTTATTGAAAATATTTACCCTCAGTGGTGCGAAGACAGAGTTGCATCTGCAAAAAAAGGAGATGAAATGGCAACTCTCATCTCAGGAATGTGGAAGACTGCAAATGCAGAAGGACTTTATGAAAATTCAAGATCATTGGTTGAACTAGATACTGGATTCAAACAAAAATTTTTTAATCTTAAAATCCCAAAATTATTTGTATATGGAGAAAATTCTATTCCAAAAAATCCCAGTGATGCTAAACCTGATATGCCTGACCCAACTGAGTTGAAAGAGAACGGAATACTAATAGATACAGTTCCAAATGCAGGTCACTTTTTAATGTTTGAAAATCTTGATGGATTTGTGGAGGTTTTAACTAAATTTATTAATAAAGGTAAAAAATGAAATTTATTGCAATGAACAGGTTTAAGATTGCCCTCAACCGTGAGGATGATTTTGAAAATATTTGGAAAAAAAGAGAAACACATTTAAATGATGTTTCAGGATTTATTGAGTTTCATCTGGTAAAAGGCAAAACTGAAGACACTCATGCATTATATGCATCTCACTCAACTTGGAACACTCGCAAAGACTTTGAGAATTGGACTAAGTCAGAGGCATTCAGAAAAGCTCACAAAGGGGCGGGAGGGCATAGCGATATTTATCTTGAGCATCCTCAATTTGAAGGATTTGAAGTTATTCTTTAGTAACACATAAGCAATGCTGATATTAAAGTATTTAGCAATTTTAAAAAACATAAAAACCATACAAAACTAAACAATTTTACACATTACAGAACTAATTTGAGGAAGAAATAATTATAATTTTATCTCAATGTCAAACCACCTAAATATTAATAGCCGTATTATACTCCATGATGGGAACAGTATGCCATTGTTTGGACTAGGAGTCTGGGCGGCACAATCTGGACAAGAGACTTATGATGCTGTTTTGTATGCATTAAAAACCGGCTACAGGCATATTGATACAGCGGAAATGTATGGAAACGAAAAAGATGTTGGTAAGGCTGTTGTTGACTCAGGTATAAATCGAGCAGAGGTATTTGTTACAACTAAGCTGTGGGATAGTGGTTTAGGTTATGATCATGCTTTGAAAGCATTTGATGTTAGCTTACAAAAGATGAATCTGGATTATGTTGATCTTTATCTCATTCATTGGCCTGAGAATGGATCTCAGCTTAAAATTTGGAGGGCCCTAGAAAGAATCAAAAAAGAAGGACGAACTCGTTCTATCGGTGTCAGCAATTTTGCTCCAAAACATCTGAAAGAATTGCTAGTCGTAGACAGTGAACATCCAGTCGTAAATCAGGTAGAGTTGAGTCCTTTTTTACAGCAGAAACATATTTACTCATTCTGCCAAAAAGAAAACATTCACCTGACCGGTTATTGTCCGCTTTCGAGAGGGAATCGTTTTAATGATTCCAACCTTTCCCGGATTGCAAAAGAAACAAAAAAATCTGCTGCTCAGGTTATGATCCGCTGGGCTTTGCAGCGTGGACATACAGTTATTCCGAAATCTGTAAGTCCAGCAAGAATCGAAGAGAACGCTGATGTATTTGATTTCAATTTGAACAATCAGCAAATGAAAATTTTAGACGGGCTGGAAGAAGGATTGCGCTTTTGTCCAGACCCGGCAGAAATATAAAATCTATAAATTTAATCAATAAAAGTAAGAAAAGGTAATTTATTCCTCAACTGTAATTGCTCCTTCTGGGCAGGCCTGAACACAGTCTAAACATGCAGTACATGCTGATTCATTTTTTACAACTGCTTGGTATCCTTTAGATTCTATCATCAATTTGATTTTAGTTAAAAAAGTCACACCTCTCGCTTTTTCCCACGAGAAAACTTTGACTTTACACGCACGAAAACAATCCTTTTTACCAGTACATAATTCTACATCAATTGAAACTTTGGCCATAAACAGTATTTTTTACTGAATTGTTTAAACCATAGAAGTATTTTCAATTTTTACTACATCCAGCATTTCATCTCTTCCTATAATTTTAACTGAGTCTTCCTCTATAGTATTAAATTGATAATCAGAAAGTTCATAAGTATATTTTGAAATAATCAACTGACATTTGAATTCTTTTGTTAAAGATTCAAGCCTTGAAGCAGTATTCACAGCATCTCCTACCGCAGTTAGATTCTTGGCATGTTTATATCCCATTTTACCGAAGATAACATCTCCTGAATGAATACCAATTCCCATTTTCAAGGGGAATGGCAGGTCATGGATTAACCTTTCATTTAGTTTTTTCAATTCAACATTCATTTGACTTGCTGCCATTATTGCGTTACGACTTCCTTCCTTAGGACCTTCTTCAATTCCAAAAAGTGCCATAGTTCCATCTCCAATGAACTTGTCCAGATAGCCACCATGATTTTCAATAATTTCTCCCATTAATTTAAAATACTGATTAAGAATGAAAACCACATCATAAGGAAGTTTTTTTTCTGACATTTTTGTGAAGGCTCTCAAATCAGTAAACATAATACATATTTCTCTGTCACTTCCGTGAATGTATTTCTGCTCAGAAGCATTTTCCTTATAGTTTGCATCGTGAGCGAGTAGAGGAGAAACATTTAAATCGATTTTAGGAAAAGCCTGACATGCTAAACGGACGTTTTCAGGAGCACCTATTCCTCTTAGAACTCTTCTCTCCTTTTGTCTTGGAGGCTCCAACTGATCCAATCCCTTATCAACTCGTATCCTGCAAGTAGAACATCTGCCTCGGCCACCACATACATGGGCATGGGGGATCCCAGCATCTATGCTTGCTTCAAGAATGCTCATCCCAGGAAAAATCTTTGAAATTTTTCCTTCAGGATAGCTAATTTGAATTGAGTTGTTGCGGCGTTTAATTTTGAAGAAAATGAAACGGCCTGTAAACAGAATAATGATCAAGAAAAGGTAGGGAATTACAAAGTACATTATTGTATCCTCTGTAAGCTTATCCAGGTCTACATTTTCTGGATTTGAGGAATTAAATACTTTTTCCTTGTATTTTGGATCTATTAATAAATTTAAATTTGATTCTCTAAACATACTAATCACTCCAACAAATGACAGTATTGGAAGGAGAAAAAAGAACATTCCCATTTGATTTAGATAGCTCTGATATTTAGAATTTACTTTCATCCAATATTTAACCCCTATATATCCATGCATCCATACGAGCAGCATCAATAAATTAAATATAACTATATCAGTATAATCTGCTATACTTGAGCTTAAGAAAGTATATGTATCATTAATTCCATAAAAAACATGTGCTATTTTTGTCCCTGAAACATGAAGTGCCAATGCAGGAACTGTTAATATTCCTGCAATTAGCTGGAACCATTCATGCCTTTTAAAACCCCTGAATGAAGCCAGCCTTATTACCCTCGACAATGATAAATAAATGTGGATGACGGCAACACTCGGTAGGAAAAAATTCATGACAGGATTCCTCCAAAAAAACAGGAAGATATTTCTTATATATTCAACGGCATCTAAACCAAAAATGCCAATTGAATGATTCAAATAATGAGTGACACAATAAAACATTAGAAACATTCCTGTCCACAATTTCAGTTTTTCTGCAAAGTATTCTTGTGTAGCCGTCATTATGTAGATTTATATAGTTAGAGGTTTTATCATTTTTGCGTGTTAACAATATAACACACAGTCACATTATTTAACTTAAAAAACTTAGAATGACTAAACAAATAATAGCTATAGGAGGCGGAGGATTTGGACGTAACCCCGGTGAGGGAATTATTGAAAAATACATCATAAACCAGTCTGAAGAAGAAAAACCGAATATTTGCTTCATTCCAACAGCTACTGGAGACAATGAAGCTTATAAAGTAAATTTTTACTCTACATTTAGTAAGCTAAATTGTTCACCATCCCATTTAGATTTCTTTAAACGTACACCTAATCTAGAAAAGCTTTGTTTCTCTCAAGATATAATTTTTGTTGGAGGAGGTAATACGAAGAGTATGCTTGCTGTCTGGAAAGACTGGGGTTTAGTTGAGATACTAAAAGAAGCTTATGAAACAGGAACCATTATGTGTGGCGTAAGTGCCGGTGCTATTTGTTGGTTTGAATACGGAATTACAGACTCTTGGGAAGAGGAATTAAAGATTATTAATTGCCTTGGATTTGTTTCAGGAAGTTGTTGCCCTCATTATGATGAAGAGCCCAAAAGGAAACCTTCTTTAAAGAAATTTTTAAATGAAGGTGCTTTAGAAAATTGTAACGCTATTGATGGGGGTTGTGCTTTACACATTAAAGATGGAGTTGAGAATAAGGCTATAGTTTTTGCTCAAAAAAAGAATGCTTATTTAGTAAATAAAAATGATGAAGAAATACGAGAGAGTCCTTATTTGAGGGAAGAAATATTTTAGGTTTGGTGATAAATGATCAAAGAAAATGGAGAAGTGGTTGTTATTGGAGGGGGAATTATTGGGGTTTCATTAGCCTATGGAATGGTTAAAAAGGGAGCAAAAGTGATCCTTATTGATAAGGTTGATAACCGACTAACAGCATCTCGTGGAAACTTTGGTCTGGTATGGGTTCAGGGGAAGGGTAAGGGTATGCCGCGTTATGTTGAATGGTGTATTGAGGCTACAGAAAGGTGGCCTGAGTTTGCTGAAAACCTTGAGAATGAGACAGGTTTTAATTTGAACTACGAAAAAACAGGTGGATTGGAAATCTGTCTAGGAGAAGAGGAGCATCAAGAACGAATCAATTTTATTGAGGAGATGAGTCAGGCATCAAAGAGTGGTCTTTATGATTGTGAAATGATCAGTAAAAAAGAGCTACAAAGCATGCTCCCAAAAATAAAACTGGGAAAGGAGGTTAGTGGAGCTTCATTTTGTTCTCATGACGGATGTGTAAACCCACTAAATCTTCTTAAAGCTATGAACAGTTCATTCCAACAGAAAGGAGGTACATACAGACCCGAACAAACTGTTCAAAAAATTGAATTTAGTTCAAATGAATTCAAGATAGAAACGGGAACGCATAATTTCAAAACCGAAAAACTTGTCATTGCAGGTGGTTTGATGACAACTAAATTAGCTAAGATGGTAGGTATGGAGGTCCCCGTCATACCGGAGAGGGGGCAAATACTTGTAACGGAACGTACTTCCCGAGTGTTCAATTATCCTACAGCAGAAATCAGACAAAATTATGATGGTAGTTTCATGCTGGGTTCTTCGCATGAAGCTGTTGACTACAATATAGAAACTTCATATGAAGTTCTCCAAAAAATTGCTAGGCGAGCAATTCGAATATTACCTAATCTGAAAAATTTGCAGCTAATCCGTAGCTGGGGTGCCCTCCGTGTCCTTACACCTGATCAAAAGCCAGTTTATTTGGAATCTGATCAGTATCCGGGAGCATACGCAATAACTAGTCACAGTGGAGTGAGTTTGGCTTCAATTCATTCGAGCATTCTTGTTGCGTGGATACTCGAAAAAAGAATCCCAAGAGGATTTACAGCCTTTCATCCTAAGAGGTTCAATGTTCAAGAAGCAATATGAATCGCATGAGACAGTCTGTATCATTTTCGAAGGGGATAACATCGATGTAGAAAAAGGGCAAACGGTTGCTTCGGCTTTACTGGTTGGATGCAATAAGGTTTTCAGATCCTCAGTAGTCAGTGGACAGCCGAGGGCGCCCTATTGCATGATGGGAGTGTGTTTCGAATGCTTGATTGAAATTGATGGAATTCCAAATCAGCGTGCTTGTATGATTCCTGTTAGGGAAGCAATGGAAATAAAAAGACAACAAAAAACAAAGAGTGACTAGTACAAGAGTTTCGAAATTCGATTACATTATAATTGGCGCAGGGCCAGCAGGAATGGCCGCTGCGATCACCGCACGAGCTCATGGACTCAGCGTACTTGTTCTAGATGAACAGTCTTCCGCAGGAGGTCAGATTTTTCGTAACATAGAATCACTGGAGGTAACACGTCATTCTGAATTCATTAAACTAGGTAAAGAGTATGAATTCGGAAGTTCACTGGTCAGTAGATTCAAAAAATGCGGGGCTGACTACTACTCTGATAGATCCGTATGGCAAATCGACAATGATCTTCAGATACATCATGTTTCCGCTTCTGCGTCTAAAAGTAATTCCGTAATTTCTCATTGCCAAGCGGAGCGCCTCCTTGTCGCGGTCGGTGCTATGGAACGCCCCATGCCTCTGCCTGGTTGGACTATCCCGGGAGTTATGCCTTGTACTGCTGCGGACGTTCTGTACAAAAATTCCGGATTTATACCAGATGGGGAAGTTGTACTAGCCGGAAGCGGTCCTTTGTTGTTGCTTATAGGTTGCCGCATGCTTGATGTTGGAGTGCAAGTCTCTGCGTTTCTAGATACCAGCATGAATGGGGCACTTCTAAAAGCATTGACGTTATTACCAAATGCTCTAAGATCTCATAAATATCTGACTAGAGGTTTATCTTTACTTTGGAAAATTCGAAAAGCTGGTATTCCTTTTTATTCTGGAATTCAAAATATTGAGGCTTTGGGTTCCTCGAAGCTTGAAAAGGTCCGTATTGGCAAATCTGGAAAGTTCTTTGATGTTAAAGCCGATCTTTTGCTTCTGCATAATGGGGTTGTTCCCAATGTACAGATAACAAGGAATTTAGGATGTGAGCACCGCTGGTATGATGTCCAGAGGTATTGGGAACCGATAGTCGATGATTGGGGCAATACCAGTGTGGATCATGTATCAATTGCGGGAGACTGTGGCCGTGTAGCAGGTGCGGCGATATCAGAAGTTTCAGGCCATTTAGCTGCTTTGGAAACCGTTTTTCAGCTTGGTATTATTTCACAAACTGAAAGAGATAATCTTTCTCAACCTCACCGCACTGAATTGGCTAAGCACCAGCATGTCCGTCCTTTTTTGGATAAACTCTTTCAGCCTAGTAAGAAATGGCTGATTCCTGAAAATGATAAAACCATTGCTTGTCGCTGTGAAGAAGTACAAGTGAGTGAAATTCGAGAAACAGTTAGGTTGGGAATCAAAGATCCAGACCGTCTCAAATCTATGACACGTTGTGGTATGGGGTATTGTCAGGCCAGAATGTGCGGTCTTACCGTCTCTGAAATAATTGCAGACGAAAAAAAAGTTTCTCCAGAAGAAATTGGTTATTTTAAGGTTCGTTCACCTATAATCCCTATTTCTCTTGGCCAAGTCGCGGGATTAGATTGAACAGGAAGGTTACGTCAAATGCTTCTTTTTCTTTCTTAGAAATTATGTGGTTTGTTTTAAGATTCCATTAAGCTTACTTCCTAGCCCGCAGGCGGTAAAAGCTTGGGAAAAGGGTGGCAACGAAAAAAAGGCCTGCAACTATCACCAGTATCAGTGGTAGTCCGTATGGATCCCATAGGTCCATGCTGGCTCCCCCAACTATTGGTCCGGCAAATCCTCCTATACCCCAAAACACTCCAAATGCAGCCATGGCTGTAGCTAATTCTGTCCCTTTGAACCATTTCCCAGCGAGAATCATAGACACAGTATATACTCCGGCAAAAAACCCCCACCACAGAAACAGTGTTGTCCATAAAAGAAATGGTAAACTAACAATGAATGGCCAGGCTGCAGCACCAGCTATTCCTCCCAGTGCGCATGCTACTAATACCTTGCGCGGGTTAAAGTGATCTGCAAGCCAACCTATGGGAAGCTGTAATAGCGCAGCACCTGCTGCACCAATGAACAGCATCAAAGTTGCAGAAGTCTCGGACATCCCAATCCTTAATCCATAGACAGGTATCAGACTTGTAGAAGCATGTTCTTTGAAAGCTACTACAAAGCAGGCCAAAGCAAGCAGAGGTGCTACAAAGGCAAAGCTAACTACGCCAAAGGCAGGATAGTCGCGTGAATTTAGGACATATCTTCCTATCCACAGAAGAGGAAATCCGGCAAAGACCATCAGGCTAATTCCGACTATAAAAGGTAGTGTGCTTTGTGCACCTGTCATTGAAAGAATAAGTGGTCCTATTGCAAAACTCAGTGCCATTGCAGTGTTATAAAGACCCATTACTCGACCTTGGTGTACACGAGGTGTTATTTCTATTATCCATGTCTCAGAGACCACAAAGAGGATCGAACCTACGAGTCCTCCGATGAACCTTATTACAAACCATGCCACGATCGAATGCGTACTCATGAGAGCAAAAATGAGAAGGATTTCAAAAGCCACACCTCCAATCAATAAGATACGCCCTTCAAGATTCTTCATAAACCATGGAACAAAATAAGAACCAATCATTATCCCTGTTGGAGCAGCCATGGCTAACCCACCGATCATAGAACTACTAACACCACGAGATTCTAGTATCAACGACAGTAGTGGTGTAAATAGACTGATCGTGATGCCGTAGATGAAAAGGCAGCCAATTAATGCAGTCAGATTAATTCCACGTTCACGTGTCCAAATACGATCATTTATTGATTTGTTCATGGTTGTAAGAGTTTCTAACTGTACTTTCGAAAATATTGTGTTTCC
>MPLT02153118.1_pt1 | contig 10371 bp, 10 predicted proteins | sample 1617391 | NCBI WGS metagenome assembly MPLT02 (sample SAMN05944800, study PRJNA350692) | marine metagenome | biome: marine; feature: ODZ; material: water; isolation source: 70 m water sample filtered on 0.2 um supor filter | place: Pacific Ocean | collected 2012-04-08 | depth 70m m
ATGTTCGTCTAATACCAAACAGTTTAAATCAAATACAGTTTCTTCTACATAACCAACCCATTTGCTTAACCATGTGTTAACAAATTCAATAAATGCATCATTATACTCTTCACCTGGTACCCACCATTTGCCATCTACTTTGTCTTTCATATCTAAAAATGGACTAACTTTACCCCAGCGTGGATCTGGCAAATAACAAACGTCCCATCCTGGAAACGTTTCTTCATATGGTTGGATATCATACACACTTAATATTGCACCAGGTTTTAAAGTCATGAAGCAGGCATCACTGTGACCACCAATGCTTACTTCAACATATTCATAATCTGGAAATTGATTCTTGAACCATTTTTTGCTGTGCTCTGTAAACATTTTGTTATCTAAATATATTCGATTACCAACTAGAGTAATAAAAGGACCGTCCCACGTGTCCACGGTATCATCAGATCCTGTAATAGCCTTGAAGGCACTTGGGTCTATTATTAAATCTTTTCGATTGTATTTTATCAAAGTGTCTCTAATACCCTTGTTATCAAAGTGTGATATTACACACTTGTTGCCAACTACAACCTGAAAATCTCTAGGTTGAAGACTATTGCGATGTATTGGAAATCTAAATTTACCTGGTTCAAGAGCATCCCATGTATCTATTCTGTCATATTCAGTTGGTGGTCTAAGCACTTCGCATCCAAAATCTTTTAAGACAGATTCATAATAATCTAAATCTTGTAAAGTTTCTTCTGTGATTTTTAACAGTGGATCTCTAATTTTATCATTTTTGATCCCGTCGTAAAATTCAAGTGGATGGCAAGTGCCAAGCATGATAGTTTCTAGTTTGTCCCATTTGTTCCAAACGTTATAAGGCATATACTATATTAGCTGATCACGTTCGTCATAAAATACTTTTAAGAATGCACTGGCATCAACTTTGCCTAAAAATTTTTGGTTGTAATCAACTTTTTTGGTTATTTGATCTAACACCCACATTGGATCTTTGGCACACAATTCCAAAGCTGACTCCATGGCCATTTGCCAACGTTTGGTATCATCAGGCTCATTGTCATATGATTCATCTATCACATTATCAAATGTCTTCAGTCCTATGTCTTTGAGCGACTTTAGATAGTGTTGGCAACCAATTACCACAAACAATCTTTTTGCCAACAGCACTCTTGCTAGTTTTTCGTTAGGAGAAAAGATGTTAGCATCAGTTTCAAATATCAAACTGTACTGTGATTGTTCATACACTTTCAAAGGCAATACTTGTCCAACAATCATGGTTTGTCCATAATACTTGCATTGCAGTTGTACTGTGTCCGACATCTCAACATGATCTTCATAAAATATGTCATCCTCATTTTGGAAATGTGTATTCGCATATTTTTGGTTAACTGATTGTCTTTTTTCAAATGGTTTGCTTTCTAAAAAATAATTTGGTTGTTTATGTTGTTGTACCCAATCATACACAAACTGTTTGTGTGGTCTAGCTATCATTGATTCTTTATCTAAATTACCATACAGGCAGTCAAATTTGTATGGTCTGACTTTTATTTTGTTCATGCGTTTACCCCATTGTGATTTTTCTCGTATGGGTGTATGGTTGTAAAAATAATTTTGTTTGGAAAAATAAGCCCACCAATGAGTTAGTTTTGCTTGTGTAAATTTAGGATTACCATTCACAACAAAATGAAAATTTGGCAAATCAAATTGTTTAAACATGTCTACAAACCAAGCACGATAATCCATACTTACTACAATTACTTTATTGCAATGTTTTACTTTATTAAGGAAATCATAATTTTCAAAAACATTAATGTATTCAACTTCTGTTATAACAAGTGTTTTGTCATTCTTCAAAAACTCATCTATCTGATCAATATTATAACTGTTTGGTATATCACCCAAGTCGGGCATGTGGCTAAGAACTGCTACCATACCTTGCGACATGCAGATGCCACTGCATGGAAATCCAACTGCATCATGTGTTCAAAGTTGTGTTCTACAATTGGTAAAATTTGAAACAGATCATATCTACTCTTAGGCTCACAAAGTTTTTTAGTTTGTTCTAGTGCCATGCTCCAACGCTTGTATGGATCTGGTTCTGCATCATATGATTCATCAATCACGGAGCTGAAACTTTGGAATCCAAGCTCCTTGAGGTCACGCAAGAAATATTGTGGGCCAATTACCACAAACAATCTTTTTGCTAAGATAGGTTTTGCAATTTTTTCTGTAGGATAAAACCAATCTTCGTTCTCAACACATTCACATACCAGACTGTGTTTTGATTTTGCATACACTTGCAGTGGTAAAATTTGTCCAATTCTAATAGGGTGTCCATGATATAATGCTTCACAATTTCCAATATGCTCAATATTATCATCCCAGAAGCCTTTGTCCCAATTGATGTGTTCTGTTAATCTAGCACCTACTTTATGATGTTTCCAAAATTTTCCTGTGTGTAAAAAATCATTTGGTTTGGCATTGGCCATAATCCAGTCATGTGCAAATTTTCGTGCAGGAGTTTCAGTGCCTGGAAGAAAATCAAAATGGTAATCTTTTGTGACAGTACTGTTGTAGCAAAATTCTTCCCACTGTGTTTTGTGTCTGACGTCAGTGTGCATGTACAAATATGTCATATCAGAAAAATAATTCCAAGTAGTTGACTGTGTGGCATGTGTGAGCGGCTGACGTATTTTACCATGCACCACAAAGTGTACGCCAGGTCGATCATTTGGTAACACAATGTATTTGTGTACGTCTGGCATAAGGTCTTGCACAATGATAATAATTTTTTCACATGTGATTTGATCAATTATGTCTGCCCATTTTTTTGTTGCCTGCATTTCAACTTGCACCACTGCCACATCATATTGTTTGTTAATTTCATCTAATGTGTAAACATGGTCAAACTGATCAACCCATTCTTGGTATTGTGAAGTGTTGTAGCGGACAAGATTAAGCAGTTTCATTTGCTCTTACCAAATCTAATGTTGTACAATGCAGTCCACCGTCCCAAAAAAATCTATGTCTCCATGGCACATAGATTGGCTCCATGTGGTGTTTCTTAAGAAAGTCATTTACTTTTTGGTTGTTAGGATTGCTAACACAAACATGATGTTCGTCTAACACTAACACATTCACGTCAAACACAGTTTCCTCTACATAACCAACCCATTTGTCTAACCAAGTGTTGACATATTTTATGAAGTCATCGTTAGCACCTTCTCCTTCAACATACCATTTGTTTTGTGTTTTGGCTTTCATTTGAAACCATTCTGTTTCATTGTTCCATCCATTTTCTTCTACGTAACAAATGTCCCATCCTGGAAAAGTATCTTTGTAATTGCCAACATCATACACTGAAAGGATTGCACCTTGTTTGATGGTATGAAATGTGCCATCACTGTGTCCGCCTATGGCTACTGGTTTAATTGTATACTGTGGTAAATTTTGTTTGAACCATTGCACCCATTCTTTTTTCTGATTTGTAATTTCTACAGTGATTAGATCATTTACTACTGTTACGTTGGGAGCATCAAAGTATACATCTGACTCATATGCTGGATGTATGATAAAATGATCATTGTTAACAGTCTCCTTCAAAAGTTTTTCTATGCCTGGGTTATCTCGTCTGGTGAACACAAGTTTATCACCAATTACCAATTGTCCGTCTCGTGGTTGTAGTGCGTTTCTTGGTATGTGTCCTTGGTACTCAGTGATGTCTTGGTGTTCAGTTTGACATCTCAACACTTGTACACCAAACTGTTTGAGAATGTTTTCAAACCCTTCAAGGTCTTCTAGTGTTTGTTCTGCAATTCGTTTGAGCGGTTCTCTGATGTTGTCATATGGTAACTTGTTGAAAAATTCTGGCAAATGGCAAGTGCCAAGTACCACAGTTTCAAGTTTTTCCCATTTGTTTCTAACACTTGGTTGTATCACAAATGTAATTATTGCTGGGTCTGTACTGCGTGATTAAAAACTCTAGTGAATTGATCTTGTGCTACTCTGTTGACAGTTTTCTTCCAACGGTTGACATACTTCATGTTAAAAATTGTGTTAGGATTGCAGTCAGTGGTCAGCCATGCATCGGTGGTAAGTCTACCATTCTTGGACAGTATTTCAGCTTCAAGTTGTCCTGGTGCCCATTGACATTGCCCAATACATATCAACCACTTGCTAGGACCTTGTGCACCATCCTCCATACATGCGTGAATTCCTTCTTGTGAATTGGTAGCCCATACTTCTGGATTGAATTTGTGTGTGGATTCTTTGGTAGTCCAGTCTGGCGTGTGCAGTATGATAATTTTGTTTACACCCACAGGGCCGCCATAGTTGATAAACTGTTGTGGTTGGCGTCTCATTTTGCCAATGCCAAAGTCTTTGGCCAACTCAATGCAGGATGGTTTGTGTATAGGCTTGTTGATAATCAAACCCATAGAATGTGATCTGCTGTGTTCCATTACCAGTATCACAGCTTCACGAAAACGAGTATCACGCATTGTAGGCCTTGCTACTAAGAATTTGCCATCTAGATCTAGCATAATACATATTTAGTGGCCCGCATAGACATCATAAACCAATCAGATATTGCTAAACTAAAACACCAAAACTATACTTTTGTTGCATGGTGTAAAGCACACAAAATTGATTATGCACTCACAAAACGTGATCCAGATTGGGCAGTGATGCATGTGTTGTTTGGCAGTTACCTCATGCACAACAAACAAATTGAAACCAATGCAAAAAATCTATTGGTGTGGTATCCTGCTGAATGTGAACACTATGCTTCAGTGAGTGTGGAGGAACAAATACTTCAACTTGATAACGTTGGACAATTTAAAAACATTGTATTGGTTACTGGGAATTTAAAACCAACAGGTTCACGCATCACAAAAATACCACTCATGTTTTTTGATTGGCAACTTATTACATACCTTATCAAAGAACAAGAAGAAGATCAAATTCTTACAGAAGATTGGTACAAATGGAATAAGTCAAAAGATTACATGTGCCTAAATGGCAAAGACAAAGTTTCTAGGCGGCATGTGTTAGAATGGTTGCAAAATAATTCTCTTATGGATCATGGACATGTGAGTTATGTGTGCTATGATGGTGTGGACCAGTCATTGGGTATTATTGATCCAATCATTATTGATCAATCAAAATCACAAATCCGCAGAAATGATAGATGGATGAATCCAGACTTATACAATGACGCATGGATTAATATTGTGACAGAAGCATTTCCTTTTGTAGAACAAGACTTGTTTATTACAGAAAAAACTTTTAAGCCAATGCTTCAACTACAACCATTTATGATACAAGGTAATAGACATACGTTAGCAAGGTTGCGTGATTATGGATACAAAACATTTAGTTCATTGTGGGATGAATCATATGATGACTTGCCTGAATGGCAAGATAGAACAAGTGCAATGTTGCAACAATTAAAATTGTGGTGTGAATTACCTGGTCATGTAAAACAAGAAATGATTAGATCAGTTTGGTCAAATTTATTGCACAATCAAGAAATGGTTCGCAATACTGCATCGGACGTGACTAGATCGGCAGACCTTGCAGATATATTGAGAGCAGTCTCTGTAGGTGGATGATCCCACCACACAGTCAAGTCTGTGATTAATTTTGCACGAACCCCTTTCATGCTCAGTGTGTGGGTGCCCCACCCTTTCATAGAACAGCATCTTTCACCATGCCAACCACAAACAAATATGTTGTTGTACTTTGCTACTATGGATAGTGTGTCATAAAATTTTAGATCATCTTCATGCATTGCATGATCCGGATGTATCTCGTTGATGTGATCGTTGCACCACATAATGTCTGCGTGTTTTCTTGCTTTATCTAAAAATGAATTGATGCGTGGTATTAATTCATGCTCCTGTGGCCCACGCCAATGGGTATATGATTGCCAAAGGCAACTTATTATGATTAGAGGTGTTCTAGTAGCCACTCATACAAAGGTGTATTAAATTTAAGTTTGTAGTCACCTTCCCAGCCCATGTACATACAAGCTGAACCGTTGTTGCCTTGACCTATGGTTTCTTGTGGTGTACGTCCTGCGGTGCATTCATCGGTGTACCATGGTTCAGGATAGGTTGGTGTGTACACACCTTGGTATGCAATAACACCTATGTTGATGTCATCCATTACAACTTGATCGACCACCAATGCTGATGTTGGAGATGCTGAGTACAAATGTTTAACAGTGAAACTGTGATCACCATCATCAACTTCTATGTTGTGTTCTAGCTTTCTAGTCTCACCAGACATGATAGAAAATTTTTCTAATTCTTGATCATCAAACCAAATAGAGCCTCTGGTTTCTTCTGATTCGCCACTGGTTGATTTTGGTGTTTTGATTGTGATTTCTAGTTTGAATGTTTCGCTCATTGCGTTCTATTTATTTGTGCGTATAATTCAGGCAAATAATTTTGCATGGGTTCGTCACGCATTTGATCAAGATGTTTGGTGCGTGTCAAAAACTGTTGCCATAGATCTTGATTGTGTGTGCCACTCCACATGTAAGGCACCAGTTTTCTTGCTTTGAAATATGTGATGCGTTCATCAATCCACTGTTTGATTGAGTTTGGTGCAATGCCCACAGCATAAAAGCTAGGATCATGCACCCAGTTGTGTGCCACATTGGTCACACCAAACAGTTGATCCAAATGTTTAAACACATCATTCAACAGATACATGTTGAGGATAGATATGGTCACAGTTGATCTAAAGTTGATCCAGTCTCGATGTTGTAGCCATTCTTCAATTGATCGTTGCACCTGAAACCAATCACCTGTGCGAATGTATTTGAATGTCAACGGTGTCACAGCATCAATTGAAAATGTGATGCACACATTTGAAAACCTACGCAACGCTGTAATCAATTCTGGTGTGGGTGCTTGTGATCCATTGGTGGTAATTTTTATTGCAACACGTGGGTTGAGTTTGGCCAACATGGGTATGAGGTTTTTGGCCAACAGAGTTTCGCCTCCAGTGAGTTCAAGTTGCACAGCATCCTGCATCACTGACATCAGTTCTTCATATCGATCTTGATCCCATTGTGTTTTGTCATACAGATCCAACTTCAATTGATGTCCTCGCACAGTGGGTTCTAGTTTGGCCAGCTGTCGTGTGTTGTTGAGCCAACCAGATGAATATGTCAATGAACATGTGCGACAGGCATAGTTGCAGGTGTTAGAAAAGGTCCATTGCACTTTGCGTGGATGTGGAGGTGTGTTGGTGTTGAGTTCAACACCCAACTCAGCTAATTCTTGTGTGTAGCCTTGACGTGCTGATGTTTCACCTTGTGCTTCTTGTGACCAACATGCACGACACACATCTGGTTGTTGACCCTGTCTAAATTGATCACGCACCTGTTCCCAACGATCAGAATGAAATGCTGTGTTGATGTTGTGTGCTTGACGTGTGAATGTTTCAGTGCCTGGGTCACCTTCATGACCTTCATACATCACACAACACATATTGGCAGAGTGTGGCAACTCAAGATTGATTGAGTTGAAAGGCATGGCACAGTATGATTTATGCATTGCGAAACAGGTCAGCAATTGCCCGATGTGATTGAGGGCCAGGATGCAAACCATCTACACCACGATCTGTGCAAACTTCAGCGGCCTGTTCCCATGTGATCACATCAAGTGTGATGTCACGACACAGCCAACGAATGGCTGACAACATGCGATCTTGATTGAGTTGTATTTCAGTTTCTGCAGTGAATATGTTGGGCATGTCTATCACACCTTGTGGTATGTACTGCACCGCTGACCAATCAGTTTCAAACACTTCACGTCTGCCCATGGGCGGTGTCAACAGTCTTACTGTGCTTGGTTTGATCTTGGGCATCCAATGTTTCAGTGTGCGATACACAGTTTCCAATGATGCACCACATTGTCCAAGGTTGCAGTGATGTTCTATGAGATGATGCCATGTGTGTTCCAGTGCCACACCTTGACCAAATGTGATTGAACAGCCCACAGCAATGGGTCTGTGTGTGTAATAAAATTCTTGTGACTGTGGATTGCGATAGCCATAGTTGTTGTATTCATACTCCACATTGTCCACATTCAACACAAAGTTGCATCTGTCTGAGTGTATGCTTTCCCATACAGCGGGAGGATATCGCCATGCGTTGGTGCGTAACCATGCTCGTGAATGTATGTCTTGCATTGTGAATATTTACTGTGGATTGAGATCAGTAAATATTTTTGCTATGCGTTGATGTGTCAGTGGACCTGGATGTACGCCATCACGTGCAAGATCTTCAAAGTAGCCTTGCCATTCAGGTGTGGTGAGTAGATGATGATGAAAGTTTACATAGTAGAATGGTATGTGATTGCGTACACACAGAGCCTCAATAGCATCATGTATCCGCATGCGGTTGATTTCTATTTCAATCTCTGACACCATGTGTTCGGGCAATATGGTGGGTTTACCATCAAACTGTTGAAGCCCTAGGATCACAGCTTCGTCTTCCACGGTGTAAAACTCTCTGCGTGATGCAGGAGGTGTAAGCATGAACACAGCCTTGGGCATGAGTCGAGGTATCCATGCACGAGCCAGTCTGTAGCAGGTTTCTCCGGAACCACCACCTTGACCCATGTTAAACATGGTGCGTCGACCTTGATATGATGCGTTGACTGTGTGACACCATGTCTCCTCAAGATTCACACCAATGCCCAGGGTGTTGGAGCATCCCAAGAACATGTTGACGGAGTGTGCAGACAATTGATCTATGTTGTAGTCACAGCGGAATCCATGATCATTGAACTTGTATGTGATATATTTGCTGTAGGTTTCTGACTCTGGTCTGTCTGATGGATAGTGTGTGAGTGACTGTCCTGCCACATGTTGATGCATTGACTCAGCAAGGACATCTTGCCAATCGTCTGGCAAACGATCAGGTTTGGATGGTGACATGTAATCACTCATCGTCGTCTTGATTTACACTTGAGATGAGGTCCCGTAGGCCTTTGGAAGTTACTTTAGCACTAACTTTTGCTCCAGAACCTGCGACCGGACCGCTGGTCGCTTCGCTCTTTTCTGTGGCACTTGGCGTTACCATGCTCTGTCTTTTCATATTACCGTATATAGTGGATCGTTGTTTTGAAAATGCTTGATATTCTTCATCTTCAGATAAATCAGTGATACGCAAACAATCAATGTCAAATTCCAAATCTACTTTCTGTCCAACACCTGATGATGATCTTGTTTTCATAAACTGTATCTGATATCTGCCACGTTCACGCATAGCTCTTGATGTGAATATGCCAATCACGTTATCAGATGTTTGTATCTTGCTCAACCCACCTGCAATGTGTGAATGATCAAATTCAATTTCTTCTACAGCATCTCTGTTCAACTGTGAAGCAGTGACCAACAACAATTCTAAATCAACTGCCAAGTTTCTCAGTTCTTCTGACACATACTTGTCTTTGACAAATAAATCTGATGGTGATACACGCTTGTTCATTGGCATCATTAGATCCAAATAATCAACCAGTATGGCATCACATTTACAATTATGTTTGAGTTCAAACTCTTTGATGTATGTTCTTATTGATAATGCAGTTGCACCTGATGGCAAGTATTTGATCACCAGTTTGCCAGATTCTTTTGACTTTGCTTTGACTTTGAGTTCTACATTGTCTATCTGTTTGAATATTTCTCTTGCTGGTGTTTGTGCAACCATTGAATCAATACGCATGGCACACAATGCCTCACTCAACTCTAAACTGATGTATACCACATTCAATCCTTGTTCAACCCAGTTTACTGCCATGTTCTGCAAGAACAAACTCTTGCCTGCACCAGATCCACCTGCAAACAAATTCAGTTCACCTCTGTTGAAGCCACCAAACAGTTTTTTGTCTAGTCCTGCCCAACCAGTTGATACTGTGCCGTTGTTGTCTTTGAGTGCTGTGAGTCTGCCTTTGGGATCTTCAAAGTAATCTGTGCCTAAGTCTTTGGTCAGTCCAACCTGCACAGCTTCTTTGATTTTGTTTTCAACAGCACCATACTCGCCTTTCTCCAACATGTCTGCTGAAGTTAGTATGGCTTGTTCTAGTGCTTTGTGTCTACAAAAGTTTTCAAACTCATCCAAGAACCAATTGTAGTGTGCTGGATCAATGTCTTCTGCTGATTTTAGTTCTATACCAGTCTTGGCTTTGACCATATCTAGTTCTGGCAACTGTTTGTATTCATCGGAATACTGTTTTACAAATTGTGCCACTGGTTGTAAATCTCTGTTAAAATATTTTGGTTCAAATATGTTTTGTATTCTTGCGTATGACTCTGCGTCATTCAACATCATTTCAATGAACAATGTTTGTA
>MPLT02358678.1_pt1 | contig 10363 bp, 2 predicted proteins | sample 1617391 | NCBI WGS metagenome assembly MPLT02 (sample SAMN05944800, study PRJNA350692) | marine metagenome | biome: marine; feature: ODZ; material: water; isolation source: 70 m water sample filtered on 0.2 um supor filter | place: Pacific Ocean | collected 2012-04-08 | depth 70m m
AGATGATGCTACTATAAAGGCACTTAGACAGCGTATATTGACCAGTTCTCATGTTGATGTATTTAGTGACAAAGCACAGTCACCAGTAGTTAAGATAGAGGATTTCAAATTAACTCGTAAAGGAGAAGTGTCACAACTCTGGGAAGAGATGGCACGTCTAGATCCTCTTAAAAGGACTGCTGAAATGCTTTACGATTTACAAGCTGATAAGTTTCCTGAAATCCCTAGAGGTGAATGGTCTCAAGAAATAAAGGATGAGATAGCAGAATGGAATGCTTTATACCCACATGTCAGGAATCAATTAGTAAATGGTAATTTTAGTGCAGCAAAACGTGCTATGCAAGAGATAGGTAAACTAGATATTGATAGTACTATTGGTGCGTTATTAGACCCAAACGGGCAATTTTCTCTGAAAGAATCGGAATTACCTCTTCTTCTAAGTTCTTTAGGTTTACCTACAATGACTATAGACGAAATACGAGCTAATCCTGAAATACTTTTAGCTGCTTATAAAAAGAAAATCATTACTGTAACTGAACAAGTACAAGCTATAACAACAGACCAGAACCAAGCTATTAGGATGATTTTTGCAGGTGTTAAGTTTGATGATATAACTAAATGGAATGAGGGTGATTTTGGTAAATATACAATGGCCGCTTTAAATAGTTATTATAGTGGTGATAGAACTGCTTTAGAAAAGCTAGAGAAAAAATTAAACCTCGATATTAATGAAGATGGTAATACACTTGATCTCCAAAGTGGTGAAGGGGTGTCAGTTTATGAAGATCCTGGTAATAATATAGATGATATAAATGACGCAATAAACAAGCTAAATGACTCGGAACCACCTAAAATGATTAAGAGAAAAGTAGTTCCAGCTTCATTCGGTTTGCTTGTTGAGAAAGAAATTAACCCAGCATGGGAAGCTTGGTCTAAACAGAAACAGATGTTAAAAGATAGGAAGACTATGATTAAGTTCTCCTTACAGAAACATATAGTTCCAAATCAAGAAGCTCAATTCTTTATAGCTGGTGGACGGCTTATAGGAAAAGATAGGATGGTAGAGCTTAGGAAGCAGGTCATCGAACAATTCCCTGAACTTGAGTTACATCCCAAATACGGTACTCTTTGGCATCGTAATTCTGGTGGTAGATATACTACAGAATTTGATAACGGTAAGCAGATGTTGAAAGTACTCATGCTTAATGAATTAGACTTTGAAGGTCGTTATATGGGTGGTATTAAAGGTGATACTACAGGTGAGTTGGCATATCCTAAACAGTTTTATACAACAGGATCTAATATTGCTGGTAAACTAAAAGACGAAGATTTAGTAGAAATCAAAGGTTACAGGTTTGGTAACTCTAGTGTGAACTCAGATGCTCAAAAAATTAGGATAAGAAAAGATGTAGCTCCTCATTTAGAAGATTTACTAGATGCTGCAGCTGCAGAAAATATTTTCTTAAACTTTAGTGCAGAGAAAGGTTATGGTAGTGGGTATAGATCACTCAAAGGTTCTGAAAAAGCAAAAGCGGAAGCTATTAAAAAAGGTAAACCTGATTTAGCAGCAGAACCTGGGCACTCTACTCATAATCTAGGTGCAGGTGTAGACTTTAGTTTTAGTTCTGACTATGATACTGCAGTTAAACAATTAAATTGGCTTAAAGAAAATGGTGCTAAATATGGTTTCTTCCCATATTCACCAGGAGGTAAAGGTGAACCTGATTATAACTTAAATTTACACCCAACAGATTTTAACAAGGATGACCCTGAGAATTGGCATTGGGATTATAGACCTGACTTAATGACGGAGACTAACTAATGGAAGATGAAGATTTACAACAACCTCTGGAAGAAGAGGTTCAACAACTAGATCCAGAGCAAGCTTTCGCTGACCGTAAGGTAGGTCTTACCCCTGATTATCAGGAAATACAAGAGCAAGCTAGGGAAGAGTTTGAAAATGATACTGTTCTACAAGAACAGATGCTAGCAGCTCAAAATGAAGAACAGAAGGATCAAGGTTTTTTACCTGATAATCCTATAGAGCTGGTGAAAGAGACAAGTAAAGCTATATACGGTGGTGCTACAGATGCTGTTGAAAGTGTTGGTAGTACTATAGACTTATTAGGGGATACTATAAAAACAGTAGCACATAAAATGCAAGGTGTTGAAACCGATGCTGTTGATAATGTGTTTGCTAACGGTTATAAACCAGAGCCTATTAAATATTTAGATATCCCTGAAAGGTTTGAAGTTGAGAATGAATCTGGTTTAGGTAAACTAACTAGAGGATTAGTAGAGTTCGGAGCTTTATTATGGGCTACTCAAGGGGTTGGAGGATCATTTAAGTTTGTTCCTGGTGCAACTAAAGCTGTTCCATACTTAGGTAGAGGTGCTGCAGCTAAGAGATTAGTCGGTGCTAACTTATTGAAAGGTGCGAAAGCTAGTAGATTTGCACCTTTAAAGGCTTTAGCTAATACAGGTAAAGGTTCAAAGTTTATTAAATTTATACCTAAACGTGCTGGTATATTTTTAGAAGGTTCTGTAGCTGATTTAATATCATCTAGCTCAGACTATGCTAACATGGCTAACCTTGTCTCAGAATTTGCTCCTTGGTTTCCATTTGCTGAATGGTTATCAGTTGATCCTGATAAAGATAACCCTTGGACAGCTAGGATGAAAACCATCTTTGCTGGAGGTGGTTTTAACTTAGCTAGTCATACTCTAATGGGCTTTGCTAGAGGTCGTTATGCTGCATTAAACGCTAGAAAAGAAGGTAAAACAGTTGCTGAATCTAACGATATAGGCAACATAAAGATGTCTGATTCTATGAGAGCTGAGATTGCAGCTGAGATAGAGACTCGTGTAGAGTTAGAAAGGCAAGATATAGAAGAAGGTATTGGTGTTTCATCTAATCCTAGAAAAGACTATATACTTGAGAACCTAGATGAGTATGATCGTAAACTTTATACAGACTTAACAGAAGGTAATCTACCTGATACTAGAGATAATAACATTTATTTCCACGGTGGAGGTCAGATACTTACTGCTAAAAGAGGTTTAAAGAAAATAAAAGGAGTAGAAGGTGAGATACCTTATGCTGTTAATAGAAGTCAAAGGTGGTATGATGAAAACATGTTTGGTAATGGTTTCTATACTACTGATGATATCAATGTAGCTATAAAAGGTAGAAAAGTCAAACGTGAAGGTGTGGTTTGGGAGTTAGATAAAGAAGGTCAGAATAGAGTTGTCTATCGTGTTGAAGAAAAAGATCTTGTAAATTTATTACCAACTGATCAGAAATATAAATTCCGTAAAGCGTATGATCCTGCTAAAGGATTGCGTCAACCATCTAATATGATCACAGATCCTGTTGAACGGATTATGAGATCTATGAAGTATGTAGATGATATGGGTACTGAACGGTATATATGGACTGAAGAGGCTGGTGATTTATCTTATGCTGAGTTTATAGAATTAATTAAGTCAGGGGAATACGGTCCCGATGGCGGGAATATGCACGGTTTATACCCTAGAGAGGAGATCACCTATCTATTTGATGAACTAAATGGTCAGCTACAAGATGCTGGGTTTGGAGGACTTCAGTATAAATCTGAAATCAGTGGACGTAAGCATAATGTAAGAGTCTATTGGGAGCCTGAGCAACAGCTTAATATAACTAGAGCTGATCAAGTTCCTGGTAAACAGATTAAAGAGCTAGAAGATCTTGCTGATGCTAACGGTACTGCTAGTGGAAACCCTTGGTTGGATGAAACTAACTCTAGTTCCAAAGACTCAATTAAACCTAGAAAACCAACACCAGATAGAAATCCTGGTAAATTCAGTGAAGACGAAAGGTCTGTACTTCCTGATGAAGTTGAACCAGATGGTAAACCTACTTCAATTAAAACAAAGACTAAAAGAGTTTTAAAAGATTTATCCGATAGTAATAAAGCTACAGGTAAACCTGAGTCTGATAGACAGATACTACGTGAAAGAGCACTTAGACGACTTAGTTTTGGTATCCCTGAGTTAAGGACGTTTATCTTAGAAATGGCTGAACAGATAGCTGATGAGGTATTTAAGTCAACTAAGAACTCTTATAAGTGGCAAGATCTAAGTGATGCTGTTTTAAGACAAGCAGATGAAATGTCTTCCCGACTTGCTGAACAGGGTTCTGATGGTTTACAAGAGTATATAAGAGCTGGTTCTAAAGATAGAGTATTGTGGATGCACGATAATACTGAAATTGTTACAGGAAATGCTTCACAAGCTATTGCTTTACAGTTACTTATAAATTCTTTAGCTAAGAGAGCTTCTTTAACAGCTCAAGGTGCTTTAGAGATGGCTGCTGAAAAAGGTTCAAAATCTGATTTAATACGTCAAACTAAAGATGTCCAAAGATCTTTAATGATAGCATTGACTGAATATAAAAAGATTGGCTATATGTATGGGCAAGGTTTACAGTCTATGAACTTTGCTAATAGAATAATGCCTTCTGATATGGCAAGTAACATTAAACGTAACTTAAAAGAGATTGAACTTGAAGAAAGGAAATTTGGTGAAGAGTTAGATAAGCTGTTATATGAAGGTAGTCTTAAAGATAGAGAAGAGTTATTGAAGATGTGGGCACATAGTAAAGGTGATATCCGTACTATGTATGATCTGAGAACCTATCTAGGTGCGAAAGTTGTAGGTGGCCGCTTTAGAGGTAATAACATTAGAGGACGTTGGAGACAAGAAGCAGCTGGTTTCTTTTATAATTCTATCTTAAGTGGACTAGGTACACCTGTTAATGCTATTATTAACACTGGTTTGATTGGTTATTTACGTCCTTATCAAGCTTGGCTTGGTGCAGCTGTAAAAGGTAATAAAGAAGAAATGATTATTGCTGCAGCTGGTATAGATGCTTTGGGTAAATCCTTTTCTGAGTCTTTCCAAATGTTTAAGCATAACTGGGACCAAGGTTTGAATCGTAAGCCATTAACTTATGAAGGTAAGTTTGATGTCGAGGCGGATATAAAGGAATGGAAACGGATGGGGCCACAAATTGAACAGTATGGTACAGATAATGAGAAGATGGTTTATTACTGGACAGATGTTTTAGTGGACTTTAATAATTCTCCGTGGGTTAGATATAGCCAAAATGCTATGGGTGCTGGTGATGCCTTTACTCGTACTGTTCTTGGTCGTGTTGAAATGCGTATGAGAGCAGCCCGTAAAGCTATCCAAGATAATGTTGATTTAGATGATGTGAAGAAAGTATCTTTAGACACTGAAGAGAATTTCCGTAATCAAATTTTCAAACAAGATAAATATGACATGTGGGTAGTTAGAGACGAAGCTGCTAAAATGGCAGGTGATGAAACTACTTTAACTAAACCTTTGAGTGGTCAATTACAATGGGCACAAGCTGCTCGTAATACAACTGGTTTAAGATTCTTCTTCCCCTTTATCAGAACTGGTCTTAATGCTATAGATTTATCTTGGCAACACACTCCAGTATTAGCAAGATTCCATAATAAATGGAAAGATGTTATGAGTCCTAATACTGATCCTTTACATCTATTAAAAGAGTATGGTATAAGACCTGAAGATATACCACAAGCTCAAGCATTGATGCGAGGTAGAGTAGCTTCAGGACAGATTATGGTTACTCTTGCTGGTTTAATGGCTTTATCTGGAAACTTAACAGGATCATTACCTCAAGATAAAGAAACACGAGATTTATGGAGACTTGAAGGTAAAAAACCATTCTCATTTAAAGTGGGTAATACTTACTTCTCTTATCAGAAGATCGAACCTTTTAATACTATATTTGGTATGATTGCTAATACAGTTAATTACCAACATGTGTTAGGAGAAGATATACGTGATGAGTTTATAAGTAAAGCTATCTTTATGAGTTCAGCAGTTTTAGTAGATAAATCTATGTTAGCTGGTGTTACTGATTTGGCTGATATATTCAACGCTCAAACTAGTGCAGGTACATTAGGACGTACTTTTGCTAAATTTGCAAGAGGACAGTTCTTCCCTTATGCTGGTTTAAGTGCTCAAATAGGTGATATTATGGATGCTAACCAGAAAGAAGCTAATACTGTTTGGGAAACTATATTTAAACGAGATGCGTTTGCTAAAGCTTTATTAAAACCTAAGTATGATATTTTAAATAAAGATAGATCAGGAAAACCTTGGGTACCTTCTGATTCCAATCCTTTGATGAAACTATTTAATACTCTTAGTCCTGTACCTATTTATTGGTATGATCAAGATGATTATGTTAAACAAGGTTTAACTGCTATGAGTTTTAATCTACCTGAAATAATGCGATCTTGGAAAGGAGAACCTTTAACTTCTAGTGAGATATCACAGTTACAAAAGATTATGAGCCAAGGTGCTTTACGGTCACGTCTAGAAAAACTTATGAAACCTGGAAGTTCTTGGGATAAAAATTTCCAAGCTTTTAAAAAAGCAGGTTACTTAAAGAGAGATGGTATTAATGCACAAGATCAGAAGTTTTATTTACAAGTTCGTAGAATATTCTTAGAAGAAAAGAAAAAAGCCTTAACTATACTAAGATCACAGAACCTAGATTTATATAATAGAGTAAAATTAAGACAGCTTAAAAAGAGAGAAGGTTCACAGAATGACAGGGTAGCTATAGATAGACTGCTTGCTCTTCCAAAATAGGCACCAATCCTATTACATTGTTTATCAATGGCAGTTACAACTAAAAAAACATTTAATGCTGTAGGTAGTGGGGGTCAGTCTTCAACGACTGTCTTCACTCCTGTCAGTATAGAACTGAATAATCAAGATGATTTAGATGTCTATGTTACTAAAACCACAGCAGGTATAGGTGCTAATAATGGTTTACGGATTAAGCATTACAGACAATCCACAAGTAGTAATTTAGATGCTAATCATGATCAAGTTAATGATACCACGGGTCTTTACTTCCCAGCATTGACCCATACAGGTGGTACAGAGACTCTACAAAATTATACAATATCCACTGATAATAACACTATTACGTTTAATTCTGCTTTACCTTCAGGTGCAGTAGTATCAATAGAACGTAGAACTAGGGATAGTTCTAGTGATTATACTAATTTTGCAGGTGGAAGTACAATTAGACATACGGATGTTAACAAAGCGTTTGATGAATCTAATTTTACAGCACAAGAAGCTAGGAACAAAGCTTTTGATTTAGAAAGACAGATATTTAACCAGTCTGACGGTAATCTACGGTTATTGGAAGATAAAGGTATCTATTTTGAAGGGGCAACAAATGATGCGTTTGAAACACAGTTAACAGTTGCTGATCCTACTGCTGACAACACTATTACATTTCCAGATAGAAGTGGTACAGTAATAACGTCAGGGGATACCCAAACTGTTACGTCTACTATGATCACTGATGGTACCATACAAAGAGGTGACCTAGCAGCAGATCTTATAGATGGAACAAAGATTGATGATGATGCAATCAATTCTGAGCATTATGTTGATAGATCTATTGATACACAGCATATAGGGCTTGATCAAATAACAAATGCTTTAATAGCTGATAATCAGATTGATTCAGAGCACTATGTAGATGGTTCTATAGACAGGGTACATCTAGCATCCGACATTGTAGATGGTACAAAGATAGAGGATGACAGTATTGATTCTGAGCATATAGCTGCTGGAGCATTAGATAATGAGCATTACGCTGCTGGATCTATAACTTCAGATAAATTAAATGGTGCAACAGTTATCACAGCATCTGAGCAAGGATCTGCTACTACTAATGATACATCGTTCTTAACTTCAGCAGCAGCTGACGCTAGATTCTTTAATATAAGTACTGGTGATACAATTAAAGACGGTGATACATTCCCAGATAACGATACAACTATTGCTACAACAGCAGCTATCAATGACAGGATTATTGATTTAGTTGATGATGTCGGTGGTTTTGTACCAATAGCTAATGAAACATCTTTTCCTAACGCTAACCCTGACGTTAATAACGGGGCTGGAACTCTTATATCTATTAAAGCTCTCAGCAGCAACCTCACCTCTAATGGATCTGGAGTGGCAACCATTACTAATGGTACTGTCGGTAACTCAACAGTCACCATTACTGGTTTAGCAAACAGCACAACATACGCTGCTAACTTTGGTATGATCGTAGAAACAACTACGACACTAAATACTTATACATTCCATAGACAAGTACCTATAGCAACAGAAGTATCAACAGTTGCTGGGAACATATCTAATGTAAATACTGTTGCAGGTATCTCTAGTAATGTAACTACAGTTGCTGGTATAGCTTCTGATGTAACAGCTGTAGCGGCTGATGCCACAGATATAGGGGCTGTAGCAGCTAAAGCTACTGAGATTGGACGTTTGGGTACAGCTGATGCTGTGGCTGACTTAAATACTTTAGGTACAGCTGACGTTGTAGCAGATTTAAACACTCTGGGTACAGCTGATGTTGTAGCAGATATGAACACGTTGGCTACAGCTGATGTTGTAGCAGACATGAATACACTGGCTACTACGTCAAACGTAAACAATATGAATACCGTTGCGGGTTCTATTGCTAATGTTAATACGACAGCCACTAATATAACTCATGTTAATAATTGTTCATCTAATATAAGTGATGTCCATAACTATGCTGATTTATATCAGGTAGCTACATCTGCACCATCTACAAGAGCTGATTCTAGTTCTTTAGAAGCTGGTGATATGTGGTTTGATAGCTCTTCTAATAAAGAACTTAAAGTACATAATGGTACAGCATATCAATTAGTCACACCTTCTCAGTCAGTACTAGACGATATAGCTATTGTATCTGGTAATATTACATTTACAGAAGATTTAGGTCTAATTACTGATGCCCTTAGTACAGGAACAGGTGATAGTATAGAAACTTGTGCAGATAATATAACAAAAATCCAAGCATTAGGTGCTACAGCTGTAGTAGCTGACATGGCTTTACTAGCTACAACAGATTGTATAGCTGATATGGCTATTTTAGGCACAGCTGATGTAGTATCAGATTTGAATACCTTGGGTACAGCTGACGTAGTAGCTGATATGAACAAGCTAGCTACCACAGATTGTGTTAACGACATGAATACGCTGGGTACTACAGCTAATGTCAATAATATGAGTACTGTTGCTGGTATTTCTAGCAATGTGACAACGGTGGCGGGGATTTCTAGCAATGTAACGACAGCAGCTAATAATAATGCCAATATAACAACAGTAGCAGGTAATAATGCTAACATCACTTCAGTAGCAGGTAATGCAACTAATATAAATACTGTAGCTGGAGTAAGTGGAAACGTAACGACAGTCGCTGGGATAGCCTCAAATGTCACTACAGCTGCAACAAATAACGCTAATATCACAACTGTAGCTGGTTCTATAGCTAATGTGAACACTACAGCAGGTGCTATTGGGAATGTTAACAATGTAGGTAATAGTATATCTAATGTTAATACTGTATCTGGCTCTATTGCAGATGTAAACCGTTATGCAAGTGAATATACAATAGCATCTTCTAACCCAGGAAGTCCTTCTGAGGGTGATCTTTGGTATAATAGTACAGGAAATACTTTAAATTATTATAATGGTAGTTCATGGGTTGGTATATCACCAGGGATTGCAGCACTTGTATCTGATACTAGTCCTCAATTAGGTGGGCATCTTAATGCAAATAGCAAGAATATCACTAATGGTGGACAGTTTGATGCTACTCTTAATGGTGCAATAACTTCTGCAACCACAGCTACAACACAGTCTACAGGAGATAATACAACTAAGGTTGCTACTACAGCATTTGTAAAAGCAGCTATTGATGCGTTAGTAGATTCTGCCCCAGGAACATTAAATACATTAAATGAGCTAGCAGCAGCTCTGGGAGATGACTCTAACTATGCTGCAACAACTACAGCAGCGTTGAACGCTAAAGCACCTCTTGCAAGCCCTACGTTCACAGGAACTGTGACTGCAGGTACTATTACAGGATCAAACTTACAACTCGACTTCGGAACTCTATAAATGGCAAAATTATTAAAACTCAGAAGAGGTACAACCTCACAACATAGTAGTTTCACAGGAGCTGAAGGTGAAGTTACTGTTGATACCGATAAGGAATCACTTGTCGTACATAATGGCTCAAATGCTGGTGGATACCCTCTTGCTAGGGAAGATATGTCTAATGTGTCTAGTGCTAGTATAGCTGGAAGATTAGCTACAGATTCTATAGCACCTGCTAAGATTGCTGCTGGTACTTTACCAACAGACGTAACCGTAGCTAGTGCAAACATAGTTGACGGAACACTCGTAAACGCAGACG
>MPLT02105471.1_pt1 | contig 10302 bp, 9 predicted proteins | sample 1617391 | NCBI WGS metagenome assembly MPLT02 (sample SAMN05944800, study PRJNA350692) | marine metagenome | biome: marine; feature: ODZ; material: water; isolation source: 70 m water sample filtered on 0.2 um supor filter | place: Pacific Ocean | collected 2012-04-08 | depth 70m m
ATCAAATGGAATCGGAAGTTGGAGATGGAGTAAACGTATCCCAGCAGATGCAATTTCTGCTTCTGTTCGCAATCCTAAGACATGCAGGGCGTGGCGTAATTCATGGTATGTGAAACCGCTAGCAATGAGCCCCACCCAAGCATCAGATGGGTCAACTGTGGTTGGGTTTAATTTATTAGCGACCGTGTATCTCCGAACCAACTCTGAACGTACCATTCGTAGGTCCTGTTCAAGTTTTAAGTTGTTCGGAGGTAAGAGTTTGGCATCAGGGCGATGCTCATAAGGAGCACCATCAATTTCGAGGTCTGGAACTTTAGGAGAGATTAGTGTTGAAGCTAAGTCTATGGTTCCACTTCCATCAGCAACTGCATCAACAACTTTTAGAGCTGTCCAAGCTCCAGTGATTCTACTGAGGGAAATAGCATGCATCCCAAGTGTTAGAATTTCATGCACATCTCCGGGATAAAGAATCGGCATGTGGAGATCGACAAGCGTTGCATCAGAACTTGAGGGCAACGTTGAGCTTCTAGCGGCCGGATCATCTCCAACAATCGCTACCGCGCCGCCATATCGAGAAGTTCCTGTGAATACAGCATGCCGTAATGCATCGCCAGCACGGTCAAGGCCAGGGGCTTTCCCATACCACAGGCCAGTTATTCCATCGTAAGCGCAATCAGGTTGTTCAGCTGCTAATTGACTACCCATGACAGCAGTCGCTCCATGCTCTTCGTTAAGAACTGGACGATGCACTATTGGGAGATCAGGAACATTTTCTCTTGCCTTATCAATTTCAAAATTTAATCCTGCTAGTGGCGATCCAGGATAGCCTGCTAAAAAAGCTGCAGTATTCAAACCATTTTTCCGGTCAGTGCGTATTTGTTGAACTGGAAGCCGCGCAAGAGCTTGTACTCCCGTCAAAAATACTTTTCCGGAGTCATTTAAATATCGATTGCTGATCTTGTATCCGTTAGCGTCAGGCATAGACCTCCTATCTTCACGAGCGACCTTACCGTGTTTGATACTTAGTCTTTCATATTAGAACTGGGCGTGTGTCACCTTTAGCAATTATCAAGCAATAGGTGCGCCCTCGACAGGAATCGAACCTGTGGCCTACCGCTTAGGAGGCGGTCGCTCTATCCTACTGAGCTACGAGGGCAATGGTGAGAGGATACTAGCGGTTCAGGTCCTTGACTTAGGAGATCGGAATTCCTTAAGCAGATCAGGAGAAATTCCGCCAAACCCCACGAATGGCGTTTTGTTACCTATGCTTTTAATAATGCGAGTACATGACACAATGAGGAACCAGCTCGTTGAGCTAGAGCTTAGAGAACCAGGAAAAGTTTCTATCTACGCATGTGGCCCGACCGTATACGATGTCCCCCATCTAGGGCATGCTCGAACAGCGCTAACATACGATATTCTCAAGCGATATCTTGAATGGCAGGGGTACGAGACCAATCTTGTCAGCAATATAACTGACATAGATGACAAAATAATAAACCGTTCTGCAGCAGAAGGTATTTCTGAATCAGAATTAGCTGCGACCTACACATCTATATACATTGATCAATTACGAGAGTTCGGGGTCAAAGACCCAGATGCGAGACCCCGTGCAACTGAATACGTTGATCAAATGATTAAGATCATTGAGAAACTGGTAACCAATGGAGTCGCATACGAGATCCCTGAAAGTGGCATATATTTTGATGTCAGCAAGTTTGAGACATACGGCGCGTTAGTGCAAAGAACCGCTGATGATCTGCGTGAAAGTGCCCAAGCCCGCATCTCATCAGATGAACAAAAAAATGATCCTTTAGATTTCGCTCTATGGAAAGCAGCAAAACCAGGAGAGCCGACATGGGAAAGTCCTTGGGGGCCTGGGCGACCGGGTTGGCATATTGAATGCGTCGCTATGTCGTTGGATCTCCTAGGAGATAATTTCGATATTCACGGAGGTGGATCAGACCTTACGTTCCCCCATCATGAAAATGAAAGAGCAGAGTCTGAAGCTGCAGGCCATACATTCGCCCGACATTGGATGCATAGTGGAATGCTGAATGTAAGTGGTGAAAAAATGTCTAAATCGCTCGGTAATTTCCAAACACTTGGCGATGCTATGTCACGTTACGGAGCACGTCCGCTTCGGCTCGCCATGCTGCAAGCTCATTATCGTTCATTAATGGAACTCTCCGACGAAACAATGGCGGGCGCTTCTGGAGGAATAGAACGGATAGATGCCTTCTATAGAAGGATGCAAGGGAGCGGAATTACAGCTGGTAATGCCAGTAAGGAAGTCCGCGATAGATTCTCACAAGCAATGGATACCGACCTAGGAACGCCTGATGCTTTAGGTGTAATTTTTGAAACGATTACTGCCGGCAATAGTGCTATTGATAATCAGGATCTTACAGTTGCTTCATCATCATTAGCAGCCGTAACTGAGTTACTTGAAGTCCTTGGACTTTCTCAGATTGAGGATAGCTTCGATGCCGAGATAGATAAACTTCTGTCAAATCGAGAAAAAGCCCGCGAAGAGAAGAATTTTGCTGAAGCTGACAGAATCAGAGATGAGCTTCAATCTAAAGGCATAGAAATTGAAGACACGCCAAACGGTCCTCTTTGGAGACGCATCTAAGAGAAGACTACGTGGTCCTTCGAGCTATCTCATAGCAGGCCACAGCTGCTGTAGCAGCAACATTGAGTGATTCAATTTTGTTACGTAGCGGGATAGAGAGCGTTCCTTGGCAGAACTCAAAAACATCATCGCTTATTCCGGATGATTCATTTCCCAAAACAAGAGCGATTCTTTCTGGTAAGTGAGCTTCGAAAATATTATTGCCGGGCGAGCTGAGGGCAAATATTTCAAATCTTTCAACCTCTAACTCCTTAACGGCATTGGCAGCAGTATCTACACGAAGAATCGGTGCCTTAAAAGCTGTGCCAGCTGAAGCTTTAATCGCTACAGGATTAACTGATGCTGTGCCTTTCTCAGGCACGATAATTCCATCTACCCCTGCAGCGGTAGCTGATCGTAGAATCATTCCTAAATTGGCAGGATTATGAATTCCGTCTAGCAAAAGAACAGCAGTCTTGTGGTTTCTCCCATTTCGTTGCGAGAGGAAATTTGACAATGACTGCATTCGTTGCGCACGAACATCAGCTGCCACACCTTGATGCTGACCGCTTCTAGTTAACGCGGCAACGCGATTCTCAGTAACAAGTTCTAGCTTTACGCCTTTCTCTACCCCTAGCTTCTTAATTTCCTGGATTATTTCTCCGGTCGCTTTTTTTGATATATGTAACTGCGCTATGTCCTCACCGGAAATCAATGCTTCCAAAACAGGTTTTCGCCCATGTAACGTAATGAATTTATCTCGTAGTGACATATTTCTATGGTCTCACATTCTGGTAAGCCGCTACACGTTACCAATCTGTTCTTGATGTATTCATTCCGCTAGATCTTCGTGTAACGTCAAAGTAAGCACAGCAGGGGTACTTTATGCCAAAGAATGACACGCTTCCCAAAAGCCTAAAAAAACGTGAACTTGTAAAAGCTGCTGTTGACCTAAAAGGCGTTCCAGAAGGAACATCAGGAACGGTTATTCTTTCAAATGGCCTTGACTGGATTCGGTATTGGGTTTCATTTGAGAATGGAATTGAACTCGGGAGTCTTCACCGTGACAAGTTGGTTCGTGTAAATGAATGGGACGAATACCTAATCAAAAGAGACTCTTCTGACGAAGAACTCGCGGAAACTAGCGAAGTTGCAGATACAGAGGATACCTCTCAAGCTACTTCTACTGGTGGTGGCGTAGAAGTAAATGGGGTTCTTGTCCCACAACTCTTACTTGACCGTACTCAAGCAGCTCTGGAACGTTTTGGTGTGACTAGATAAATTATCGAGTTGGAACGACACCAAGTAAGTCAACCGTGAAGATAAGAGTCTCATTTGGGGCGATTAACCCATTTCCGGCTCCATTCTCCCCATAAGCGAGGGAAGGTGGAATTATGACAGTTCTTCTACCACCTACATTCATACCAATCATTCCCTGATCAAGGCCTTCTATAACATTTCCTGCACCGGAAATGAAACCGATGAACTCTGATCGGCCACGATCCCATGATGAGTCAAATTGTTCTCCAGATGACTGCGCCACACCAACATAGTGGATATAGACAACAGACCCTGTCGTAACGGTGTTTCCTTCACCAAGAACAATATCTTCAAGAACTAAGCCATCTGGGCTTAAATCTAGTGCTTCTACTGTTGGCTTATTAAGATTTTTTGGGACAGCTGCGAGAAGGTCAACTGTGAATACTAGCGTTTCATTTGGGCCGATAGATCCCGACCCTGATCCGGCTTCCCCATAGGCTAACTCAGGTGGGATGGTCAGAGTCCTTCGTCCCCCGACCGCCATTCCTATAATTCCTTCGTCCCACCCTTTTATAACTCTTCCTGCACCGAGTTCAAATGGGAATGGTTGTCCACGGTCCCACGATGCATCAAATTGCAAGCCATTTGAATACGAGACGCCAACATAATCCATTATTAAAAAATCGCCTGATGAAACTACAGGTCCTTGACCTACGACGATGTCATCAATTTGAAGAGTCAACGGTGGGGATGAGTCAGGGATAACCACAAGAGGTTTCGTTTGGGTGTTGAAATTATCTACTTCCCCTGCTGGAGTTGGAGTTGGTGCTGGTTGTTCGGTAGGTTCCACTTCTGACCTATCCTGTTTTTCGCTAGCTTCTTCAGCGCTTCCCCCACACGATGCTAGAAGCAAGAAAAAAAATGCAACAACTGCCATTCTCTTACATGATTTATTAAAGGCCACGTGTTTCCCCTTTTATTCTTCGAACCCCATTGATGGTAGTAGCGAATCACGAAGATGCAGACGTAGGAGTTTGCCGGTAGGTTAAAATCTGACTCAGGAGGAACATGCATACCTCATCATTAGTGTTAATGGCAGCTGGTCTAGGCAGCAGGTTCGGCGGCGTGAAACAACTCGCAGAAATAGGCCCTAATGGCGAAAGCCTCCTTGATTACATAATTCAGGATGCTCACTCTGCAGGGATTGATCATGTGGTTGTAATTATTCGAAGTGAGATCGCTGAGGAAATGAAGGCACATCTTTCGCAAATTCACGATAATAAGATAAAAATTGATTTCGCCTTTCAAGATCTTTCGGGGCCGCAGAGAACAAAACCGTGGGGAACAGCGCATGCTGTCTTATCAGCGGCTGAGCACATATCAAATCCATTCATCCTGGCAAACGCTGATGATTATTATGGCGTTTCTTCCATCGCCAATGCCGCTAAGCAACTAACTAAAACTGGGCCGCTCTCTGGTGCACTCATCTCATTTGAATTGGCAAACACGCTATCCAAAACCGGTTCAGTTACTCGAGGGGTCTGCACAACAGAAAGCGGGCAGCTAATCCATATTGAAGAAACGGAAGGTTTAATTCTTATTGATGAAATCGGAGAAATACGGGATAAAGACGGCAGAGTGTTCAAGCCAACAACACCAGTTTCAATGAACTTATGGTGCTTCCATTCTTCAATCATGGATTTACTCGAGTCTCAATGGAAAGATTTCATTACTGAACACATTGAGTCCGAGACAGCAGAATGCCTTCTCCCTTCATGCATTGCCGAGATAATGAGAGTAGAAGGTTATCAAGTGCATGTAGCTCCAAGCTCAGAAGCCTGGACTGGAATTACCAACCCAGAAGATCTTGAAAAAGTTCGAGAGAATATTAAAATTTTCCGACACTGATGTCTATATAGAAAATCCCACGATTGTTCCGACCCCATCCTCAGGTTTTTCAACAAATACTTCCCCGCCATGTGCCTTGATAATCTCTTGAACGATAGACAAGCCCAGCCCTGAACCAGGTAAATCCCGTGCCTCCACCGACCGGAAAAACCTATCAAAAAGATAAGGGCCATCTTTTTCACCTATTCCTAGCCCAAAATCGCGAACCCACACTCTTCCGTCAACTACTGAAACAATTACTGTTGAATTTTCAGGACTAAATTTTATTGCATTGTCAATAAGGTTTGAGATCGCCCTATCGATACCTGAACCCTGCACATACCTTATTGAATTCCCAGAGGAAGTAAGTTGAATGCTTCTCCCAGACCTTCTCTGGAACTTCTCAATAGCATCCAGAGCAATTTCAGATAAGTCAATCTCAGCAAACTGTTCCTCTTCACGTGATTTAGCTGTCGCTAATTCAACAATTTCCTCCACGAGAAGACTTAACTCCTTGATCTCACTTTGCAAATCATCAATAATTGATGCTCGTTCATCTGCAGTTATCGTTTTGGATCTTGAAAGAACCTCAATATTTGTTCGAAGGCTTGTTAATGGTGTTCTCAGTTCATGGCTCGCATCAGCGACTAATCTGCGTTGTTGTTGACGTGATTTAGAAAGAGCTTGCAACATGACATTAAAACTGTTCGCCAACGCTTTGACTTCTAAGTCTCCATCGTCGAGATCAATATAGGCCTGCAGATCTTGTGTTTTCGCAACATGTTTAGCTGCTTTGGAAAGTCTGGTGATTGGTTTCGTGAGACGCGAAGCTAAACCCCACCCCAGAAGAATACCTGCTGCTATCGCACCTAAACCAAGGAGAAGAAAACTTTTGACCATTCCAGAAACAGCGGCGCGAACTTCGGACAAATCTCGGGCAATTTGCGCTAATCCTCCATCTTGAAGCTGGCTGGAAATCATTCGATAGTCACCCCCATTGATTTGAACAGTCCGTATTTTTGCGACTCGACTGCGCAGCGAATCGTTTTTCATTCCAGCAGCCAAACTGATATCTGAGTCGTTGACCGGCAATTCAAAGGGATAGCTAATTACTTTCTCCCCTTTGACGTTAAGTATTTGAGAAACAGAATCTGGTTCAGATAAAAGATCCGTTAGGTTACGTAACTTAATTAAGTTCTGTTCCACTTTGGTGCGTGCCTCTGGCCCCACACCAATGTTGGCAACTCGCGCTTTGAGGAAATCATCAACGCCATCCACTAGGTTGTTTTCAGCCGAACGGACAGCCACAAATCCAGAAACTGTGACTATAAGGGTTATAAGAATTGTGAAAGCTAGCGTGAGTTGCGTTCGTAAACTCATTTTTGCCTCATGCAGTAACCAACACCACGCACTGTATGGATTAACTTCTGAGAGGGTTCATTATCTACTTTGCGTCTGAGATACCCAACATACACGTCTAGGGATTTGGAATTCGTTTCGAAGTTGAAATCCCAGATCTCGTCATAGATCATTTCACGCGTTAATACAATATTTTCGTTTCGCATTAATAGTTCCAAAAGGTCAAATTCAGTTTTTGTTAGCTCAAGTTCGCGTCCGGCTCTTGTAACTCTTCTCGCCTGTAGGTCAAGAGTAAGATCACTGATGACATAGTTACTTGAACCTGCATCTACTTCTACTCTACGAAGTAGCGCTCGTATCCGGGCAAAGAGTTCATCTAAAGCAAAAGGCTTTAATAAATAATCGTCAGCTCCCGCATCTAGTCCAGAGACCCTGTCAGATATTTCATGTTTAGCTGTTAATACCAGAATTGGGGTTTTGTCGCCTTGGCGACGTATCTGCCTACAGACTGACAACCCATCAAGTACTGGCATCATGACGTCCAGTAGGTAAAGGTCTGGCTGATTTACAGCAGCTAGCTCTAAAGCCTTTTGGCCATTTTCTGTTGTCGTGACTGCATATCCTTCAAGACGAAGTGCCCGTTCCAACGATTCACGGACAGCGGTGTCATCTTCAGCAATAAGGATGTGTTTGGGTGGTTCCATATTCACCTAATAATTCTGCGCCGAAAAATTGTTTATAGCCACTCTTTTTAAATGTTCTTACCTAATTCTTATAGAAGCAATAGCTTTCATAGCTTAAGCCGTCTACTCTACGACTGTTTCAGAGTCGCTCCAGGCTTCTATCCTGTCCTGAACACAATCTAGACCTTCATCGAGAACAAAAGCTGCCCACTCTTCGACTATTGGGTTGTCATATATGTCTTCGCCGAATTCGTAGAACGGATTGTCGCTTGTCCCTTGTCTAAAGCGTCCACGTTCCATCGGAATTCCAAAGTCACGTTTCATGGCAAGGTTGCGGATAACCTCAGGTGCTACCTCAGTTGGGCTGAGTATGCCTCCACCGTTATCATGGAATCCACTAAGTATGAAAATTCTAGCTTGTTCATAGTTCATGTATACGTAGTCTTCGGCAGGGAGTTGATCTGTGATCGTTGTATTGTACCCAGTCCAGTCACCGCAAGTAGTTGTGTATCCTGGGATTCTGTTCTTAGCTATGGCGAAGTCTACTGCGTGTGCTAGTTCGTGCATTAGCATTGTTGTTAAGGCGTTGTAGTCTGTTGCCCTAACATGGTCGTCCCAATAGTAATTATCGAATACTCCACCAATGTAAATTCCTGCGGTTGTGTATAAGTAACCCCTGTCACCTGCTTCTAGTGCGTCGTCGAGTAGGTTACGGACTACAGAGTTTGTCGTCACCCAGGCGTAAGGGTCGTTAATGTAATAGCCGTAAGCGTTGCAGTCTATGTACTCGTCGAATCCTTCATGTAGGTAAGTTCCACTGTTCTCCATCATCATTGATATTCGACAATCAGTTCCTACGTAAACGTTGTGCCAATCAGTAAAGTCTTTAATCTCTTGAGGCATGATGTTTATGGCAGCATCCACTATGGGTTCTACGTAGTTTCTTTCAACCCACTCGCTTCTTGAGAGTGAACATGCTCCATCACTAACACGGGTTTGTGTGTCAGGGTGTACCGTAACGTATGGAGGAACTTGAGAAGGGTTAGCGTGTGTTACTAGCCATTTGCTTGCGTTGTCTGCACAGAATTGGTCGTTCCAACCATCTACGTAGTTGAGGCTAGGCAGACTTACTTGGTCTAGTTTGTAAGGGCTTGCGCTAGTTGCCGTGTTGAAAGCTAAATGAACGGTCCAGTGTGATCTGTCTGACAGAGTAACAGTACAGCTACGGGAGATAGATGTTACAGCTGAGCATGTTTCTGCGTGAATTTGAGAAGTCTGGAAAGGTAGCGATGACGAAGGTGTGTACTCGTAGGTAAGGTTATTGTTCGGATTGTAGTAGTTACCATTATCTTGATGAGACTCTCCCCATAAGTTCATGTTGTGTATGTAAAGTTTCGTTGATATAAATTCGCTAGTTGTGTCAGGTAATAGTGTGTGCATGAGACCAAGTTGGTAACCATTAGGGTTGTTCCATGAGAAGGTTACGTCTTCTGACGCAGTTACTGATCCAGGATCGCTTACATTCGTAGCTGCAATTCCTCTATCGTCGAGTGCTTTTTGATGCGTAGCTTTTGTATTAGGTCCATACACGCCATCAGCGGATATACCTAAAACTGCTTGAAGGTTCTTCGTGTTGTCGGAGTAGGAACCCCAAGGGTAATACACAGAACTATCAGATAGTAGTGCTACAAGTTCAGCTTCTAAGTTGTCAGCTACGTCATGGGTATGGTCATGGTCGTGGTCATGATCGTGGTCAGTAATAGGGTCTTGTGGTGAAGGGACATCGGGTTCAGCAACAGTAGAAGTTTCATCCGCTTCTACAGAGTTAGTTACGGGAGCTTCAGTTGTGTCACATGCGGAGAGTGCAAGAATAGCAACGAGGATTACAGCTACGCGCTTCAATCTACCTTCCTGCCTTAAGAGAAGCGACAGCGCCTTTAGGGACAGAGATAAGTGATTGGTCGACAGAAAGTACTTTTCCACCTACGAGAGCAACTGTGACAGCTCCGTCTTCATACATTTTAACGATCTTACCGTCATGCTTTCTTGAACCCTTCTTTTCTTGAGCTTTAACCATGAGGTTAAGTTGTAGGTTAGTTGCACCTTTACGTTCCATCTTTTCGATTTGTTCAACAACTACTCGTTCTTTAATTCCTGAAATTAGTTCTTCAGGGATAGTAGCGATGATTGCTGTAGTTGATCTTGCTACTGCTGCTTCTTCAGAGAGTCTATTTTCTTTATCGAGCGTTGATACGAAGCACTGTGTTAGTACTGTTCGTGAACCCATGTACAAACGTAGGAACAACGCAGGAACGTAGTGATCTCGGTTTGTGTTTGCTGGGTAAGGTGGTAGTGAATTTACTTTTGAAAAAACGTCCATTCCAGAATTGCCACGATGAGAAGGCAGTATTGGATTATTTTCTTATAAGAGGACAATAATTTTCTGTCCTAACCGAATTATAAGATCACCATATCTCCTGAGAAAGGTCGAAGATGGCA
>MPLT02151080.1_pt1 | contig 10285 bp, 5 predicted proteins | sample 1617391 | NCBI WGS metagenome assembly MPLT02 (sample SAMN05944800, study PRJNA350692) | marine metagenome | biome: marine; feature: ODZ; material: water; isolation source: 70 m water sample filtered on 0.2 um supor filter | place: Pacific Ocean | collected 2012-04-08 | depth 70m m
CGTCGACGTCGTATCGCGCGGTGACGCGACGAACGATCGGGTTCGAACACGACGCCGAGCGCACGGGTCGGTTTTTCATCGTCGGCGCCGGATTGCACGGACCGATGTTTCATCGCGCGTTTCGACACCTCGACCGCGTCGTCGGGACGGGGACGTGCGCGAAAACCGTGGCGACAAAGGTGGCGGTCGGACACGCGGTGTTGTTTCCGACGTACACGACGATGTTTTTCTTCGCCATGAGTGGGCTGGAGGGGGAGACGGCGACGCGGGCGTACGAACGGTTTCGCGACGTGGCGACGGAGACCTTCGTGAGCGGGACGGCGTATTGGCCATTCGTGAACGCGTTTAATTTCGCGTACGTGCCGAGAGCGGGGAGATTATTGTTCTTGAATGCGTGTGGTGTGTGTTGGAACGCCTACATGTCGCACGTGGTGTCGTCGTCGTCATCGGCGGCGGGCTCCGCCGAGGAGACGACGCTGTTCGCGGCGTCGAGCGCGTCGAGTAGTGGATCGATGTGACGAGACGCGCCGCGACGGTATCGGTGCGTTCGCGTCCCGATGTAATATGTAATATGTATAGTGTGTATCGACATCCCGCGTCGTCGGCGCCGCCGTCTCCGACGGAAACTCTCCGGCGCGTCGCCGCGACCGCCTCCGCGGGAAGGCTGCGCGCGACATCACACCCCGCCCGTCCGTCGTCATGTCCGCGCGACGCTTTTCGCTCGCCGCCGCGCGAAGCTTTTCGAGACGATACGCGTCGACGCCGTTCGACGCCACGGGCGCCGCCGTGGACGCGCTGCGCGGTGAGCTCGCGACGACGTGCGATGAGGTTCTGGGGGCGGGCAAAAAGCTCAACTGGGTCTTCCTCGGCGCCCCGGGCGTGGGTAAGGGCACGTACGCGTCGAGGATGGCGAAACAGATGGGCGTTCCGCACATTTCCATGGGTGATCTCGTTCGAGCGGAGATCAAGGGGGAGACGGCGCTCGGAAAAGAGATGAAGGCCATCACGGCGAGAGGCGAGCTCGCGCCGGACGCGTTGGTGCTCGACATTCTCGACGCGCGCATCAAGCGCGGAGAGAAGGAGGGCGAGCGAGGATTCTTATTAGATGGGTTTCCGAGAACCGTGCCGCAGGCGCAGACGCTCGGGAAGATGGTGGAGGTGACGCAGGTGTTGAATTTGACGCTTCGCGAGGACATTTTGGTGGAAAAGTGCTGCGGCAGACGCGAGTGCGGCGAGTGCGGCAAGGCTTTCAACATCGCCGACATTCGCAGTGAAAAGGCGGGAGAGGAGACCATCATCATGCCACCGTTGAATCCACCGGCGGAGTGTTTCGACAAGATGACGCAACGACCGGACGACACGGAAGAAGTCGTGCGCGCGCGTCTCGACGTGTACAAAAAGTCGACCATTCCCGTGGAGGATTACTACCGAGAGCAAGGATTGTTGAGCGATTTCCCCATCATGGGAGGAATTCCTGAGACGACGCCGGTGCTGTTGAAGCACATCATAGACATCTTGAAGACGCGCTAAGCATCTATCTACACACTCTATAGGTACTAGAATTCTATTTGTTTACAAGGGCCAGTTAGTAGTACGTAACGAAGAGCGGACGATCCCGAGCGATCCACAAGTTTAAGCCCGTGACGATCACCCCGACCGCGATCACCGCTTTGAGCGCACGCACGCCGGTTTCGTTCGACGCGGTTCCAAAGTACGCGCGGGACGACGATGATGCGTCGTTTTCGTCGGCGCTCAGACGCCGCCTCGCGGCGTCCACTCCGAGATAGTTTTCCAAACGAGCCGCCGCAATGCCGCCGTAAAAGACTTTGTAGTCTTGCGGTAGTCCCTTTAACGACTCCATGGCAGACTCCACAGATTTCAACGCCTGGGCGGCGACGATCGGGTCGGCGTTTCCGTACAAATCCTTGGCCGGATATTCACTTGCGTTGAGATGTCTGTAAAAGACGTTGAGCGCGATGGACGGTCCGTGTAAAGCGGTGACGTGATGCGCCCACAGAGCTGGAATGAACAACACGTCGCCGGGTTGTAAAATGACTTCTAACGCCGCGCGACGCGCGCGCGCGAATCGTGGGAAAGCGGTGTGATCGTGTGCGTCGACGTCGCGCACCGTGGACGACGAGCCCTCCAGATATAAATCGCCCGCAAACGACGGCGGGAACAAGAGCACGCGCTTTTCCCCGTGTAACTGTATCAGCATGTTATCCATCGCGTCATAGTGCGTCCAAAGTTGCAAGTCGCCGCTGCTCACCCGAATGATTGCGCTAAAGTAATTGTCTTCCGCTCCCCAAAACGCGCTCGGCAGCGTCAAGTCTTGTTTGAAGGATGGAAACTGATTGAGCGCGTGCGCGGGCTCTTTTCTGGGATTCTCTCCAATGCTGCGAAGGTAGAAAAACTTACCACTGCGTGCATCCGTCACCTTCCCCAAGAGGTCGCCGAAAGGCATCACTTCGTACTTGAAGTTCTTGCGCACGAAGTCCAATTTTGGATCCTCGCTGACGTGCACGCTCACCAGTTTTTCCGCGACACCATCGAGTGTCGATAAATATTCCGGGGTCCACTTCCACGGCGCCTGGCCGATGTCTAACCCAGTCAATACTGCGGGCGCGCGCCGCGCGGCGATATTTTGCGTGAAATGTTCCGGACTTGGTCTGTGTACGCGTTGAACGCCGGAATCAGCCTGTCGGGGCTTCTCTCTCGTCGAGACCAATGGAACGGGTTCTTCAAGTTCTGGCTCGCGCTCGATGGGTTCGCCCGTTTGCGCCCGACCCGTACATCGCACGTCGCACACGACGTGACGAATGCGCGGACCGTACCATTTGACTCGTTCCAAGTGTTCCACCGCGATTTCTAAATCGTCGCGTCCGTTCGCCGCGGCGTACGATTTCAATTCGTTCACGAGTCGATTCATCCACTCTTCCTCCTCGCCGCTGTTCACGTTTGAATGCACGTGCAAAACGCCGCCCTCAGGTTTGAGTGCCTTGAGCGCCGTCTCCCACGACATCTCGGCATGAGGAAGTAAACCGAGGAGGACGCGATCGGCGACGCCAACCGGCGCGGTACGTCTGTTATCGCCTTCCAACACGTCACACCTAGATTCAACGCCATTCACGCGTAAATTGTGCCGTAACGCCTCGCAACTATTCGGATTCCACTCGCACGCGTACACCTTGGCCGCGTGCGCATTCTTGAGCAACTGTAAAGTGTAGTATCCGATGCCCGCAAACAAATCCACGATGGTTTCGCCTCGCGCGTTCGCGTTGCCCATCCTATTCTTTTCCGTGCCGTTCCCGCTGCTAAACATGACCTTGGTGACGTCCAACCCATACGTGACGCCTAACTCTTTCGTCTCCACCCATCCATCGGCGCCCTCTGGGTACAGAATTTGCGCCCTCGATTCGCGTTTCGGCCCTTGACTCACCGGAGCCTGCCGTGCCACGCGCTTGGCGTCGAGCACGCGCGCCACCGTGGCATAAAGTTCAGTGTCGATAATTTTAAAATCATTGGCGGTGAATGCGTTTTCGGGAATGAGCACCAAATCGCCCAATTTCTCCCACCTCGACGGTACCTCTTGCGCGAGATTTTCATTCAAGCCGTTTGCGAGAAGAAGCGCCGTCACCTCTCGTCTCAATCGCGTCACCGGATTTTGCGTCTTCTTCACCGGAGACAGCAGTAAACCGCCGTTCTCAGGCCCGCGGTCGTCTCTCAGAGTCATCTCCCCGCGCTCGATCGCCCTGAGTACGATGGCTGCGGACGGCGACGTCGATTTAGCCGAGCGAGCGTCCGCCATCGCCGCGGCGTGCGCGTCGGCTCGAGACGAAAACAATTCCTCCGCGCTCGTCTTCACCGGTAACAGCACGAACTCGATGTACCCGTCCTCGTTCTTCTTCGTCGACGCCTGACGCGTGTTATCCAACCATCCACACTTTTTTAATGCGTCCTTCACCTCCTTGGCGACGGATTTTCTCACCTCGACGCACTTTAAAACGTGTGCCGCCGAAGACTCCGCCGCGACGCCTCTCTTTCCCGACGCTCTCTCCGCGCACATCTTCCCGAAAGCCTCTCGAAACCGCTCCATGCGTTCCGCGTTCGCTTGAAATTTCTCATTCGCCATCTCCACCAACCGTTCAATCCCCGCGTCGTCCACCATTCGTTCGCCGTTCACCACCACCGGCGCCTCCATGCGAATTTGACATCGCGCCGCGCAAATCACGCGTTTCTCGCACGCCGTGATCCCGCTCTCCCTGTACCCACAATCTCGCGCGCATCGCACAAAATCCGCTCCACTCTCTAAATCTCTCGCCTCCACCGCCAATATGAACGGTTCAAATCGCAAGACCAACGTCTTCGTCGCCGCGTCTTCGTCTTCGCCGTCGGTTTCGCCGGGCGACGCCGTCTCCGCCTCCACCTCACGCACCGCCTCCACCACCGCGCGTCCTCTCGCCGGATCGTGCGACACGTACACCCACCGTCCTCCCTTCAACCCTCTCTCCACCTCTCGCGCGCCTCTGTCCGCGAACACGCTCACGCGCCCACTGCAACTCGACGTGGTGAAAAAATCGTCGCTCGCGCACACCTCGCGCACGAATTCGACGCATCGCGCGTCGACGCGTCCCGCGCGCGATCGATCGGCGTCCGCGTCCGCGTCGAGGGCGAGATTCGCGAGCTCGATCGCCTTGCGGGCGTCGAAGGTGGCCATCGCGCGCGTCGCGCGCGACGAGGTGACGCCTCGCGCGCGCGCGCGCGGTGACCGTTGAGTCCATAGTTCGGGGAGTCGTGATTCGTCGGTACGAGTCGTGATCGAAGGAGAGAGGGACTCGGCGCACGGCGCGCACGAATGCGCGGCGCGCCGGCGGCAGACCGTCGCTCGACGCGCGACGCGCGCGCTCGGAGGGAGACGCGCGCGAGCGTGGGCGAGGACGATGTCGGTGAATTCGCCGGGAACGTCCGCGGCGCTCGGCGCGCACGCGTACGCGAGGTTGCGGTTCGACGACGTGAGCGAACACGCCGTGAGTCACCTGGCGCAGGCGCTGCAGTGGCACCGCGGAAGCGCGTACGAGGGGCAGTTCATCGCGCAGAGCGAACCGAGAGCGGGTGCGTGCGAACGATCGTCGTCGCGCGATGAGGCGAGGGGGGCGAGAGGGGAGGGGTGGGCGAGCGCGGAGGGTGAATTTCGTTTGATCTCGAATCGAGGCGGCGGCGCGAGAGACGAGAGACGAGAGGGACGACGCGCGGTGACTGACGACGGCGACGCGCGCGCGCGCGTGTATTTTATGTGACGCAGGGATGGGAAGCGCGCCGCCGCACGTGGCGCTGGTTTCTGGGCTCGAGGGTACGGGTATGGGCGGGAAGGAAATCACCGAGGCGATGCGCGCCGTGGCGAGCTCGCACGGTCCGACCTCGGGGAGAGTGTTGCCCAAGTGTAAAGTCATGCAAAACGGTTGCGTGCTGGTTGGTATCGATTGTCCGGACTCGTTGGCGATCGCGAGGGCGTTGGTGGCGGCTTTACCCGGCGCCGATACGTATTACGCGAATCAGCGACCGGATCAGCAGTTGATTACATTGGGACGTTTCGCCGGGTCTGACGCGGCGGGTTTCGCCGCTTGGTTGTCCGAATCGCTCGCTGGACAGCGAACGTTGTTGCCGGAGTTACGATGCGTGAGCGTTCAGCTGAGTGAAGAGGCGCATCCGTTTCCGAATCCGCAAATTGCGCTCACGGGGATGAGCGTCGGCGGCGGGGACGGTGGTTTGAGCACGGGGCTTGGACCGGGAATAGGCTTGGGGCTGAACCTCGGCGTGGGTCTTGGCTTAGGTGGTGGGTTCGGAGGGTTCGACAGCGCGCCGTACGCGTCGAGCGGTCTCGATGGCGGTATGTCCATGGGTGCGGCGTTCGGCGCGGCGCCGCCGATGCCGGAGGTTTCGGCGCCGGTGCCGGTGCCGGCGCCGGCACCGCCGATGCCGAGCACGCCGCCACCGCAGAGTGCCGCGAGAGTGGTGCCTGCGCCCGCGCCGGCGGCCGCGACGCCCCCGTCGTACGCGAGCGCGATCGGGACGGCGAAGGCGTCTCCGGGCACGTCGCCCACCCCGTCCGGGCCGACGGTGACTCCCGTCGCCGCCATGCCGCCACCGAGGCCGCCGGGTGGTTCGTTCGCGCAGCGTGCGGCCGCCGGTGTGTCCGCGCAGCCTTCCCCGGCTCGTCCCAGTGGAGCGCCTCCGCAAGTGCAGACACCCGAGCAGCTTCTCACCGTGTTTCAACAGATGACGTCGGGAGCGGAAGGGTCCGGAGTCTTGTGCACCGGTCAAGAGGGTGGATACGCGCTTCGACCACAAAACGCATCGGCGTGGTCACAGCGTTTAGCGCCGTTGGTTGGTGTGATGCAATCGACGCTTGCGAACGTGGGTGCGGCTCGATTTCTGGCCATGATTGACCGCGTTGCGAATCCCTACGGGACGAGTCTAGCGGCTGAGCTCGGGCCGAAATTGAGCAGCGGCGCTCGTTTGGAGATTGTCCAAGACGCGAATCTCTTGGCTGACGTTGAGAACACTCCCGTCGTCGCCGGTAATCAAGGCACGCAGGTTCGATTGGTGTGCTGTCCCGTGAACCAGGCGGTGGTGGGCGCGGCGGGTCACAGCAACACCGGTAGTTGCATCGTGGTGGGCGCTTTAAAAGATAGAGGAGTCGACGCGGCGTCTGGATTACTCCGCGTGGCTCCGTTGGCGCTCAATCTCGAACCGATCGCAAACGTGGCGCCGCCGGCAGACGCGCCGTATCTCACGCTCACGTTCGCGTGGTTGGGGTTGCGTTCGCCGCCGTCCGGTGCGTCTGAACCGCCCGCGCCGATTCCGATGGGCGCGCCCGCGCAGGGCGCGAGCGTGCGCCGACCCGGGGATTGGACGTGCGCGCGTTGTAGCGCGCACAACTTTGCGTCTCGCCAGAGTTGTTTCAAATGTAAACGATCGAAAGCGGGCGGGGATAGCGAGGGTGGCGATGGGTTCTCTCCCGTCGCGAGCAAGGCGGGTTCGGACGCCGGCGGTCCGAGCGCGGGAAGTTTCCGAGCTGGGGATTGGATATGCAAAAAGTGCAGGGCTCACAACTTTGCCTCTCGACAGAGTTGCTTCAAATGCGAGCACCGAAAGACCGGTGATGAGGTGCCACCGCCGCAATCCGAAGGTCCTTCCGGCGCCGGCGGCGCCACCCCAGAGAATTTCCGAAGCGGCGATTGGATTTGCGAGGGCTGTCAGAGCCACAACTTCGCGAGCCGATCCTCGTGCTTCCGATGCGCTCGCCCCGCGTGAATCGACCACCGCCACACAGGTTAACGGCAACAGATATCGTGTCTTAAAGAGTACAACAGAATATTGTCATGGAGAAATCATCAAATTTTCATAATCATCATCAGCTAGTAACTAATAAAGTCGTCCGCGGCGGCTCCTTAACGATAAAACTCAAAGTCGTTGTCCGGCTTGCGCACGTTGGTCTTGTACGCGACCTCGAAATCTTTGGGTAATACGACGTAACGGTTCTTACGCACCGCCTGCAAACCCGCCTCTTGACAGATGGAGCGAATATCTGCGGCGGAAATCTTGTCGGGTCGACTGACGTAATCCTCCAAGTCGACTTCGTCGCTCAGACTCATCTTGCCCACGCACACTTGGAACACCAATCGCTTCTGACGACGATCGGGATGCGGGCACTCAATCTTACGATCGAGTCGACCCGGTCGCAAGAGCGCGGGATCGAGCGTATCCGCGCGGTTCGTCGCCATGATCACCTTGACGTTGACGGTTTGATCGAAGCCGTCCATTTGGTTTAAGAGCTCCATCAAGATTCGTTGCACCTCTCGATCGGCGCCCGTGTGCGCGTCGAAACGCGCCGTGGCTATAGAATCGACCTCATCGATGAAAATGATCGCCGGCGCGTTCTCTTTCGCCAATCTGAACACGTCTCTCACCATTCTCGGACCCTCGCCGAGGTACTTTTGTACGAATTCGCTCCCGACGACGCGAATAAACGCCGCCGTCGTGTGATGCGCCACCGCCTTTGCCAACATCGTTTTCCCGGTCCCCGGCGGTCCGTACAACAACACCCCACGCGGTGGGTCGATGCCAATCTGTCGGTACAGATCAAAGTGCGTCAGAGGCAACTCCACCGCCTCGCGAATCTCTTGCTTTTGCACGTCGGCGCCTCCGATGTCGCTATACTTGACGTCGGGTCTCTCCGCGTCGCTCAACAACGAAATCGACGAATCCGCCTCCGGCGGAAGTATCTCCACCAACGCATTCGAGTGTCGATGCAACGCCACCGAGCTCGACGGTTTCAACAACTCTCGATTCAGCGTAGACAAAATCCTCACGTAATAGTTGGACCCCGTCGTCGACGACACGATGCCCGTCTCGGCGTCAACCATCTCCAAAAACTGTCCGATCACCAACGGCACGCTCTGTATCCGTTTCACCTCCTCCTGCGCGCGCAGGAGTTCAATCTTTAAATTCTTCTGTTCATCCTTGATGTATTCCTCTTGAATCTCCACGAGTTCGAGTTCGCGTTGCAGCGACTTGAGCTTGGCGTACAGATCAGCCTCCGAGCTCGTCGTCGCGCCGATCTCTCTCGCCTGCGACGACGCGTCAAAAACAACACACGCGCGTTTCGTCAGTCTCGCGTCTCGACCACCTCGCGGCGCGACGGACACGCGCGCGAATCATTCATTCATTCAATCCGCGCCCTCGATCGTCCCCGTCTCCCTCTCACTCGCGATCGACGATTCCGTCTCGCGCCTCGCGCGAGCGTCTCTCGCGCGCCTCGCGCGCGACACTCTCTCGCGCGTCTCGCGCGCACGCACCGCGTTCGGCGTCTCGACGATCGCGGTCGCCATCGGGGCGGCGTCGATCCGAACGGGCGCGATCTGAGGGGCTCGGCCGTTGACGCGCCGAGATTCGTCAGACGACGACGACGGTTCGCGCGCGCGAACGTGCGTCGGAAAAGAAAGGTTCGCGGTGCGACGACGACGCGCGCGGCGGTGGTGGACGCGCGCGCGAGATGGTGGCGGCGGCGTCGGCCGGGGCGAAGTCGTCACCGGTGATGAACGCGCTCACGGAGACGCTCGCGCGCGCGACGCTCGTGGGTGGGGCGTTTCCGCCGAAGGCGCGCGCGCCTGATTTTCCGCTCGTCACGTCGTTTTATCTGGAGCGCGCGCCGGACGACGCGGCGTTGGAGACGTTCGCGCGCGCGTTGGCGTCGTTTCCCGAGCTCGGGTGTCGAGCGACGGCGGCGGACGCGAGGAGCGAGAAGACGCTTCGGCGGTTGCGTTGGGAGCGCGTGGACGATGGAGGGTGGTTGAAGCGAGTGAAACGCGTCGAGGTGGCGACGGTGGAGGAGTTGATCGCGGTGACGAACGAGGCGACGTTGACGCCGTTGGACGCGAACGCGCCGTTGTGGGACTGCGTCGTGGTGACGAGAAAGAAGGGCGGCGAGGCGTGGGACGGCGAGAACGAGGGGTTTCCGGAACCACCGGTGGTGCTTTTGCGCGTCAGTCACGCCATCGGCGACGGCATCGCGCTCGTGAACGTTTTGAAGAAGATTTCCACCGCGTTGGACGGCGGCGAGATGCGCCTGTTGGATTTTAAACGACGTGAGCGCGCGTCTCGATCGTTTCTCGCCCTTCTCTGGGCGTGCGTGACGTTCATCTTCGTGTGCGCGTACGGGTTCCTCATGGCGGTGCTCACCGCGGCGGGACCGTACGACACGAAGACGGTGTTTAAGGGCTCTCGTCCGCCGTACGCGTTTTCGGACAAGCGTCGCGTCGTCGTCTGTCCGCCCGTCTCCATGGAGGACGTAAAGGCGATAAAGAACGCTAGCGGGTGCACGGTGAACGATATCGTCGTCGCCGCGCTCGCGGGCGCGATTCAAAAGTATCTCGCACGGGTCGGCGATCCGAGCGCGACGAAGAAGCCTCGCGTACGCGCGGCGACGCCGTACGCGTTTCCCGACCGCGTCCGCGGCGCGCTGACCAACAACTGGACCTTTGTCTCCCTCGCGTTACCCATGGGCGTCATGTCCGCGGCAGAGCGATTGAGACGAGCGCAAAAGACGTGCAATCTCATGAAACGGTCGCCCGAACCGTACGTGACGCGCGCGCTCAACGCAGTCGTCGACGCCGCGGGTCCGAGCGTGCAGCGTCAAGTCGTCTTCGATTACATGACTCGTCACAGCATGGTGTTCACGAACGTGCCGGGACCGACCGAGCCCATCGTCTTCATGGGATCTCGC
>MPLT02071270.1_pt1 | contig 10280 bp, 8 predicted proteins | sample 1617391 | NCBI WGS metagenome assembly MPLT02 (sample SAMN05944800, study PRJNA350692) | marine metagenome | biome: marine; feature: ODZ; material: water; isolation source: 70 m water sample filtered on 0.2 um supor filter | place: Pacific Ocean | collected 2012-04-08 | depth 70m m
CCACCGGGCCATCGGGCCACCGGGCCACCGGGCCACTGGGCCACCGGGCCACCGGGCCACCGGGCCACCGGGCCACCGGGCCACCGGGCCACCGGCCCCCCTAGGCCTAGCACTCCCCTGTGGCTGGGCCTGTGGTGCCGGCGCCCAGTGCCGGGACTATATTACGTATATTTCCACCGCCGCTCTGCTACATCTCCAGTCTCCAGTCCCAGTCTCCAGTAGTACTAAAGGTACACTGAGTCCCTAGATTGCATTTCGCGATTTTCACAGTGGTAGTAATTAAGGCAGACTGAGCCCAGTAGTAACAGAGGTCTATTGAGAGCACTTACGTATTCAAAAGGGAAGTTGCTGTTTGAATCCGTTTGAATCCGTTTGTATCCTCTGCCTTCACCTCTACTACTTCCACCTCCCCTACTCCTCCCCTTTGAGGGCTCAGAAAAATTTCTCAAACGGCTCAGCAGAAAAAAGCTCACCTTTCCATCTCATACTGATCTCAAGGATTTGTTTGAGATTTTTTTGAGGGCTCAGAAAAATTTCTCAAACGGCTCAGCAGAAAAAGCTCACCACTTCCCTCAGAAAACAATCACTCAGAAAAATTTCTCAACCAGATCGGCAAAAAAAAGGTCGTCCTCCGCTGGTGATAAGGGTGACGCACCCTCCTTCTTTGCCAACTTGCGTAAAACTACATGATGAAACTCAATTCAAAGGGAGGTCGATCACAAGATTTCACCATACTGTTTAATTTTGGAATTCTGACAAGATCAAACAAGAATTTATCTTGCTGCGGGGTCTCAGGTTGAGGCCACCCTCCGCTTTAGTACGAAAGTGCTGTCAGTTGGTGAGGACCTAGTGTTAGGAGCTAGTCTGTGTTTCTGCTCAGCTATGGCTACTCCAGCTTCAACCACATCTTCTGGAGAGGTAGCCAAACAACATATTAAAATAACCTATTATTTTTGCTCAGAAGGATAGGACCATTTGGAGGCTTCTTGTAAGCAGTGTTGGCGGAAGGTTCTGTTCTGTCATAATGAAGTGCAGCATTGAGTGGATGGTAGACCTATTTGTTGAGAGCTCATATGATGGAGATGAATAAATAAAACCACTTTTAATCAGAAATTTTTACACTTTATTTACGCATTATATACTTTTACTACTAAATGACTCCTTTCATGGAGGGGGACAGTTTTTCCGTCAGAATCTTGAAGAGTGAACCGAATACTTTTCAGATTTCTCCATTTCTGTCCTTCATCACCCCCCACGAATATATCCATAGAAGCTTGTTCGCTTTGTATATGGAATCCTGAACAAGGGTTTGATTAATTTTAAATATTATTATATTCTCACCTTTTTGAGCCGTATAGTTTAGAAGAGCAGCAACACACTGCCCGCCTTGAACATCCCCAATATAGCTTGTTTTTTGGCTATGCAAATCCAAATAGTTTAAAGTTCCAAAATTTTTTGTTGCTAAGACAAAAGGTTGGTTGAATCTTGGAATAAACTTAGGAAATGGTCTTATGTTTGGCAGCAGCTGGGTCATTCCGTTTGGTAATCGTTGCTCTGGATAAAGTGATTTTAAGAAAGACGATGATATCCAAATTGAGTCAGCAATCTTTTGGATATCAGGCGCAAGATACATGTGGAAGGCTGTTTCGTTTGGAGCTCTAATGAAAACATCAACATTTGCCAAAGGGGTTTGATCAAGCGTCCTAAAGCCGATATTAAAAGATGTTACTAACAGATTTGAATTTTCAAGCTCTTTTAAATCAAGTTCTCCGAAGTAAGCGTTCAGAAGTGTGCTGTTTTTAATGAAAAACAACAAATTGTTAGTAAACAGTTTAACAAAAAGCTCATTTGATTTGTCTTCAACATCAAGATAGTTGAAGTGTGCGTTTGTGTTTGGCATAAAAAGGAAATGTTGTTCAACAGGTTCGACTGGTTGGGTATTTACAAGCAGCATGACAATTGGGTCTAGAGCTGTAAGATCCCTTAAAAGAGTCTCAAACTCTTTCACATCCGACTTACATTTTATTGGGGTTGATAGGGTTTTACTTTTTGGAGGATAAAAACCAAAGAACGGTTCTGAGTCAAACAAATTTTTGGCTGTTTCATAGTATGATGAGGATATTTTTTTATCACCGTTTGAAAAAAACTTAAAACTTTCTTCTGAGGGAAATTGAAATGTTTGTCTGTTGAACCGCTGCTCTGGATTCTCTGGCTGTATGATAGAATACAAAGCCTTGGAGTTAGTAAGAACTAACGTGTTTGGGGCTAGCCATCGCATTTCTATATAACCATTGACGGGGTTGTACTCAAAGAACCCAAGTGTGCGAGTCCATTTGGCAAAAGCTATTCTCTGAAGGTTTCCAAGCATTTTTCCAAAAGCGTTTAAAATTTGATGCTTTCTTCGCATTCCAGTTTGGTCAAGGGCTCCGACTAACCCCCTGAGCTGTCCTGAAATGCTGCTTTGAAACTATTTTTTAAGCTCCTAACCTGGATCTATAGTAAGGAGAGTGTTGGAGCCCTCCGAGAAACTTATACCAACATCAATTTGGTCTTTTCCGGCAGGTATTCTTTGGGGGTGAAAAGATATGCTGGTCAGCGTTACTTCTTTTGCGTCTTCATGGCCGGCCCAATCACGTTGGAGTTTCCCTTCTATTAAGAAGCTGTGATTTTTGTTTAATTTTATTTCAATTACTTACCAAAATATTCGTGATTGGTTTCATACCCGCATCTTAACAAGAAGGGCTTTTGATGTTCAAAAACTGGAAACATATCTGAAACATATTATTTAAAGCACGCTTTAGCAATGGGATTCTTAATAAAAGTTATTGGAATAGCAACACCGAGGTCTTTCAACTTTTTGCAAAGTTTTATCCATTTTTTATCTTCTTTGTGATAACGTCTATCCTTTATTTTGTTTTTCTTAACACTTTTCTCTGGGAAGCCAAAGCAAACAAACTGAGAGTCAGAGTTGTCGCTTCCGGAATCAGAGCTACAGCCAGTAATATAAGCGGCAGGCTTTTGAGCGAATCGTTGCGTGAAGGCTAAAAAATCTAAAAGCTTGACTTTTCCCAAAATTAGCTCATCAGAATCAAGCACCCCTTTTGCTAAAAGACAGCGGGTAATTTTAAACATTTTAGCAAACTGCCTGTTGTTTGTATATGTTAACCTCAACTCTTTTTCAAAAAAATTTTCAAGCTCCCCGCCTGGTAAAACTGTTTTTGATGTGCTTGAGGGGGAACCTATGCCAGAAGAAACATTTGTTATTAGCCACCGTTTCTCCTCAATTTCACCTAACATGTTTTTACTTGTAACATCATTCATTTCTGCAGCCAATACGGGGGATGATATTTGCTTTTTAAGTAATTTGTCAACAAAATTAATTATTATGCTGTGGTTAGTATTTATAAAGCATATGTGGCGACCTTCCAATCCTTCTTTCCAATTATTATTATAAAAATCCAAGTATTTTCCTTTGCTCAAAGAGGATAAAAAGTATTTAGAATTGGAGCTATAAGTTAAGTAAAGATTGCTGGCGTTTTTTAAAGCGTAATGAAGACCCTCTGTGTTTTGGTGGCTGTGCACAACCAAAAAAATACTGAGATGGAAATGATGAGCACAGTAATTAGTAACTCTTTGCCACTGAGAAACTTTAGTAGACAGTTGAAAATCATCAACAATTACAAACGATTTTGGTTGCAATTTCTCTAAAGTTTCTTCACTTAATTTGGAGTTGGAAGGTAACACTTGAACAGAGTCGAGTTGTGCTAAATCATTTTGAACAAATTTTCCTGAAGTGTCCAAAACATAAATATTTTTATCTTGAGGAAGAGTTAAAATAAAATTAGAAAGAAAGGAAGTTTTCCCTGTCTTTGAAGCTCCTAGTATCCAATTCACAGAATCTGAATAGTTAAGAATTTCTGAAAGACTGGTCACGTCATTTTTGGCGAGAGGGAAGGACATGGATACTCGTTCAGCTGAAAAAAATATGTATTAGCTATTAGCTAGTTCAAAAAACTTATTTTACCTTGGGTGAGCTAGCATAAGTCTTCATACACTTTCCCTTACTGTAACTCAAGCTCCGCAATTGATCGCTGTCTGCTCTGAAATAATTTAATACTATGAGAGACGTGGTGCTATGTCTGATAGCGGAAACCACTGATGACTTCCTGTTACTTTGTACAATTGAATAGCTTTGAATTTATTTTTTCTCCCCCCGTTGGCGACTACCCATTTTCTTGCTCTTATTTTTCTTTTTTGGGTTTTAGATCGCTCTTCATCTTTCGAATCGAGAAAACGTTCTTCATCGTAGCCAACTGAAATGTGTAAAGTTAATATATCACCAACATTTCCCCAGAAATGCTTACCAAGAGATCGCTTAAACCCTGGATGACCTTTTGCCTCCACTCCTTCTGGCGTCGCCAATGCTTTTAAAGCTACTAAGTCCCCAATTTCATAGATATAAGGAAGCTCCGGTAATCCAAGATACTGATATTTAATTGGGTTGTTGTTGGTATACATTTGTATAAATGATAGAGAGTTTTTGATTTTGCGCTTTTTGTTAATAATATCAACTGCTTTTGGAATAAACTTTGCCCACTTAGACAAATGAACTTTTTTTATGAAAATGATTCTCCCAATCACCTCTTTGAACTGAAAAAAACTGTTAGAGAAGCTGTAAAAATAATCTTACCGTTCTAATTGCTCTTTCTGCAACTGTAACCTTCCTCCCTGTTGTAGGCCACACTCTAACAGCTTCAAGGTCATCAACTTCAAGAGAGTTTATATTCTTTTCAGAAAAAGAGGCCTCCCCATCAATCATAATCCTGGAACAATTTAGTTTAAACAATAAAATCTCACCTCTTTGTTTGCTGAAAGCCTGGTGTCTTCAACATTTGTAAAATAGCAGGTCTAATAGCCTCCCATTTTTTAGAGTTTATCTTCTGAACAAACACCTGTTTTGTCAGCGTTTGAACTGCTAGGAAAAAGTTTCCATAGTTTTTTCCCCTCAGACGAATGAAACCTAAGTCACAAGCTACCCAAGCGGGTGACCTAAAAGTTCTTGGTAGATGTGATGCTCTAGATGATGTTGCTCGACCGTCTGGCCGTCTGCTAGACACTATTGGAAGACTGTTTCTAAACCTCATAACATAATGTCTTACTTTTCCCCATTTTATATTTGAGTCTGTTTGAAAAGCCCATTTCTTCAGAGTTTTCATATCTGGAGCTTCCAAATATGTTTCTATCCAATCATCTGCTTTTTCAGCTAATATCTTCATTAGGCCGTCTAGTTCTGGGTAGCATTTTTAGACCAAATCAAGAATTTATTTACCTTTTTTGTCTGGGGTGCCCTCTCCCTTCGGCTCTAAAACGGTCATATTTCTGAAATTAAAATACAGTATTATTTTATTTACAGTATAATATATTTTCAGTTAGACGTGAAAAACATTTATAAATTTACTGCTCCATGCAAATATACGGGTTAATATAAATGATTAAAAATATTAAGCAACGATCACACAACTTTAAATGAGGGGTTTCCAGTTTCTGGATCGAAAGTTAAAGACACAAGGTACTCGGATACAATAAGCATGTACCAACTTTTGGTGAGGGCTTTTGTGAATTCTAACTTTATTTGAAGACTATTGCTCTTCAGTCCATTGGATGAAAAGTAAGCAAAGTTTTGTCTTATGCTTTCGTCAAGAAGTGAAACTGGAAAATAATTGCTAACACCAACATTGCCAGACTCTCCAGCTCCCTTTGCAATTGTTTGCCCATTGACTAAAGGCATCTCCCAAAAGTGACGTGATTGCGCCAAAGAAATCCAACCTTGCTGCACTGTGTTTTCAGCAAATTTCCACATTGTTGTGTCCAATTGCTCATAGGCTAAGTTATTAATATCCATATTATTGAACACAACTGGTTCTCCTCCTTGATCACCCCCCTCAAGCACTGTGATGCGATTCAGTGAAGGGGGGCGGTAGCAAGTTTGGCTGCTGAATGGATGCGGTTGGGAGCTATCCCTCTCCAAATCCAATTCTCGTCTAAACATCAAAACAAACCCCAAGCCAAGACTTTGCTGATCAATGTAGTATGTCCATATGGGATGGCGGTTATCATCAAGCTTGATTTCTTGAAGGCGTCTTGCTGTGCAATATGTATTAAAGATTGGAAGCCTGTTTTTTAATGTTTCTGAAATTTTTCTTATAAATCCGCACAAATAAATTTTCTTTACGTCAATATCAACCTTTTCAATACAAAAATCATCAGCCGGCCCATCATCATTTTTAAGCTGGAATCTCCTATAAGTATATTCCGCTTTAGGCAAGGTCGCTTGGGTGCTAGCTAGCATATCTGTGTACGAGGGCCAATAGAACTCATGAAAGTAGCTATCCTTTGAAGTCTTAGTAAAGTCAAAGCGAAACATTGTTTTGGGTGGGAAAATTAAAGATGACACTTCTTCACGTGTGTCACCTCCACTGTTTTCAGCCATTTTTTTCTTCATGCGAGGGGAAAATTTTGTGAATGGAACGCATGGAAGCTTTCCATATGCAAACCGATATCCTGCTGGATATGTTTTAATTCTTGTATTTGTATAGTTGAGATCTGGAGGGTATCCAAGCTGGTTTTTTAAGTGTTCCATAGTTTTTCCGTAGTTATTATATAATGGAGTATTTCCAAAGCTTTTTGATAGATCTAAATCAGCTTCATCTGGATTAAGAAACATGTCCATTGAAGCCATAGTATTGAGTTCATCAAGATTTATACAATGCAGCACCTCAGTATCATTGGTCACAAACCCATTGTAACTTGTTCTTACTTTACTAAAATAACCGGTGGCTCCAGTTGCCGGCCAAGGCCAGCAACCCATCTTCTCAGGCCTCATATCAAGCTCTATTAAGGGCTTTGTTAAATCTGGCTTCCCAGTAGCATCATCTGTTCTTCTCACTTGCACAGTAAACTTCCAAAGAATCATCAATGGGTGGGAGTCATGGAATTTAAATTCAGCATCTCTGAATGGGCCGATGTTCCAACTCAACTTGTTTGCCTCATTGATATTATCCTCATTTGGTGTGAAGAGCATGGGATGCCATTGCGTCCTGTCTGAGGCTGAGACCTTTAGCTTAGAGTTCCCCTGTTTAATGGCTGCAATCTCCTCCAACTCAGCGGTGCTGAGCAGTTTGATTGAGTTTTTGTTTCTCTTCATTTTATGCTCTTTTTTCCCTTTTTGCCTTCTTCCCCTTGTCTCCATGGTGGTGGTTTTGCCTTTTTAGTCGCTTTCTGGTCAGGAATCCCCTCAAACAGCGCTTCTGAAAGATATGGAAAATTATTACTGATAATATTTACAAAAATCGAGCTGTAAAATGTTCACAGAAATTCATTTACATTGACAACGGGTTCCAATTTATTCATATACATTGGAAAAGTATGCTGTAGCTTATATTAACTGGTGATTGGCAGGCTCCCTTATATATTAGGCTTAAATACTATTAAGAGATATTACAATAATCTGTATTTCTGTATATATCATGTGAGGTTGAGTGAACTTAATGAAAACTTAAAAGTTTGAAAAACCTTTCTTCATTTCTGTTTAACACCTTTTGCTTTATTTTTTTTTCAAAACAGCTTTATTGAGCCTCTGCTCTGCAGAAAAGGCTTTTAAAGCCAAATTCAATTTTTGGTTTACTTTTGTTGTATGATTTTTGTTTTTAGCAATTATCCTCTTTATAATTTTTATACTTTTTTGGGGGGCTGGCTTTTTCCTTTCTTTTTTTTGTGCATTTTTTTCTTGTACGTCCTCTTTCCGCTCTTTTCCAGCTTTTCTATCTTCAGTATTAGCCGCTTGTTTTTTCTTTGAATGTCCCGGTGAAGCCTCCTTAACCGCATCAGGCTTTTCCTCATAGCTCTGTCCATCAGAGGCTTTAAAGGGTTTTAAAAACTTCCCCTGAATTTTGGGCTTGCGACTGTCGCTGCTGCTGCTGCTGCTGCTGCTGCTACTCTCGATTGAGTCACTATCACTGGTGCTGCTAAAATCACCTCCGACGAAGCTCATCATTGTACTGCCTTGGAAAGAAGCCGTGCTCCCTTTATAAACTACCAATTATGCTGGGCGGAATGAGTCAGCATGAGGCCTCTTATGTCCTTGAAGTTTTTTCGGTGGTAGGATTGGTCATGAACAATTATAACATGTTTTCATTGGCTGGGCGCAGTATTGTGTTGTCCTTGAGCTGACCTTGAGTCAACCAATGAAAATTCGAAAAGAGGTGAAGACGACTACCCCCTCCAAGCCAAGCGCCAACGCTGCCCTCACAGCCAGACCATGGATAGGTAGGCTTATATATAGGTAGGTTAGTTGTCTTCACAAGCTTTTTTTTACAAGGTTTGGTTTGGCTCATATGGGCAGGATGCGCATATTTCCCTGAGCTCAACTGCTCATGACAGAACTCCCTTTTGCGCTCATCCCGAGTGTCTTATCATTGTAATGGTCCTTCCAATAAGGTTTATCGGAGTTTATCGCACTTTATCGAGGTCTGAAAGGCTGTTGAAAAATACGAAAAACCACGAAAAAACTCGACGGTGGATGGTGGCCGGTGGACGGTGGGCGGTGGACGGTGGACAGTGGACTGTGGACGGTGGACGGTGGACGGTGGACGGTGGAGTGGAGTGAGTATGGTCCCCGGCGGCCTGGCAGGTAGCAGAGCGACGGTGGACGGTGTCAACACAAAACAAGGAGTTGGGATAAAATCAAATGACAGGTGGCTCTGACTCAACAAGGCTAACAACTTATAACATTTGGCTAATCCAGAAATTCTAACAACAGTATCAAAACTACTTTGGTCAGATTAAAGAACAAGAATAAATAAAAGGATTTATATAGTTCAAAAGCTGATGAGAATTAGAATTGGTAGGGAACCTGGCCAAAAAATTACAAGTTAAGAAAACCTTCCAGAATGAGTCTGATCTCAGGAAAGATCCTGTTGTTTCTTTGAAGGCATGTTTGGCCCCAATAATACGGGGAGAATAATCCCCGGGTTATTAAATTGTTAATTAAGTGGAAAAAACCACATTAAATATTACCATTGAACTCATTTCGGGGAGGGGACTAAAAATAAGATAATACTAAGTTCAGCTTCTAAACCAAAGTAAAATAAAATATAAATAAGTAACCATCTAAGATTTAACCCAGTCACTTGGTTATTTACTTGGTGCTCGATGCTCGGTGCTCAGTGCAGTTTCTACACCGTTTGAGAAATTTTTCTGAGGGGTGAGTAGGGGGAGGTGTGGTGGCAGAGGCCCATAGGGTTTCTGACACCCTCCTCCTACTACTACTGGTGCTCAGCCTGCCATGTAATCTAAGGGCTCCAGGTACATCCCCTACTACTTGGCCGCTAGTGAGATTCCCCCCCGATGGCCAATTTCCAGACCTTTTATTGTGCAGCGTTCTATTTTTTCCTGGCAGCCAAAACTGCACACTTTACACACTGCTATTTTGTGTTAAATTTTAGCCTTTCAGCCCAAAAACAGCACATTTTGACATTTAGAAAAACCGAAAGTGCAGCTCAGTGCACAGTGGAATGACAGGAATCTCATTATAAGAATTGGCCCTTCATAACAGATGTGTTGGATTTAGTAATAGCTGTGCTAAAAGTATTTTCTCTGAACTACCATTTCCTTTCCCTAGTTCACCTGATTGTCCATGATAGCACACTCTCTAATTTGTAACCAGGTTCTTGTTTCATTCAAAGTTGGACTTTTCCCAGATGGCAAACCAGTTGTTGATGGTGCCAAGGACGGCGGACACCTGCGCCTCACCCTGCGATGCTGCCACACTATTCTAACAACCATACACACAGAGGAAGTTTTAATATTGTTATTTTGACTTTTTATTGAAGACTTTTAAAGTGAAGCTAAAAAATTAAATTCAATGTGCATTCCTCCCTTCCTTTAATAGAAACTGAATACCAAACGGCATTTTTACTTTGAGTGCTAGAAAATATCTTGAAAGACTTTGGATTTTTCCCCCATAATATACATTAGATTTTTCCTGTTATTTTGCAGAAAGGTGTGGACACATAAACACAAACATTAATACAATGTTTGTCCTTAATGGACAGTTTAGGACCCCAATATATAAAGGACCTTATTTATGACCATTGCCGAGGTGCCGAGGTGCCGAGGTGCCGAGATGCCGAGGTGCCGAGGTGCCGAGGTGCCGAGGTGCCGAGGTGCCGAGGTGCCGAGGTGCCGAGGTGCCGAGGTGCCGAGGTGCCGAGGTGCCGAGG
>MPLT02337955.1_pt1 | contig 10266 bp, 9 predicted proteins | sample 1617391 | NCBI WGS metagenome assembly MPLT02 (sample SAMN05944800, study PRJNA350692) | marine metagenome | biome: marine; feature: ODZ; material: water; isolation source: 70 m water sample filtered on 0.2 um supor filter | place: Pacific Ocean | collected 2012-04-08 | depth 70m m
ATAGATTTACCAATAATGGGCTCAATGGAAGAAACAACTACAGGAGTTATAAGACTTAAGTCAATGGAAAAAAACAATAAATTAAGATTTCCAGTCGTAGCTGTAAATGATTCAGATACGAAACATTTGTTTGATAATAGGTTCGGAACAGGGCAAAGTGCAATGGATGGAGTAGTTAGAGCAACAGATTTATTGATAGCAGGTTTAAATGTTGTTGTTATTGGTTTTGGTGATTGTGGTAAAGGAGTAGCAGAAAGAGCTTATGGAATGGGAGCAAAAGTCACAGTAGTCGAACCAAATTCCGTTAGGGCTCTTGAAGCACTTATGCATGGATACGAAGTAAAAAGTTCTATCAATGCTGCAAAAATAGCAGACGTTATTATCTCTGTTACAGGAAATTTACACGCACTAGACACGATGCATTTTGATGTTATGAAGGATGGTGTTGCTTTAGCAAATGCAGGCCATTTTGATGTAGAGATAAATTTAGAAGCTCTTAAGAATGAAAGCACAGAAGTTGAGAGAGTAAGGGAGCATGTAGAGAGCTATAAATATAAGGGTAAAGAGATATTAGTTTTAGCTGAAGGAAGACTAGTGAATCTTGCGGCAGCAACTGGTCATCCAGCCTCAGTAATGGATATGTCCTTTGCAAATCAAGCTTTAGCATCTGAATGGATTAAAGACAATCATGAAAAGTTAGAATCAAAGGTATACACACTACCTAAGGAAGTAGATATAAAAATAGCTGCTACTAAATTAAGCCTAATGGGCGGCGAATTAGAGATATTATCTGATGAACAAATAAAATATCTAGATTCCTGGGAGCATGGCACAAGCTGAAGTTTGAATATTTTTAAAAAAGCTCTAACAGTTGGAAGCGGAAAACTTGCAACTGAGCTTAATGCAGTAATTGATTCAATAAATTCAAAAGAAGAAGGAATTAGTAAATTAACTGATTCTGAAATAAAAGAGTCATTTCAAAAACTTAAAACAGATATAGATCAAATTGATAAACATGATATTGAAGTAGATGCTTTTGCTCTAGTTAGAGAAGCTGCAAAAAGAACTATTAATGAAAGGCATTACGACGTCCAGCTCTTTGGAGGTCTAGTTTTATTAAGAAATAAAATTGCAGAAATGAAAACAGGAGAAGGAAAAACTTTAGTTTCTACTTTGCCTATCTCTTTAATGTCATTATTTGGACAAGGAGTACATGTTGTAACAGTTAATGATTATTTAGCTAAAAGAGATGCGGAATGGATGAAACCAATTTATAACTTTCTTGGATTAGATGTTGGATTAATTTATTCAAACCAAGAATATCTCCAAAAAATAGAAGCTTATAAAAAAGATATTACTTACGGTACAAATAATGAATTTGGATTTGATTATTTAAGAGACAATATGGCTCAAAATAAAGAACAGCTAACTCAAGGTAATTTATTTTATGCTGTTGTTGATGAAGTCGATTCAATTTTGGTTGATGAAGCTCGAACTCCACTAATTATTTCAGGAGTAGTCGAAGAGTCAACAAAATGGTATCAACAGTTTTCCAAGATTGTTAAGTCAATGAAAAACGAAATTCATTATGAAATTGATGAATCAAAAAAACAGATTCACCCAACAGAAGAAGGAATTGAATTTGTTGAATCTAAATTAGGAATTACAAATATGTATGAGAACACAGAAACAAATTTCATACATTACTTAACAGCATCTCTAAGAGCTAATGCTGTTTATTTAAAGGATGTCGATTATATTGTTTCAGAAGGCCAGATAAAAATTGTTGATGAATTTACGGGAAGAATATTAGAAGGAAGACGATATTCTGATGGTTTACATCAAGCAATTGAAGCAAAAGAAAATGTAAGAATACAAGATGAAAATCAAACACTTGCTTCAATAACATATCAAAATTACTTCAGAATGTATGAAAATCTTTCCGGAATGACAGGTACGGCTAAAACGGAGGAAGAAGAATTAATTCAAATTTATAATCTTGAGGTTTTAGAGATTCCAACGAACTTACCAATTGCTCGAATTGATAATCAAGATGCAGTTTATAAAACAAATAATGCAAAGATAGATGCAGCTATAGATGATATAAAAGAAAGAAATAAAAAAGGTCAACCTATTCTTGTTGGCACTGTATCGGTAGAATCTTCTGAAGAAATTTCTAGATCTTTAACAAATAATGGCATTAAACATTCTGTTTTAAATGCTAAAAATCATGAAGAAGAAGCTTCAATTATTTCTCAAGCCGGAAGATTGGAAGCTGTAACAGTAGCCACGAATATGGCTGGAAGAGGTGTAGATATTAAATTAGGCGGTAATAGTCAAGAGATGGCTTTATTGTCAGCCAAAAATGAAAATAAATTAGATGATTCTGAATATATAAAACAGAAAATTAAAGAAAATAAAAAAATTACAGAAGAAGAAAAAAAAGAAGTTTTGAACCTTGGAGGTCTTTATGTAATAGGTACTGAAAGGCATGAGTCAAGAAGGATTGATAACCAGCTGAGAGGTAGATCAGGTAGGCAGGGAGACCCCGGTGAGTCAAGGTTCTTTATAAGTCTTGAAGATGATTTGATGAGAAGGTTCCAAGGTGAAAGAATTCAGTCAATAATGGATAAATTGAAACTTCCTGATAATGAGAGAATAGAACAAAATATGGTTACAAAAAGTATCGAAAGAGCACAAGCACAAGTTGAATCTTTAAATTTTGAAATTAGAAAAAATGTACTTAAATTTGACCAAGTATTAAATCAACAAAGAGAAGTGATATATAAATGGAGAAGAAGGTTACTGAAATCAGAGGATATTTCTGATCTAACTTATGAATGGCTTGAAGACGTAAGTGGACAACTTCAAGACAATATAGAAACTCATAAAAGAAACTATGAGAACATAGAGCATTTTGAAAGTTTAGTTAATGAAGAATTGAACAATGTGTTAAATGAAAATAATAAAATAAAAATTTTAAACGAAACATCAATAAATGAAGAATTAGAAATTTCTGAGTCAATAAATAAAATATTTCAAGAAAATAGTGATTCAAATCCTTTAGATTTTTGGAACATAGGAAGATTAGCTTCACTTTCATTCATAGATCAATATTGGAAAAATCATTTATCAGAAATGGACTATTTAAGATCTGGAATAGGATTAAGAGCCATGGGTCAAAGAGACCCTTTAGTAGAATATCAAAAAGAGGGATATGACCTATTTGAAGAGTTAATTAACAATGTTAAATTATCTGTAATTAGACTTTTATTAAATTTTGACTCTTCTGCTATTAAGAAAGATGATAAACCAAAGTCAAAAAACATTGAAAAACAAAGCAATAATGAAAAGATTGGGAGAAATGACCCATGTCATTGTGGGTCTGGGTTAAAATACAAAAAGTGTCACGGATAATTTATGTATAAAGAGTTATTAAATCGATTAGTTGGAATTACTGAGAGGTTAGCATCTGCTAAGGAGTATCTTTGACTTCGACTCAAAGTCGAAAAAACTAGAACAACTTAATTCTGCAATTTCAGATAAAGATTTTTGGTCTAATAATAATGATGCAAAAAGTATTACTAAAGAAGCCTCGTCTATAGAAAAAATTATAACTTTATTAATGAATCTTGAGAGTGAATTAAATGATTTAAATGAGTTAATTGAATTAAGTAAAGATGAAGTTTCAGAATTAGAGCAAGTAAAAATTCAGATAAATGATTTTGAGGAAAAACTTGAAATTTTAGAAGAGGAATCTCTATTTAATGGTGAGTATGATGATTTGAGTGCTGTTATAAATGTAAATGCTGGAGCCGGCGGTGTGGATGCTCATGATTGGGCAGAAATTTTATTTAGAATGTATACGAGATTTCTTGATAGTGAAAATATGGAATATGAAATTGAAGAGATTTCAAGTGGTGAAGAGGCTGGTATTAAATCGGTTTCAATAAGAGTTAAATCTTATCGTGCATATGGGACATTAGAGAGCGAAAGAGGAGTTCATAGACTAGTTAGGATAAGTCCTTTTGACAGCAATAAAAGACGCCATACTAGTTTTGCAGGCATAGACGTAGTTCCATTAATTGAAGATTCTGATGAAATAGTTATTAAAGATGACGAAATAAGAGTTGATGTTTATAGATCTTCAGGCGCTGGAGGCCAGCATGTCAATACAACAGACTCAGCAGTTAGAATAACACACCTTCCAACAGGAATAGTTGTAGCCTGTCAAGCTGAAAGGTCACAATTACAAAATAAAATTAGGGCGTTAGATTTGTTAAAATCAAAAATTGCTTTATCCGAAAGAGAGAAACAGTTAAAAAAATTAGATGATATTAGAGGAGAACAAGTAGAAGCTGGATGGGGTAGGCAAATTCGTTCTTATGTTATGCAACCGTATCAACAAGTAAAAGATACTAGAACTAATATTGAAGTAGGTAATATCCAATCTGTATTGGATGGTGATATTTCCATTTTTGTAAAAGAGTATCTAAAATGGCGTAGACAGGGGTTAAATGATTAAATTAGAAAATGTTTCATTGGTTTTCCAAGGAGGAAGTGTTGCATTGTCAAATGTTTCAACTTCAATTTCGGAAGGGGAATTTGTATATTTAATTGGACCATCTGGAAGCGGAAAATCATCTTTTTTAAAGTTGTTGTATAAAGATTATTTTGCAACAAAGGGGACATTAGAAGTTGTTGATATGGACGTAACAACCCTTCCTAAATGGAAAGTACCTATACTAAGAAGAAAACTAGGAATAGTACCTCAGGAACCTCAGTTATTAGAAGACAGGACAACTTTTGAAAATATAAGTTTTGCATTAGAAATTCTTGGATACGACTCTAAAGATATTGAAGAAAAAACTAGTACTTTGATAGACCTTGTTGAACTTCAGGAGAGTATATATAAATTTCCTCATCAATTATCTGGTGGCGAACAGACTAGGGTAAGTATAGCTAGAGCATTAGCAAGCAACCCTTTACTATTGTTGTGTGATGAACCTACTGGAAACTTAGATCCTAATTTAAGTATACAAATTGTAACATTGCTTGAAAAAATTAATAGGGCTGGTACAACAGTCTTGATGGCTACACATGATTCATCAATTGTTAATAGAAGAAAAAAGAGGGTTCTTCAGCTTAAGGATGGAAAACTTATAAGCGATGCAGCGGAAGGTCGATATATTTAAGGTAGATTTATGAATAAACTTTCTTATGTAATTAAAAATACTTTTGTAAATATGAGAAGAAATCCACTTCTTGTAATAGCTACTATGCTTGCTGTTTTGGTCTCTAGTTTTTTAGTATTCACTACACTATCAGGAAGGGCGGTTGTAGAAAATAATACTTCTAGATGGCAAAATGGGGTTCATGTTGTAATTTTTCTAGACGATCGTGTAACTACAACAGCCCATAAGCAACTTCAAGATTCTTTAGAATCCTATCCAGAAGTAAGGATGGTTGATTACTTCAGTAAAGCTGAGGCAACTGAAGAGTTTAAATTATTATTTAAAGATCAACCAGAGTTAGTTCAAGAAGTAGATTTTGAAATCTTGCCATCGTCACTAAGAGTTAATTTAAATGATCCATCAGATTATGAATTAATAATTGAGAGAATGGAAGGGAATCCAGCTGTTAAAGAAATAAGAGCATCTGGTGAAGCTATTGATAGGCTCCTCAGCCTAACAAATACATTAGTCATTTCGGCTTCTGTTTTTGCAGTTTTGATTGCTTTTGCAGCTTTTATTTTAATAATCAATACTCTAAGGCTTACTGCCTACGCAAAGAGAAGAGAAATAAAGATCATGAAAACTTTAGGCGCTTCTTCAACTTACATAAGGCTTCCATTTATTTTTGAAGCTATATTTGAATCATTGGTAGGGACGTCTATAGCTATTGGTCTAGGCTGGGCTGTTATTCAATATTCTAAAGGTTCAGTAATCGCTGAGAGCATATTTGATATAACCATTTCTGATACATATTTAATTAATTTAACTTTGGGATTAATTATATGCTCTATTTTATTTGGTTTAATAGCTAGTTTTATTGGAATTAGGAAAGCTTTAAATGACTAAAAAAATAATTATTCAGATACTTTTTTTTTCATTACTAAGTCAAATAGTTCTAGTTGAAGAACTAAATGCTAATACTGCAGAACAGCGTTTAATTGAGGTTGAAAAACAATTACAAGCTGTAGCTAATCAAATAGCACAATATGAAGGTGAAAAAACAAATTTAGAAAAAGCAATCTTAGCTAATAACAGTGCTTTAAATCAGGTAAATAGAGAGTTAGCTGAAGTACAAGCAAGATTAGTAAAAGCTGAGGAAGAATTAGATGAAGCATTAGCTGGGTACGATCAATCATTAGAAAATTTAGCAGCAGTTCAGCAAAATATTATCCAAGAACAAACAAAACTTGGCAAAATAAAAAATGAAATTACAGATGTTAAAGATGAATTATTTGAAACACAAAAAAATCTAAACGTTGCAAAAGAAGACCTACAAGAGCAGGCTGTGGAGTTATATATTAATGGAGTTATGAGTCCTTCTACAGCACTTTTTATAGACTTAAATGAGTTATCAGATTTTCTAGCAGCACTTGGATACGCATCTTCAATTGTTGACTCTGCTTATGAAATTGTTGAACAGTTGAATGCTTTTGAGAGACTTGCAGAAACTCAAACAGATTTTTTAACAGTACGTGAAAACGAAAGAGAGACTTCAATTACAAACCTACAAGAAGAAGAAGAGAAGAAAAATCAAATTTCTATTGAAGCCGAAGAATTTGCAGATGATGTTGAAAGGAAAAAAAATATAGTTGAGTCTGAAAAAAAACAAGTTGAAAATAAAAAAGCAAGAGTATTGTCTGAGAGGCAAAAAGCACAGAATTTATTAAATCAGGCTAATAAACAATTAGAAAAATTAGATAAAGAACATGCAGATTTAGAGAAACTTGAAGATGCAATTCAGGCAGATATTGATAGATTAATGTCTGTTGGTGGTGTTGCTCCAGGAAAACTTTCTTGGCCAATAACAGGTAGTTATGTTTCTAGTGGATATAAATGGAGAAGGTTAGGTGGAACTACAAGTTTTCATGGCGCAATAGACATACCATCAAGTACCGGTACTCCGATTAAGGCTGCAGCAGGTGGAGTTGTAATTGTTGCTAGATATTATGGAGCAGCAGGAAGGACCGTTTTTATTGATCATGGTGGTGGTATGACAACGCTCTATTTCCACATGAATAAAATTTATGTTTCAGTAGGTCAAACTGTAGTTACTGGAGATGTTATAGGAAGTGTAGGAACTACAGGTAGAACTACAGGTCCACATCTTCATTTCGAGGTAAGGTTAAGGAATCCTAATTCCGTAAGTTGTAGCCGTCCGTATCTAGATCCTACTTCAAGAGGTAGGATGAACCCTTATTGTTTTCTTGATTAAGTTATGAAAGTTTTTGCTCAAAACACTAAAGCAAAAAACTCTTATGAGTTTATTGAATATTTTGAAGCGGGAATAGTTTTGACTGGTGCAGAAACAAAGAGTATTCGCAATGGGGGCATTTCAATTATTGATGCTTTTGCAATTATTGAAAATGAAGAAGCGATTTTACGTGAAATGAATATTGAAGCATATAAATATGCTGATTTAGTTGACTACGATCCAAAGACTCCAAGAAAATTGTTATTACATAAAAAAGAAATTAAAAGATTAATCGGTCTAACTTCAACAAAAGGAAATACTTTGATTGCAACAAAGGTATTTGAAAAAAATGGTTTCATTAAAGTTGAAATTGCTTTAGGAAAAGGAAAAAAAGATTACGATAAAAGAAAGAAGATAGACGAGAAGAGAGTATATAAAGAAATTAGAGATCATAAATAAAAAATATTTATCTATGAATCTCTTATATAAACGATTTATTTATATACTCAATTTATTGATTCAAGGAGAAAATAAAGATGGTTAAAGACATAAATGCAGAAGAATATGAACAACTTAAAGAATCTAAAAATACTGTCGTTATAGATTTTCATGCAACATGGTGCGGGCCTTGTAAAATATTAAGCCCAATACTTGAAGAGCTTCAAAGTGAAATGGAAGATGTAGAATTTGTAAAGTTAGATGTAGACCAGTTCCCAGAAATTTCTGGTGCAAACCAAGTAATGGGTGTTCCAACTGTAGTAATTCTTAAAGATGGAGAAATAAAAGAAAGATTTGTAGGAGTTCAGCCAAAAGAAATTATAAAAGAAAAGATTCAAGCTATTAACTAATCATGCAAAAAGCTATATTAGCGTTGCAAATATTAATACTTTTAATATTCCTAATTATCGGTTTTTATTTTTTCAATGAGTTGAACAAACTATCTAATGAGGTTGAAAAAGCTTTAGTGATAATTGAAGAAATTAAAATATATATACCTAAAATTGAAGAAGTTATTGAAAATTTTGATAAATTAGAGCCACTTTTTGAAAGTCTTAGTAGATTATCAGAAATTATTTCTTTACTCACAGACCCTTTAGGATCAGAAGGATAGCAATGAATAACATTAAGTTTTATAGCACTGAATGGTGTGGTGATTGTGTAAGATCAAAAAAACTACTAGAGAAAATGAATATTTCGTATGAAGAAATTGATATTGATTTTGACAAAGAAGCCTACAAGAAAGTTAGCGAGTTACAAAATACGAAACCAAGAATACCAACAATTGTTTTTGAAGATGGAACTTTTTTAGTAGAACCTACAGACGTAGAGCTGTCGGAGAAAATAAATAGTTACCAAAATTAATATCAATACTCTAATAAAGTATATGAGTTAGCATTAGATAGGTTAAGAGATAAATAATGAAAATACTTATTTGTGATAAATTAGACAAACTTACGATAGAAGAAATAGAAAAAATAGGAGATTGCATAGACGTATCTCACGAAGAGAATAAAAAAGAAAAAATTAAAGAAAATATTGTTGACGCAGAAATTGTTCTAATAAGAAGTGACACTCATTTAACCAAAGAATTAATTTCTATAAGTGAAAATTTAAAAATAATTGGTCGTGCAGGAGTAGGAACTGACAATATAGATTTAGTGGAAGCATCAAAAAGAAATATACATGTTACTAATACTCCTGAAGCTAATGTTATTTCAGCAGCTGAATTAACGGTTGGCTTAATAATTTCTGCTGCTAGAAATATTACTATTGCTAATAATTCAGTTAAAGAGAAAGAATGGAAGAGATCTCAGTTTGTTGGCATTGAATTGAACAAAAAACAATTAGGTTTAATAGGTTTTGGTAAAGTTGCAAAATTAGTTTCAACAAGAATGCAAAGTTTTGATATGAAGATAGTTTTCTATGATCCATTTATAGAAAACTCAACTGAAATGGAAGAAAAAGTAGAACTTGATGAACTATTGATGAATTCAGATTTTGTTTCAATTCATATCCCAAAGAACAAAGAAACTGAGAATTTACTCTCAAAAGAAAAGTTATCACTAATGAAAGAAGGTTCAATAATAGTTAATACATCTAGAGGTGGATTAATAGATGAGCAGGAGGTGTTTAATCTAGTTAATGAAAAAAAATTATATTCAGCAGGTTTAGATGTTTATAAAAAAGAACCTCCAGAAATAGATAAAGAGTATGAAAAAAGTAAAGTTATTACTCTCCCTCACCTAGGTGCTTCAACTAAAGAAGCTCAGCTAAGAGCAGGACAGCAAATTATTCAGAATATTAAAGATATTTTGAATGATGATTTATCTTCAGTAATAAATAAAAATTTATAATACTTGTTGTCTTACTGCTGAGAAAGCACCATAATTATTATACGATTTAGTTGTTGGCTGGCACCAAATAAAAACTTAAAGAATCGTAAAAAAAACTCTTGTTTATGTTTAAGTTGTATCCCATAATGTATATATGTTAAATAACAAAATTAGTGATTATAAAACAATAAATAATGTTATAGCTATAGTTAGCGGCTTTATTGCAATTGCTTTAGTTATAGCCCCATCTACTATTTCAACTATTTTTAATGTAAATTATCTAACTCAAACTCAAGGTTCTTGGATTAATTCTTCAAGAGTAGTTTGGATTACATGTATTTCAATTTCATTATTATCAAACTGGGCGAGATTTATTGATGAAGTTTATGCTCAAAAAGTAATTATGAGATTTTATTCAGTAATGTTTATAGGTTTTGCAGTAAGCAATCTTTTCGGAGGTATTGAATCCAATGTACCGATTCATTCACTTAGCCTAGCTTTTATTACA
>MPLT02136473.1_pt1 | contig 10260 bp, 8 predicted proteins | sample 1617391 | NCBI WGS metagenome assembly MPLT02 (sample SAMN05944800, study PRJNA350692) | marine metagenome | biome: marine; feature: ODZ; material: water; isolation source: 70 m water sample filtered on 0.2 um supor filter | place: Pacific Ocean | collected 2012-04-08 | depth 70m m
CGCATCGCGTCGCATCGTTCGCACCTTCCTCATCCGTCAGCGCGCACGCCTCGTCCGCGTCCGCGTCCACCGCCATCGATCGTTCGAGCGCGTCGTCTGCCGCGCGCGTCCGAAGTCGTCCCGCGTCGTCGCGTCGTCTGCACTCTAAACCCTAAACCCTCACGTGATCCGGTTTTTAGGGTTTAGGGTGGCGATCGCCGCCGGTGGTGGAACCCATCGGACGCGTCGCGATCGCACCCATCGCGGCGTCGACGCGCGTCGTCACAACGCGCGCGAGAGCGGAGTGGATAATGTCTTTCACCACGGTACGGTGTTCGACGTCGGTGTCGGTGTCGCGTTCGTTCGTTCGTTCGTTCGGACGCGCGCGCGCGCGATGGCGCGTGGATGGATGGATGGATGGATCGAGATCGGATCGAGCGCGGGGTCGGATGGATGATGGATGGATGACGCGCGGGGTGGACGCGTGGTGGAGTCGTGAGGGCGATAACGCGTGGAGAGAGGAGACTGACGGTGCTCGATGACGTTGGATTGGCGCGTGACGTAGGAATGGCCGAAGTGCGAAGCCGCCAAGGCGGCGGGCGTCGCGGAGAAGAAGGTGGCCAAGGCCCTCAAGGAGGGCGGGAAGAAGGGCGTCGAGATCGAGGGCGCGGCCGATATGTCCGGACTCACGTGCTTTTGCACGCGCATGCAAGAGGCTGGTGATAACCTCGCTTTGCTCGAGGTGTCCATGGAGGGCATGAACGCGATCCCGGATCCGTCCAACGAAGAAGAGCGCAAGGGTTGCTCGGGACACATCTCCAAGCTCATCATCGGATCGAACGACCAAACGAATAAGATTGCCATGGTTGCGTACGTTGCGGATCAGTTGAAGGATCAGTTGAACGCGACTGAATGGATGAAGGCTGTGTGCGACACCGATATCGGTGGTGGTGTCGGCGGTACGCCGGACGAGACCTCCACCGCGACGTGGGCGACGTGCGTGGTTTCCGAGGACAAAGACGCCGGCAAGTTTTACTTGAAGTTTAAGGATAACGCGTTGACCGCGGCCATCGGTTACTTGCGTGAGAAGGGTTTGTTCCAAGATGACTCCGATTCCGAGTCTGGCGACAACCCCGCGGCGGACTTCGAGTGGTAAACAAACGCGCGCGACGCAACTCGCTCGAACACTGTAGAGAGACCGTTTAGACGCCCGAAACGAACGTCTAGATGGTTTGATTGATTAATCTGCATTTGACCAGCTCACATAATAGCCACGTGCATCACCCACTACGAATCAATCTATCACTACAAATATAGTTAGCGCGCACCGCGTGCTAGTGAAATAATGCGTCTACGCCGCCGCCGCGAGCTTTTTCGCGATGGACTTTTTGTACGCCGCGAAGGAATCCAAACGTTTTACGACGCCGCCCTCGATGACGAGAACCTCCTTCGCCACGCGTTCGACAAAGTATTGATCGTGACTCACCAGGACCACGCCGCCTTTAAAGTTTTCGATCGCCGACGCGAGCGCCTCGCACGATTCTAAATCGAGGTTGTTGGTGGGCTCATCCAGAATGATCAGGTGCGGCTTCTGATACGAGACGGCCGCCATCGCGACGCGGGATTTCTGTCCACCGGACAGCGCGAGCGCGGGCACGTTTTGTAACTCCGTAAGCACACCACATCCACTCAGATGAGAGCGGAGTTGCTGTTCGTGCGCGTAACTGCCGTCCCCGGGGAACTTGTCGAGCATGAACGCGAGCGGCGTCTTGTCAAAGGCGAGCTGTTCGGCGTGGTGCTGATTTACCAAGCACACGCGCGCGCCTTGGTCTCGAGTGATTAGCCCGTTCGTCGGTTCGAGGGCGGCAGTCATGAGTTTGACCATCGTCGTCTTACCCTGACCGTTTTCGCCGAGCAAGACGACGCGAGACTTGGCGTCGACGCTCAAGTCAACGTCCGAGAACAAGTCGTTCTCGTCCTCCGCTCCCGGGTACTTGAACGCGACGGCATCGAAACGCACGATATTTTGACGCAGCTCACCGCCGGCTTGGAGATTGAGCGCCAACTCCGCGTCTTCTTCCAAATCCGCCATCAAATCCGCCTCCGTCTCCGCCTCGAGCTCGAGCTTCTGCGCCTCCTTCTCGCGCTTTTTCATCGCCCCGATCGCCGAAGAAGAACCGCCGTACTTGAATCCGTGGTTCGCGAACGCTTGAAGCGCGGCAATCTTTTCGGCTCGCTGCTCGACGCGTCGACCGAGCGCGATTTGTTGCTCGCGGCGCTTCTTCGCCCACGCGCTGTACGCCATCCTGTGCGACGTGAGTCGCTTTGCGGCGCCGGAGATGTGCAAGCTATCCGTCGTCACTTCGTCTAAAAAGTGTCGATCGTGACTCACGGTGACGATGATTCTCGATCCCCACACCGGATTCGTCGATAACTCTCGACTCAAAAACATCACGGCGGAGATGGACAAGTGGTTCGTCGGCTCGTCGAGCAAAAGCACGTCGGGCTCTGCGAAAAGCGCCGCGGCCAACGCGGTTCGCACGCGCCACCCTCCCGAGAGCGCCTTCATCGGTCGAGCGATGAGCACCTCCGAAAACCCGAGGTTCTTCAGCAACACGGCGACGCGCGCCGGTGCGCTCGCAGCGCCTATGGCGTCGAGTTTCGCGTTTACTTCTTGTAAACGCGCGAGCTCGTTGGCGTCTTCGCTCGACTCGAGACGCGCCTGTTCATCCAACAGTAGTCCTCTCTGCAAGTCAGCGCGCAACACGATCTCTCCCGGTAACATGGACTCTTCATCCTCGTCAAGCTCAACCTCTTGCGTCACGTAGTGCACGCTGTACGAGTCGTCGATGCCCTTCACTCGTCGAGCCGCGATGTGTTTCAATAGCGTACTCTTTCCCTTCCCGTTGCGACCAATCAGGCCGTAGCGACGTCCCGGCGTCAGCGTGAGCGACGCGTCCTCGATGAGATCCACACCACCTCCCGGGTTCGGCAGATTAAACGGTCCCAGATCGACGTTCGCCAAGGTTTTCCCTCTCCCGTCGACGCGCAACCGCGCCGCCTTGGCGCGCGCCGTCGACAACTCCTCGCGCATCTCTTTTCTCTCCCTCTCCGCCTCCGCCGCCAATCGCTCGCCCTGCCGCCTCGACCTTTCCTTTTCCTTCGCCTCCGCGCTCGATTTAAACGTTCCCGACGTTCCCATCGCGTTCACGACGAACATTCTTCCCGCCGCGCTTCGTTCCTCGTCTCTCGCTCTCTTCTCCGCCGCCTGTTGTTCATCCCACCCCTCGCCCAAAAACACCGGCGCTCGCCTCGTCGCCCCCTCCGCCGCGCCGTCGACCGACGTCCCCTCGTCGTCGTCGAACGCGTCGTGAATCTCTCCCGCCATCGCCTGCGCGCGCGCCTCGTCGTCGTCGAGGCGCGCGGCGAAGACGGGCCACGAAAAATCCACAAACTCATCCCGCGCCACCGTCGTCCCGCGCTCGTCGTCCTCCACCGCGCCGCTCGCGACGTACTCGATCTCGTCTTCGTCCAGGTCCAGGTTCAATCGCTCGAGCGCGGCGACGAGGACGTCGCGGTGCCGCGCGCTCATCTGTGCGCGAGCGCGCGCGAGTGGCGACCGCACTTCGAGACGATCGGTCGCGCGTCGGCGACGCGACGAGACGATCGGTCGCGATGAAGACGACGACGAAGACGGCGACGCTTCCCGCGCTTCCCGCGTCGGCGTCCGCGTCGGTGGCGAACAGGGAGTGGACGGGGACGTCGTCCGAGGACGCCGCCGCCGCGTTGCCGTACGTGGACGATTTGGGCGTGGATTGGCGTCCGCGCGTCGATCAGCTCGTCGCGGAGGAGATGCGACGGATGCCGAAGAGAGGGAAAGAGTATCTCGAGTCGCTCGCGCCGGCCAAGGCGCTGGATCTCGAGGCGATGGCGTTGGTGCGAGAGGAGCTCGCGCGGGTCGAGCGAGGGGAATCGATGGCGATCCCGGACGCGCTGCGGTATCGTTTGGATCCGCCGCCGCAGAACAAGCGAAACGACGTCGAGGCATGGGGAGTGGCGATCGATAACGCGCGCGCGCAGTTGGAGCACCAGGCGACGCGGGTGACGAATTTAGAGTTGGGTTTGAAGTACGCGCCCGCGGCGTGGCGAGCGAGAAACGCGTGGGCGGAGGCGACGCTGAAATCGTACGAGGAGGAGTTGGCGAGGACGAAGACGGCGGTGAATGAGTTGAACGTGCAGCGTAAGCTTCAGCAGGAGGCGGCGGCGAAGGAGTTTACCCAACTAGAAAAGGAGTGGTACGCGACGACGCGGAAGTGCGTCGCCATCGAGAGCGCCATCCTCGATTTGGAGGCTCAATTAGCTACGAAGAACGTGTAAATATTTCAACCACCTATTAGTATCCTCTATTCGACGATAAGTCGACGTCTGCCTCGAGCGTGAAGTAGTGCACTTCAAAATTTTGCTCTGACTCGTCCGCCGCGCGCACGGCGGCGACGACAAAATTCTTCCGCGCGGCGTGCGACATCCTCGTCGACGCGGAAATCATGAGCGGGTGCATCACTCTGTCCCACGACACTATGCGCACGGTGTAATGCGCGTGAAACAAAATCGGATCCCCCGGATACGCCAAGAAATCACTCCCGAATTTCGTCCCCGACGTCAAGTAAAACGCCTTGTCGTGCAAATCCTTAAACACCGCGTACCGCTCCTTCTCCACCCTCGTCGACGGAAACGTCCACCCCGCGCGCGCGGCGTCCCCATCACTTCGATTCTGCAACGGCAAACTCACGTACGACGTCCCGGACATCGCCTTCTGCCACCCGACCACGTTCGCCGCCCCCGGTTTCGCCTTCGCCTTTTTATTTCCGTCGCCGCCGCCGCCCCACCCCCTCGACTGTCTCTTCGCCTTCGCCTTCGCCCTCGCCTCCTCCCGCACCGCGTTCGACGTCGACACGACGCTCACATCACCATCAACCGACGTCCTGTGCGCCACGAACGCCTCCATCGACCCGTCCCGCTCGCCCGTCAATCGCGCCCACCCGCGCTCGGCGCACAGCGCCGCCTCCTCCGCGCACAGCTCCAGCGGCAGACCTTTGGCCGCGTCCTGCGATCGATACCCCGGCAACGCGCCGACCATGGCGCCCACCACCCGTCGCTCGACGCGCAGCGTCACCGCGTCGTCGGCGTCGTACACCAGGGCGCGTCCATCGACGACGCGCACGACCGGGAGCGATGCGCGCGCGCGCGATTCATCGTCGCCCCCGTCGCGCGCGTTCGTCATCAGCGGCGAACGCGCGCGCGAGACGCCGAGAGACGGCGTGTACCGTCCACGGACGGTCGACGACGACGCGCTCGCGCCGCGCGTCGGTGGATGCGGTCGGCATCGCCGCCGCCGGTCGGCATTTCCGAGCGCGCGCGCGAACGAACGAACGAACGCGCGACGCGAGGCTTTCGTCGATGGGCGCGCGTCGTGGTGGTGGGAGAGACGGCACGTTCACCGTCTCCAAGGCTGCGAGCGACTCCGCGAGCTCGAGGGCGACGTTTTCCACCGCGCGCGACGCGCAGAGCGTGACGCTCGACGACGTGCCCGAATTCGTCGAGGAGCGCGCGCGCGCGAAGAGCGAGGAGCGCGCGAGACGCATCGGGAATCTCTTACTCGCGGCGTCGCTCTTGTTCGGCGTCGTGCGACGGGCGGTGGACTCGTGGCGGGCGAGACGGGCCGAGGCGAAGGCGAAGGCGAAGCGCCCTAGCGACGACGAGGAAGAAAAGGAGAACGAGACGAAAGAGGAGGAATCCTAGGTCGGAGAAGACGTCGGAGGGGTGGGCGCGATGACAGAGGCCGGGGAGATCGCGGCGCCCAAGTACGAGCGGGTGAAGGGAGGATTCGGGCTCGGGGTCGGGCTCGGGGTCGGCGCGGCGACGCTCGACGCGACTCGGTCGAGAATCGGCGGCGCGAAGAAGGAACAGCGCGCGTTACCGGTGACTGAGGATGGACTAGGGGACGATGTGATTGATTTTTCGTATCTGGATTCGACGCCGATACGGAACGAGCCCGGGAGCGCGAGCGCCACGGCGGTGGAGGCGCTGGTGGAGAACGCCGAGGAGGAGGCGCCCGAGGAGGAACGCTTTGACCCGAACGACAATCCGCGTTGGTGTCCACCGGGCACGGTGGAGCGTTTGAGAAATTTGCAATCGCCTCTGATACGGTTGCATCAAGAGATTGTTGACTTTAGTCGGTACTTGGAACCGACGGAGGAGGAAGCCGCGTCTCGAGCGGCGGCGGTGGAACGAGTTCGGGACATTGTCAAGGACATTTGGCCAGCCGCGCGATTCGAAGTGCACGGATCCTTCGCTACCGGTATGTATCTACCGAGCTCGGACATCGATGCCGTCATATTGGACAGCGGTGCGAAGAACCCGGCGCTGTGTTTGAAGGCGTTGGCCATCTCGTTGGCGCGGAAAGGCATGGCGCGGAAAATCCAACTCATAGCCAAGGCGCGAGTACCCATCGTGAAATTCGAGGAAGTCCAGAGCGGACACCAGTTCGATATCAGTTTTGACGTCGCCAACGGACCGGCGAGTGCGGAAATAGTGCGTGAGAATATGAAACGTTTTCCGGCATTGCGACCTCTCACGACGGTTTTGAAGGCGTTTCTCCACCAGCGAGGACTCAACGAAGTGTACTCGGGCGGTATCGGTTCGTACGCCTTACTGTGCATGGTCATGGCGCACTTGCAGTTACATAACACGACGTGTAAGTCAACCTGGGCCGGTTCGCACGGCGCGAGCGACGCCAGCGAAGGATGCCTCGGGACGCTCCTGATTGACTTTTTTGAGCTCTTCGGGCGTCGGCTCAACGCCGACGAAGTCGGAATCTCGTGCGGTGGGAAGGGTCCTGGCTTTTTCAAGAAGCGCGATAAGGGAATGTTCGAAGACAATAGACCGTTTCTTTGGGCCATCGAAGATCCTCAGGACGAGACGAACGATCTCGGCAGGAATTCGTACGCGTGCAGACAAGTGAAGAGCGCTTTCGAACACGCCTTCACAGTCATCACCGCGCCCGTGGATAGTAGACACGGATTTCTCCTTCGGCGCATCGTGAAGATGGACCCTACTTGGTGCAAGGGTAGGAAACCACCGAAGAATCCGGGCGCGATTCGCGGGGTGGCGCTCGACTTTCCCCAATACATCGATCTCGGCCGAAAACGCGCCGCGAGAGAGCAAAAGCAAACGGCCGAAAAGGAGGCGCGGGGAAAGAAGCGCGCGCGCGTCGACGAGACGCCGGAAGAGGAGAATGTTAGCGAAGAAGACATTACGGTGTCTGAGTCAGAAGAAGAGGAGACGCCGAAAACAAAAAAGAAGACCAAGCGCGGCAAACGGGGCACCGCGCACAAACAGCGCACACCCGGTTACTTCGCGAAAGGTCGTCCAAACAAGAAACAAAAGACGGTGTCTTCCCAATGACAAAGTCGCGCGGGGTGAGGAGCGAGAACGCGTGCGCGTTTTCAAAGAAATGTTTAGCCATGTGAAATATGAACAAGTCGCTCAGTCGGTGAAGGCGGACTCCGCCAAATCGATGGCTCTACCGAGCGCCGCTGCCTTGTTCACCGTCTCTTGATATTCGCTTTCCGGGTTCGAGTCGGCGACGACACCGGCGCCAGCCTGGAGGTGAATCATCCACTCTCTCGACCCGGCGCTCTCTTTCGCTTGACGCGTCGGAATCACCATCGTTCGAAGCGCGAGCGCCATATCCATCTCACCGGTGAAACCGACGTAACCGATACCGCCTCCGTACGGGCCCCGGCGCGTGACTTCCAAATCGTCGATTATTTGCATCGCTCGCACCTTGGGCGCGCCGCTCACCGTGCCCGCGGGAAGCGCCGCGCGAAGGACGTCCCAGGGCCCGAGGTTATCTATCAAGTTACCCGTCACGGTCGAGGAAATGTGCATGACGTGAGAGTATCGCTCAATCTCCATGAGTTTCTCCACCTTGACGGTTCCAGCCTTGGACACGCGTCCGACGTCGTTGCGACCGAGATCGACGAGCATGACGTGTTCCGCGCGCTCCTTCTCGTCGGCCAAGAGGTCCACCTCGAGCGCCTCATCCTCTTCTTGCGTTTTACCTCGCATGCGCGTCCCCGCGAGCGGACGGTTCACCACCGTGCGCTCCTTGTCCACGCGGCACAAAATCTCCGGACTCGACGCGACCAACATGCAATCTCGACCTTGGTAATAAATCATGTACGGCGAGGGGTTCACGACGCGCAGCGCCCGGTACACCTCGAACGGGTCCACGCGCGTTTGACGCTGAAATCTATGACTGAGCACGAGCTGGAAAATATCACCCGCCTTGATGTGTTCCTTCGTCGCCGCCACCGCGCCCAGGAACTCATCCTTCGTCATCGTGCTATCCTTCGGCTCGCTCGGTCGCTGGTTGAGCTCCAAGTTGACGTACCCTTGCTGCAAATCCGGCAACTTTGCCGGATGTAAATCATCAATCATCTCGTCCAAAGCATCCATGCCTCGCTCGTACGCCTCATCCATGCTCTCGTACTCGTCCGTCAGCACCCAGTGCACGACGTACAGCTGTTTCGTGGCGTTATCGAACACCACGACGTCCTTGTACAGACCCAGATGAATATCCGGAAGCGCCCTATCGTCCGTCGGCGCCCGATCGAAATCCAGCTTACTCTGATACTGATACCGCACGGTATCGTACCCGGTGAACCCAACCCATCCACCGGCGAAACAATCCGGCAATCCCGGCGTCTTACACGGTCGCCAATCCTCGCTTATCCTCTTCATCACCTCCATCGGGTCGTCCTCTCGCGTCCTCTCGCTCGCCCCCGTCCCGTGATTCGTCACCCTCACCTCGTACTCCTTCGCCGTCACCTCCATCGCCGGTCGTCTCCCCAAGAACGAATACCGACCGATCTGCGTGCCGCCGACGACGGACTCGAGCAAAAAGCTCGGCGCCTCGCGCTCGTCCTCCTTGACCAACATTCGATACGCCAGGATGGGCGTCAACTGATCGTCAAACATTCGTCGAAAGAGCGGCACGACGTTGCGTCCATCCCGCACGGCGTCGTCGAAGGCGGTTCGTTGCGACGCACGCGCGGTGTTTGAGCTCGCCGACGCGCGCGCGGCGACTCGCGCGCGACGCGGAACGCGCGATTCGGTCGCTCGGACGACGCGACGATGGCCGTGACCTCTCGACGCCGTTCGCGTCGTCGACGTCGACGCGCGCGCGGCGACGGACATGTCAAACGCGCGCGACACGTGCGCGCTCGATCGACGCGTCGATTCGCGCGCGCGCGGCGACGAACGGTGGGCGTCGCGCGCGCGAGTGTGACGCCGCGTCGTTTTCAGGTTTTCAGTCGCCGCGCGCGCTCGACAGACGCCGTCGCGCGCGCACGAGCGCGCGCGCGATGGGCGCGCACGAGCGCGCGAGCGCGCGCGAGGGAACGATGATGACCGGGGCGCCGAAGCTCGAGTTCGTTCGAGAGATGTTCGATCGCGTCGCCGAGACGTACGACGTCGTGAATGGATGGCTGGCGTTCGGATTCGTCGACGCGTGGCGCGCGCGCGCGCTCGAGAGTGGATATCGAGCGGTGCTGAACGCGCTCCCGAACGGAAGGCGCGTGTTGACGCGAGGTGCGCGCGTGTTGGACGTCGGGTGCGGGACGGGTAACGTGACGGAGGCTGTCATGTACTCGACGCTCGCGCACCTCGCGGTGGACGTCGCGGGCGTGGACTGTTCGCCGGGGATGGTTCGCGAGGCGCGAAGGAAAATGCCGAATAACTCGTTCGAGGTGATGGACGCGGCGAAATTGAACGAGGCGTTCGAGGAAGGTTCGTTCGACGTCGCGGTGACGTGTTATACGCTGAGAAATTTCCCAGATTTCGAAACCGCGCTGGAAAATATGGTGCGCGTCGTGAAACCGGGCGGGACGATCGCGATCGTGGACGCGTTCCCGCCTCGCGGCGCGTTCGGATGGTTGCTTCGAGCGTGGTTGCGAGTGATGCTGCCGTTGATCGGGGCGACGCTGAACGGGGAGAGAAAGGCGTACGAGTATCTCGGGCGGTCCATAGAGGCGGCGCGAACGCCGGAAGAAGTGGTGGCCGAGCTCGAAATGTTGGGATGCGAGGCGGTGGAGGCGTCGAGAATGTTTCCGTTTGGTGCGGCGGCGGTCGTCGTCGGACGTAAGCCGGAGTAGACGTCTTTACATCGATGTTGTAATTGTATGTACGCTGTGAGTCTCGCTCTTTCAGCTCTTTCGC
>MPLT02116325.1_pt1 | contig 10257 bp, 20 predicted proteins | sample 1617391 | NCBI WGS metagenome assembly MPLT02 (sample SAMN05944800, study PRJNA350692) | marine metagenome | biome: marine; feature: ODZ; material: water; isolation source: 70 m water sample filtered on 0.2 um supor filter | place: Pacific Ocean | collected 2012-04-08 | depth 70m m
TACTAAACTTTGGTATATATTACTAACGGAGTCGTGAATGTCATCCATTATGAAGTTAATATTCTGGATGCGTTTCTTTTCTATAGGCGTTATGTGCATACCATTCGGTTTATTGTTCTCTTAACAAAAGACCTCCCTGATAACTATCTATTTTTTTTATTGCTCTATAAATCTTCCTTGACTGTCGCTTGACGTTTTCAACTTCTGTCTTACTTGATTCACTTCCTAGATTACAATACAAGTCAGCGTCTATCTCTAAAAGTTTATCAATCTTTTTAGAAGTTGTCCAGCTTGTGAACTCCATAATCTTGTCTATATCATCATAAGTGTAAGACATATATAAAAATCCTTACCCTAAAGTTAAGTAATTTTTTCTAATCTTGTTTTTAATTTAGCGTGTTTTTCTTTAAGAAGAATATGTTTAAACAGAAGCTGTTGGTATTTTTGTTTGTAGGTTTTACGTAAATATCCGTTTGTTTTAGTGAGCTGGTCTGTAATTTTATCTCTTGCTTCACTGTATACTTCCAGGTATTTTTCCTCTTTCCATAAAGTAAGGTTTAAAAAAAGTTTTAACCCATGTAAGACAGTAGCATGGTCACGTCTAATTGATTTGCCTATATCTATAGTGGAAGAGCGGGTAAAATCACGACATAACTTATAATATACCGCACGCTGATAAACATTATTTCTGTCTCTGCCCGGCAAAGTAAAGTCATTATCAAATAGTTTTATTAATAGTTTTTGGATTTGTATCATTTCCATGGTCAATAGTTTGATTTAAGTTAATATAATCTAAGTAATCATCCACATCAATTATTTCAAATTTATAAAATAAAGGGTGCATAGACTTAGAGTTTAAAAATTCTACGCTAAAATATAAAGGGTTGTGTTTAGCTATTACTCCAGCTACCAGACCAAATCTCTTAAAATTTTTAGACTCTCTGTTCTCTTTATATATCTGAGTGGCTAACATATCGAGTTTCATTATTATAGCCGCACTATATATAGGAGGCAATAGCTCTAGTTCTTCTAAAAAAGTTTCCTCCATTTCGTAGTAATATTCATTCCCTGATAATTTGCGTGGTATATCCATATTCTTTTAATTCTTTTATACGGTATTCTTGAAGGGCAGATACTTTTCCTTTTGGAGTTTTAACCTCGTAAAACTTCACCCCCTCGGTCGGATGCAGAGCAACTAAATCCGGGATACCATTTTTGTTTGTCTTTATTAATTTTATAACATAATAACCTAACATTTCTAACTCATCAATTTTCTTTTTTTGAATTTGCTGTTCGGTCATTATACAAAATTAATCTTTTAATTTATTATATAAATCTAGTTGGCTGTATTTTCTATAAGCTTTTATTATTGCTTGTCTCGAGGCTTGAGCTACATTTGACAATCCCTCTTCCGCTTCCGTTAAAACAGCTATATAATTTTGGATTCGCATTTTTAATGACTCTGGGGTCGTGTCGATATCCGAAGATATCCTTTCTAATAACGAGTCTGTCTTTTCATAACTATATCGATTCATTAACTCTTCAATTACATAGACATCATCAACGATAGTCCATTTCTTTTTAGGAGGCTTTCTTTTATTTTCCATATTAATCATTTATAATTTCAAAACTTGTCCCCTCGTGACAGTGAGAACATCTTCCTGTGTTATACTTATCGATTTCGCCAATAGGATAATAACCACAGCACACGGAGAGTAATTCGTTTTTATTTATCATCTTTAGTTGTTTTAGTTGCTTCTTTTTTTTGTTTCTCTGATTCTTTTTTTAGCTTATCTAAAGCTTTATCATACTGGGGCATTCTTTTAATTGTTTCTAATGTTCCTACTGATAGGTTTTTAAGGTTGTACATTTCCTGTATTACTTGTTGCATGATTTCGTCAAGCTTGTTAAGCTTGTTCATCATCTCTATTAATTTTTGTTCTTTCATAATTATAAACTTAATAAATCTTTTTTAAAGTGTCGCAGTGTGTAATCCTTTTTTTTAGACACAGCCTTATATATCCTATCTTCTATCCCTCCCTCTGCAAATATCCAATATACTTTATTTGTTTTAGTGTCTTTGGTTGTCATTCTATCACGAGATTGCCAATAACTTAATGCACTAAAATCAATATTATAATAGATTAAGCATTCTGCTTCCTTTAAACTTATCCCCTCTCTTCCGCTGACAATTTGCAAAGCTATAGACTTATCGCTTTCTTTAAACTCTTGTATATCATTAGTGAGTTTGTCTCCATAGATATCCTTTAGAGCTTTATACTCTGCGGTAAACTTATAAAAAATACCCACCTTTTTATTCTTAAACTCTGAAGCTATATAATTAGCTTTGGTATGGTCTAGCACCTGAGCTTTATTGCTTTCAAATATAATAGTCCCTGAACATAGCTGATGAATTTTAGACATTAACTTTACTCCTGTGTCTGCCAATATTACTTCTTCTCTCCCTTCAAACACTTTATCTTTCTTTAACTTTTTAATTATATCATAAGTTAAATCACTCATCTTTACTTTTTTAATTTGCTCTATTGTCTCTACTTTAAAGCCCGCTTCTTTTTGAGTATAAGAAATCATATAGGGTTGTAGTGCGTGCAATATGGATTCTTTACCGTGCGAATAATCATTATGAGTCAAGCTCCCAATCTTAACAGGCATTACATCTACATACACCCTAGCGAATGAATAAAAGTTAGTGAATACATTAAAAGGATTGTGAGGACATCCATACACCTGATGATAAAGCTGACTAAATGATTCAGGAGAAGGAGTCCCTGACATTAAAACTACATAAGGTTTGTTTTTAGATATAATATCTTTAACCATTTTAGTTCTTTTACTAGGTTTAGGATAAGCCCCCATACTATGAGCTTCATCTAACACTATAAAATCAAATTTCCCTTCAATCTTGTGTAGACTTTCGTAATTAATAACAACTAACTCATATTTAGGATTGAGCTTCGTGTAGTCTAGCTCTATAGAGGAGATAGCTTTTTTCTTTGTTACAAAAAGCATACGCTTAATCTTTAGTTTTTGAGCCACCCCCATAGCTGTTAAAGTTTTACCTGTTCTAACCTGCATAGATAGATAAACGAACTGATAACGATTAAGAACGCTGACTGCATTTTTTATAATTTTTACTTGATATTCTCTAAAATTCATATATTTTTTAAAATTTGACCTCGTAGGAAGCGTTCTAAGAGACTTTCTCCTACCTCCTAATACCTATACACCCCCTTAAAACGGCATTTCTTCTTGGTCTATCTCTTGTTCCGCCTCATCCTTGTATGTAATAGTAAACCATCTCCCTGTTGTATCCCTCCCCTCTAAAGCTGGCTGACCTGTCTTGTAAATACAATAAGAGTGTAGCCATTTATAAAACCTAATTCTACTGATAGTCATTTTGGATTTAGGTGCGTAATCAGGGTATTCATTAATAAAATCAAAATACATTTCGTTTTTATATATCCTCATCTCAGGTTCTAATTTTTGATTTGGCTCTCCACCTTCTAATAGTCCACACCATTCTATAAAATCGTGAGATGTCTCTGCGGATAGTTGTCTTATCTTTAAATTAACAAACTCGCTTTGTATCAATCCTTTTTTTAGATATAATTGTAAGCAACCTATCATATAATTATCAAACACACACCACTCATCATCATCCCAATCGCCAAAGAATAATCTCCCAAATTCATCTTGTGGTGTATATTTTTTTGTATAGTGCTGATGTAACTCTAACTCCCACTTTCTTCTCGCAAAAGAATTTCCCGCTCCTTTAATAGCATAGTTTGTTGTTATAGCAATCTTTGGAGATTTATGAAAGGGAATTTTAATAGCGTCTTTATTTTTCTTTTCCAATGTTAGCCCCTCTGTAACCACACTAAACAATCTTTCGAAATCAAAATATTTTTTAACATCATCAAAGCATAGTATTTGAGTGTCGGCAGAAACTAATTGATAAGCAAACGCTCTTTCAAAAGTAAATGCTTTTCCGTCTATGGTTACTAATTTTTTTAAATGAGAAAGTGCGTTCATAAATATTCCTTTTCCCGTTCCACCTTCAGGATTGTCTGAGATAACTTCATCGTTCAAAATTACTGCTGGGCAATAAGATAAATTCTTGTGTGCGTGCATTAAAAACCCTATAGTTGACTCCATAGAGGTTACACGAGTATCGTCTTGTGCACATATATTTCTTATAAACTTACTATAATCGCACTCAATTATCTCACATTCTTTATACACTCTATCTATCACATGGTCTTTCCACACATACCCACCTAAATCTAGATAGTCTATTGCTCTTACTTCGTTCTTTGTAACTTGAACAGCACAATTTCTATAATATAAGTATGATGAGCTCTTCGTGTCGGCTATAAAATATATATCAATAGTAGACAAAAGAGTTAAAAATTCCTCTCTAAACAGGCGTGTTTGGTCTGCAAAGTAATTATATATTGACACATCTTCAAATGAATACAGGTGGTCTAAAACATAATCTTTTATCTCTTTTTCACTTGTGTGGTCTATTAAGTTGTTTGTTACTTTTACAAACACATAGTTCTTGCTAGCTTCAGGGCAATATTTATAGAAACCATTATCCTCTAGGTATTGTTTAAACAGGATGGGTATAATTTTAATTGTTCCCTTTTCATTTTTAAACCAAAACTTTAGGTCTCCGTCCTCATCTGCTTTTTCCACTACCGCATCAATGGTCTCTCCGTCTAGTTCTCCCTTTTTTAAATCTTTTTTTATTTGCTTTTTAGTCTCCCCTCTTTTTAGTCTTTGCTTTATTTCATTTATTGTTTCGCTATCTTCGTAAAATTTAGTATTAAAATTTTGCGTATTACTATACGCTGAGTTTATAGTTGTTTCAATTTCTTTTTGAGAAAAGTCTTGCGATGAATACTGATTACATATAAATGAAGCTAAATTTTTTCCTATTCCAAAATCATTAAACGCCATTGCTAGAATATATACATGATGATTTCGCTGTCCCTCTGTCATAGGGTACTTCTCTTTCCACCATTTAACTAATATGTCTACAATTTTATTTTCATCTTGTATTTTTAATATTGGGGTATCTTTTATAGTGCTTTTTTCTTTATACTCTTCCTCTTCTATTTCTTCCCATACTGAAGAAGTTTCATTTACAAAAAGCAAAGGGTCATAACTTTCATAACAAACTCTTGAAATGTTTTTGGTGGTAGTGTCAAAGTAAATAGAATTAAATTCTTTCTTTAAAGAGTTAAAATATTTAGTATGGTTTTCTATATCGTGGGGAATTTTTACCAATACTTTCAACCCATTCCCTGATGGCGAAACAAAAACGGAAAACACAAATTTATTTTTTTGAAAATTCTCCTTGTCTTCAAGTAAATCTTTTTTCTTTTTATACCCGTCAAAATCTAAACATATTAATCCGCTATGCTCTTCAATAGAATTGTCCGCTCTTTTTTTAAACTTACCTGAAAAACAAATAGCGGGTAAACTTTTTTTCAACTCATTTCGTTGGGTCTTATCTTTTTCATTCCTTATTTTTTTAACTAAATCTTTAGACCTACCCTCTTTTATCCTATTCAGTATATATAATACACTCTTATAAAAAGGTGTATCGGTTGTCTTAATGTTCTGAAAAATTGTTACTTGTGTCTCCAATGATAAATAAAAAAAAGGGGGGTTACAATATGAAAACTAACTTATAAACCACTTCCCCCCTTTAGTTAAACTAAAAATTAAAAAGGATTATCTTCTTCCTCTTTCTTATTATACCACCCATTTCCTAAATAGGTAGTAGGCGTATCACTTTCTCTTTCTTCTTTCGTTTTAGAAACGACAGCAGTAGAGTTTTTACCATACTCGTCATCACTATCAAAGTTAAGTATAGTTATGTTTGCATAACTTCCTTTTTCTCCTTTGACAATTTTGTCTTTTGGTATCTTGTCTATGTTGATACTTATGTTAGTAGTGCTAACTACTTTTCTTGTCTTTGACATTGTTATTAATTTATGTTAAACTTCTTTTTTAATTACCGCTTCCTCTATATTAGAGTCAGCATTCTCCCCATAATATTTATCATATATTAATAGGGCTTCTTGCACCTTTTGTTCCCCGCTTTGTAGCGTGGACTCAGATGGATTTATGATGGCTACATCATAATAAAACTCTTGTGGCTTTGTGCCGTAATATTTTTTTGTTTTGCCTATAAACACAAAACATATTGGCATGCCGAAAAGTTTTTGATACACATACGCTTGAGAGCTATATCCATACTCATCAAATGTATATCTATTTATATTCGCAACATTTTTACTTGTTGTTTTAAGGTCGATAATAATATCCTTACATATTACATCTGCTTTCGCTTTAAATTTATGACCATGTAGCTCAGCTATGGTTGGCTCTTCGTGTAATGCTTCAAAGCTAAATATTAATTCTCTTAAGGATTTTGTAGCGTTATTATCTTCATTCATAAACCAATCTGCACATTCTTTTATTAAATCGGCTTCTGATTTTTTTAAACAAAAATCTAGTTTATTTTTCTCTAAATAATCTTTATAGTCCTTAGAGTTGCGTGTGCTAGCTTCAACCATTGGAAAGTCTTTTGCCTTATGTGGCTCTAATATAAGCTGATGAAAGTATCTGCCCTCTTCAAGTGCGTTATTAGTTTCCACTTTGGCTCTAAACCTTTTTGGCTCACTAGTTAACACTTTGATATCTGAGTTAGATAAATACTGCTGACCAAACTTTCCGTAGTAGTGTTCATCAATTCTTAACTTCTCTATAATTTTTTTATTTTCCATACAAATCCTTTCTTAAATTTTGAACATACTTTTGGTCGGGCAGATATACTTCAAATAATTTATTTAGAATCTCATCTTCTTTTAACCCTTCTTTTTGGTATTGCTTTGCACCTTTTAATATCTTCGGATACTCTTCGTCAGTCATTGTTTTTTTAGAGGGCTTAGTAGCTACCGCTTTCTTTTTTACAACGGGTGGTGCTGTTGTTAAATTGTCAGCACTAGAGTTAGGTAAATCTTCTCCCGCATATATGTAATGACCAAGACCAAACATTGCTAAGTTTTTAGTTAAACATCTCATTAAGGTTTTATTTATATCAAATGTCGTGGCGTTCGAAAGCATAGATTTATTTCTAAAGTCCATAACAGGAAGCCACATCTCTAATGTTTCTTCTTTTATTGTTACGCTAGTTGAACACATATACCCCACACCCTCTTGATAATCCCATTGTTGATTGGTATGAGGGTTTCTATATATAGTGTAGGTTGCACTAGGGAATCGTTTTTTAACCTCTGCCCACGCCCACGCCCAAGACAAGTAAGTCAAATTACCTTTTTTTTCGGTGTGCTGACTCACATCTACGGCAGACAATACTTCCCAAGTAGTTTGCACTTTTGCTTTGGTTGTTGTTTTAGATTTATTCATAATTATAGTTTTAGTTGTTGTTTATTTTTGTAAGAGCTTATAATACTTTCTTAAAATCTGCTCTCTTGATTCTTTTAATATCCTTAATCTTTTAGGGCTTCTATTTCCATTCATCTCCCTTCCTATTGACTCTTTAATTCTATCTAACTTATCTTTGTATTTCAAAAGAGATAAATCTATTACTGCTTTTCTCCACCCAAGTTGTTTAAACGATTCATACTGCTCTTCTTCTATCTCTACATAATAATTTATACTTTTAATTGGGTCGTATATCTTAACTTCCCCGCTTAAATTATCTCTCGAAATTTTAACCCCTAAAAAGATTGACGCCTTATAACCTAAGCCGTCTAGCTTTACACTTCCTTGTTCTTTTCGAGCTTGTTTAAACACCTCGTCTAATGTATTATAATTGGATTTCTTCAAGTTTCTTTATAATATATACATAGTCAGGGTCATCACTTAGTTTCTCCTTTACTTTTTCTATTGCTCTTCGCACATTACTTGCGTCCTCATTTAACCCTAACTTCTCTGCGTAAGAAGAAATCTCAGTTAATCCCATTTGTCTTTTTATATTACAAAGAAAATATAAGAGCTGTCTCCCTTCTACTACCTGCGGTTTTTTCGTTCTAGCAAACAATTCTTCCGTGTCTATATCTAAATGCTCACATATATTGTCAGCGTATTGTTTGAATATATAATTTTTCATTGTGTTTCTTTTAGTAAGTTAATTGCTTTTTCTAAAACCTCTTTTTGTTTAGAGGTTAAGTTTAAAGAATCCTCTTGGATTATCTCTAATTCTTTTAAGACCTCATCACATCTTTTGCGTAAAGCCCCAATTTCATGTCGATATACTTCTGCCATTATTCCTTCCATATCTAAGTGTTAAGTAAAATTAATCTTCTCCTATATTTTTTGACTAGCTTCATTTTGCTTTTAGTCTCGGTAAGTAAATGTAAATCTTCCTCTGATATTTTGCAAATTATAAACTTATTTTTTTCCCCTTTGCGTCTTCTTAAATTTCGCTGGACTTCGATTGGGGTCTCCAAATTTATCGAGAGTAATGAACGGACGATATTATTATGTATCTCATAAGTGCGGTCAGATATAAAGTTTTTATGCGACCCTTTCCTTTTGATTCTCTTTATAAAAGGCGTGAGTATTGGTATATTTAATGTCATAATAGTTGGTTGTTTTATAATTGCAATCTAAACATTGATAGGTAATAACCGCATACTCTCCTTTATAGTCATCTTGGAGTGTCTCTAGGTTTTTACTATCACAATTCTTGCAATTCATTATTAATTTTTTAATAAGCAAATGTATGGATAATATTTGGTAAAAAAAAATATTTAATCCGTTAATTATTTAGAGTATGTTTAAACGCTATTCCCACTCTAAATTCTCTCTTGTAATATTGAAATTCTCTAGCAAATCTTTAGAAATCTCGTGCAGAGAGTCAAATAACGGGTTGCTTTCATTGACCTCTCCCCCGTTAATTAAGTCCACTCCATAGCTATCGCCTAGTTCTCCACCCCATTCAAGTATTCCCCAAGCCATATATTCTTTTCCTTTGTATTCAAAGAGTATGTTGGCAGTAAATTTTGTTGCACAAACACTTTCAGCTTTTACTTCGTATTGGCTATCCTCTCTTTGTTTTAATTCGTAGTCGTGTCTTTCCATAGTTTTAATCTTTATAAATATATTCTGCCCCTACTTCTTCTATGTCAAACATCCATAATTCTTCAGCTTCATTTCCTTCAGCTATTCGGCTTTCATTATGTTCCTCTAACCACTTCTCAGGGTTATTAGTTATTGCTTCAAATTCTCTTGGTGCAGTCCCCCAACACGCTTTTTGATAGTTAAAATATATTGCATATTTAATTTGTTTTTTTTCCATAGTTTTACCAATTTAAGTTTCCATTTGTATTCTCTCCTATTAAATCGTGTTTATCGGAGTTCTCTATAAAGTCCCAGACCTTTTGGGCTAACTTGTGAGGTAATCTTATTTCATAAGTTTCTAGTTGTTCGTTCTCCACAAACACTCCCCAATTATCTATTCTTTTTTCTTTCATAGTTTTAGTTGTTTAGGTTATTGTTTTCTTCTATCCAATCGTATTGAATGTCTTGTTTGTCCTCAATAAATCTTTCTAATACCAAATCGTAGTTAACATTATTTTTGTCTAATATTTCTAAGGTAGAGTTTAAATCAATTAATTCTTGTGGGTGTATGTTGTAATATACATCAGTATCTTCAAGATATTTTTTATAATCTTTTTGGTCGCACATAATTCTAAACTGAATTTTAGTATTACATTTATCTAGTTTTTTTATTAAGTTTTCCATAGTTTTAGTTGTTTTTGTTTTTATTAATCTCTAATGCTTTGTAATCTTGTATTACTTCAATTATATCTTCATCTTTCCAATGCTCAATTACATCTGACCAACACCAATCTTCATTACTAAAATGTCTTGAACAAATATCGGCTAGAATATTCCAAGCATTTATTTTGTAATTAAACCTTATGCTTGTCTTATCGCTAGTTGCCCAATCCATTATTTTTTCACATTTTTTTAAATCTCCATTAAAATATCTTTGTAATTTTGTTTCCATAGCTTTAGTTGTTTAGGTTATTGTTTTCTTCTATCCAATCGTATTGAATGTCTTGTTTGTCCTCAATAAATCTCTCTAACACCAAATCGTAGTTAACATTATTTTTGTCTAATATTTCTAAGGTAGAGTTTAAATCAATTAATTCTTGTGGGTGTATGTTGTAATATACATCAGTATCTTCA
>MPLT02091763.1_pt1 | contig 10248 bp, 7 predicted proteins | sample 1617391 | NCBI WGS metagenome assembly MPLT02 (sample SAMN05944800, study PRJNA350692) | marine metagenome | biome: marine; feature: ODZ; material: water; isolation source: 70 m water sample filtered on 0.2 um supor filter | place: Pacific Ocean | collected 2012-04-08 | depth 70m m
GGCCTATGTTTTGATAGCTGGCATCTGACCCGCTCTACAAATAACGTAAGCGATTTGGAGAGCATCCCAGGTGAAAAAATTCTTTCAACCCAATGGAACGATGGGCCTCTAGAAAAAGTATTTGACGATTACTACACAGATACCCTCAGCACCCGTCTTCCACCCGGTCAGGGAGAGTTCTCTCTGAGTGACATGATTTTGGCATTTCGATCTATCGGCTCACCAGCCCCAATAGGTCTTGAAGTCCCATCGAGAGACTTATGGGAATGTCCTATCTTGGATGCTGCCGAAATGAGCATCCAAGGAATGAAATCTCTTCTCGAGAAACAACAATGACCTGAAAGGCTTCTTGTTCGCACTGTTGTGATTAGAAGGATACTCTCTTATTGAATGATGATTTGGAGGGAAAATGCCAAAACTACTAGATGAGATCGTTGCTATTCGAGGTGATGAGTTAGCCCTTGCCGATGAATTTGGAAGGACTACATGGTCAGAACTAGATGAACGCACTCGGCGACTAATCAACGCGTTTAAGGGAGCATCTATCGGACCCGGAGACACGATAGCGCTGATGATGGGAAATAGAAGAGAGTGTTTCGAGATTTTCCAAGCAGCAGCGCACCTAGGAGTCACATACGTTCCTGTGAATTGGCATTGGGTAGCTGATGAATTGGCTTATGTGCTTGACGATGCAGACGCAAAAGCTCTGATTGTCGGCCATCGATTCGTGGAGGTCGCTGAGCAAGCATTAAGTGATAATCGATCTCAAGGAGTGCAACTCTCTCTTGCTCTTGGTGAAGGCTCAACAGAACACTTGAACGATTATGAGGAGTTCATCTCCAGCGGAAATACGTCTGACCTGCCGGCAGATAAGCAACTACTGGGGGGTCCGATGTTTTATACTTCTGGGACTACTGGTAGGCCAAAAGGTGTTCGAGGGGCACTATCTGGCGGCGAAACAATTCCGACCGAGGTAATGCAGTTAATTGGTTCGAGCATGGCAAGTTATGTGCCTCAAGGAGGACGATCTCTTCTAGTAGGGCCGGTATACCACTCGGCGCAATGGGCTTTCACATTCATGCCGATGGTAAATGGATCTTCAGTGGTCATGCGGCACAAATTTGATGGGGCAGAAACCGTCAAACTGATCGACGAAGAGAAAATAACCAACATCCACCTTGTCCCGACACAATTTAAGCGGATGTTGGACATCAGCGCTGAAGATAAGGAGAGTTTCACCGGAGAGTCACTAGAAGCTGTTTGGCATGGAGCTGCTCCTTGCCCTCCTCCTTGGAAAAAAGCGATGCTGGATTGGTTTGGGCCGAAAATCCATGAGTACTACGGATCTACTGAAGGTGCATTCATCTCTAATATTCTCGCTGATGACTGGATCAGAAAGGAGGGCTCTGTAGGAAAGCCAGTAGAAACCATTGAAGTTATCATTATCGATGAAAACGGTGAACGGATTGAAGAGCCAAATATGCCCGGAGTTCTTTATTTCCGAAATCTTATGGGGATGGGGTTTGAATACCATAAGGCACCTGAAAAAACAGCGGAAGCGCACCTCGAGCCGGGGGTATTCACAACCGGTGATATCGGCTATCTTGACGAGGAGGGGTACCTCTGGCTATCTGATCGGAAAATCGACATGATCATCTCCGGAGGTGTGAACATTTACCCAGCAGAAATCGAGGCAGTAATCGCTGAACATCCCGGAGTCGCAGATGTGTCAGTCATCGGCGTACCCAATGAAGAGTACGGTGAAGAAGTAAAGGCAGTTGTTGAATGTTCTGACGGGCATCAGGGCAACGATGAGTTCTCCAAAGAACTTCTCCAATTATGCAATCAAAAACTAGCAGGCTATAAACGACCAAAGTCAATCGATTTCGTAAGCCAACTTCCAAGAACAGGAACCGGAAAAATTCTAAAACGAAAACTCCGTGAACCATACTGGGAAGGTCTAGAGCGAAGCATCTGAAAGCTTTTACCATGGGAACCAGTAACAGCCATATTCCGTCTAGCTTTGCTGATAAATCAGTTACTGGCATCGGACCCGAACAACAAATAGGGCATGAAAAGCTAATCTCTCATACTGATCGCCTAGAACAACAACTTTGGGAAGTAACTAGTGACGTCTGGTGTCTAGTAGGAAATGGACTTTCGAATCAAACTTTCGTCAGAGGACCGAAAGGAATAATCGCGATCGACACCGGAGAATGTTACGAAGAAATGGCGACCGCCCTGAAACTCTTACGTGAAAAAACAGACGAGCCGATAACAGCGATTATCTACTCACACTTCCACTATGTCGATGGAACTAAAGCCATTCTCGACACACAAAAAACCTCGGATCTCCCAATTTGGGGGCATGAAAAAATTGAGCAAAACCGGAGAGACTACGGGATGGAAGTCAGCGCAGCAGCGGCAAGGGGCCTCGTGTACCAATTTGGAATAGCACTGCCGAAAGAGGGGCCAGACAGCATCATTAACGCTGGGCTTGGCCTTGCCTTCCGCAATAATGATCACGCCCCGTACTCACCTGGATTCGTCAAACCCACACATACCCTTGCAGAGTCAAAGCAAATTGAACTGGCAGGATTGCAAGTAGAGCTGACACCAGCGCCCTCTGATGCCAACGACTCAATAACAATCTGGTTTCCCGAACTTGAACTCTGCGTTAATAATCTCGTGTGGCCAGCCTTTTTCAATATTTTCGCCATCAGAGGCGAAGAATACCGAGACCCTCGGACTCTTCTAAAAGGACTGGATCATATTCGTGCATTAAAACCTGCCCATTTAGTTGGTACCCATGGGCCACCTTTATCAGGGAAAAAGACAATCAGTCATGAGGTAACGAATTACCGGGATGGCATCCAGTTCTTATGGGACCAATCAGTTCGAGGTATCAATCTGGGTTTGACAAGCACTGAATTGACAAACTTTGTTCAGCTGCCCGACCACTTTCAGAATTCATATCTCACTTCACAACTGTACGGTGTCGTTGAGCATCATGTACGTCAGATCTACACGGGATTACGAGGGTGGTTCGATGGGGATGAAGCTCATCTTTTCCCTTCTGAACCAGCGGAAAGGGCCGAAAAATTAATCGAAGGGTTTGGTGGAAGAGAACAAGTCAGAAGTCATGTCAAGAAGGCTATTGAAAATGATGATCTACGTTGGGCAATCGAACTATGCTCTTGGCTTGTCCGGCCAAGTCAAGAGCCGCTTCTTAACTTCGATGCAGCATCACAAGAGGACCAAAATCTTCTAGCAGATTGTTTGAGGAAAGTCGCTCAACGAACAACTTCAGCTAATGTTCGAAACTGGTGTCTAACACGGGCTTTAGAGAGGGAGAAGGCATTAGATCTTAGCCGCCACCGGACTCACCGATTCTCAGAGCATGTCGTTCTTACTAATCCACCATCATCATCTGTCCACGCCCTAAAAGTACTTCTCATTCCTGAATTAGCGAAAGGTTACGAAACAGAAATGTTGTGGGAATTCTCCAATGGTGAAAAGACGGGGCTACTCATCCGCAATCAGGTAGCTGTACCAACAGATGGGGAGAACGCAAACGTGGGAATAGCTTTAAGTCATGAGACGTGGGCCAAATTACTTGGACGTAAAGTGAATCTCTCTGAGGCCCTTTCATCTAACATGGTGTCGACTGATGCTGACATGAATGAAGTACTAGCGTTTTTCGCGATGTTCGACCATGCGAGTTTAAGCCGATGACAAATCTTCCCCATGCCACTCCAAAGTTTCAAGGAGAGATAAGTCGTCTAGTAGAAGATTCGGTCGCAGTTCCTCTAGAGAACTTTAAAGCACCAGACAAAGCTCCCAACGTCTTATTGATCATGCTTGACGATGTAGGCTTTGGCAGCCCCGAAACCTTCGGCGGTCCGGTACCGATGCCAGCCGTCGAGCGTATATCTCGAGCTGGGCTTCGCTTCAACCAGTTTCACACCACTGCACTATGTTCCCCTACTCGAGCTGCGCTTCTCACCGGACGAAATCACCATTCTGTCCACATGGGCGGCATCACTGAAATTGCAAATAGTTTTCCAGGCTATGACAGCGCTATCCCCCCAGAAACTGCATCTATAGCAAAAATCCTAAAGGAAAATGGGTACTCAACAAGCTGCTTTGGCAAATGGCATCTAACTCCCTCATGGGAGCAAGGCCCTGCAGGACCTTTCGACCGATGGCCGACAGGAATGGGCTTTGATAGGTTCTATGGGATTCTCGGCGCAGAAGCATCCCAATGGGAACCAGCTGCTATCGATCAAACCACACCTATCGAGCCTCATATAGGACGGGAGGACTATCACCTAACTGAAGACCTTGCAGACCAAGCAATAAAATGGATTCACCAACAAAAAGCCTCCGCCCCAGATAAACCTTTCTTTTGCTATTTCGCCCCTCCAGCAGTTCATGCCCCACATCATGCTCCGGAAGAATGGATAGAAAAATTCTCAGGAAATTTCGATGCCGGCTGGGATGAGCTCAGGAAGCAGATCTACTCTCGCCAGATTGAACTTGGAATAATCCCACCTGATACACAACTAACATCCCGCCCTGACGAGATCCCTAGCTGGGATTCTTACCCTGAGCGTTATAAGCCAGTTGCCACCCGATTAATGGAAGTTTTCGCCGGCTTTTTAGCCCATACAGATGCTCAAGTGGATCGCATACTCGATGCGATAGAAGAAGCCGGCTGCACTGATGACACTCTCATAATCTATATAACAGGAGATAATGGGGCATCAGCAGAAGGAACCATCAATGGGGCTTGGTCAGCGCCATCGTTCCAAAATGGTGTTCATGAAGACCCTGAATGGCTTCTGAACCACATCGATGACTTCGGCACACATCGCTGTGAAAACCACTTTAACGTCGGCTGGGCTTGGGCTCTAGATGCGCCATTCAAATGGATGAAGCAAGTTGCTTCACACTTCGGCGGAACACGAAACGCCATGGTTATGAGCTGGCCATCCGAGATTCATCAAACCGGCGAACTGAGAAATCAATTTCATCATGTGATTGATATCGGCCCTACCATCCTTGAAGCTGCCGGTATTGAATGGCCTGACAGCGTAAATGGGATCAAGCAATATCCTATCGACGGCGTCTCAATGCAGTATTTGTTCGATAACCCTTCCGAGAAGAGCCACCGACAAACCCAGTATTTTGAAATACTAGGGAATAGGGCCATCTACCATGAGGGGTGGATAGCTTCTTGTTTTCACGGGCGTTTACCATGGATTCGGCTTCAAGGTCTTGAATTTGATGGAGATCAAGAAATTTGGGAGCTATACCATGTAGAAAATGACTTCTCTCAGAATAACGACCTAGCAGATTCAGAACCGGAAAAACTTCAGGACCTACAAAAGCTGTTCGATATCGAAGCAAGAAAGCATGGGGTGTACCCCCTTCGAGATGCTGGGTTAATGCGTCGAGGGGATCTTAGAGTTCCTACTTCGCTGGGAGGACGAACAAAGATGCGCTATACAAGCGCCCATGTAAGGATGCCAGAAAGTTCTGTCGTTAATTTGAAGAACGCAAGCCACATAATTTCAGCACAAATCGAGGTACCCGAAGGCGGAGCCTCAGGAGTAATTGCCTGCCAAGGTGGGAATATGTCGGGCTGGACCCTATATCTAGACACGTCTGGGAAAGTAACGTACCACTACAACTGTTTCGGACAGTATCTGACAACACTTTCAGCTAATAACAAGTTAGAAGGAGGTCAACATCAGATTCTTCTGAAGTACGACCACGATGGGGGTTTTGGTACCGGTGGCGAAGCCAACTTATTTATTAATGGCGAAAAGGTAGATCAGGCGCGGATTGATAGAACAGTTCCGTTGGTTTTTTCCATGAGCGGAGAGACTTTCGATGTAGGTGTCGACACCGGAGCCCCGGTAGGTCCGTATGAGAGCGGATTTGGGTTTACTGGAAAAATTGTGGAGGTTGTGCTTGAGCGAATAGGGAAAAGGGACGCCGCAACAACGAAAAAGATGGAGGATGGGATGTTGGATGCCGGGCTTAAGACTCAATAAGCTTACAATTCCCCGAATTCGACGATAAGAGGCGCATGATCACTTGGCCGCTCTGCGCGTCTAGCCATACGATCCACAGAAACTCCCTTAAGTCTCCCTAGCATTATCTCTGACCCCAAGGCTAAATCAATACGCAACCCTCGATCCTCATCTAGCTTAGATCGATAATTCCACCATGTGTATCCTGGATCATCCGCATCCCACTCGCGAGCCAGATCGAAAAACCCTAAGGCTAAGAGAGCTTCTATCGCCGCTCTTTCAGGGCCGCTAGCATGTGTTCGATGCTTCCAACGGCGGGGGTCATAAATATCTAAATCCGAAGGCGCTACGTTGAAATCTCCAGTGACAATAGTTGGGGCCTTGGCTGCCTTAGCATCAATCAAGTCACCGCGTAGACGCTCAAACCAAACCAGCTTAAATAAATAGTGAGGGTCATCAAGCGCCCGACCATTGGGGGCGTATATTGACCACACTCTAATCCCCCCGCATTCAGCCGAGATACTCCGTGCTTCATTAAAAGGCTCGACCTGACTGCCGCTGAAACCACGGCGGATTTTTCGTAATCCAATCCGTGACAAAATTGCCACTCCATTCCAGTGATTCAATCCGTGATGGGCGACTTGGTAACCAATATCCTCAAAGACCTCAAATGGGAAATCATCATCAGTGCACTTTGTTTCTTGAAGGCAACAGACATCTGGCCGTTGATCAGCTAGCCATTCAGCCACCAAATCCGATCTCGCCCGGATAGAGTTCACATTCCACGTAACCACCTGCACAAAGAGAACGCTATATCAATTAATGCACAACATGCAGCAATGGTCGTTAGATGGCATACTTAACTGATAGAAATTGAGGAGAAACATGGGCGAAAAGGTACCTATTGAAGAAGGATTATTTACTTGGCCTTCAGATGATCCAAAACTAATCGGATCACTCTGTCTCGATTGTGGAGCGATAGTCTTCCCGGCTCAGTCTGGATGCCCACGATGCACTTCAGATAATACAGAAAGAAAAGAACTGGGCACACGTGGGAGCTTATGGACGTGGACTATCCAAGGCTTCCCTCCCAAATCACCCCCCTACGCCGGAGACACAGACAACTTTGAACCCTTCGGAGTTGGCTATGTCGAGATCCATGATCAAGTCAAAGTCGAGACACGGCTAACCGTCGCCGAAAAAGAAAAACTAAACATTGGCATGGAGATGGAATTAACTTTTGTCCCCCTTTATGTCGACGAAGACGGAAATGAAGTAATCACGTTCGCTTTTGCCCCGGTAGCGGGCTAAACATTGCAAGGAGAAATGAAATGAGTAAACCCGAAGTAGCAATCGTAGGTATCGGTATCCATCCCTTTGGAAGAACTCCAGATAAAACTGGGCAAGAGCAGGGCGTGTACGCAGTCCGTGAAGCCCTCAAAGATGCTGGAGTGGAGTGGAAAGATATTCAATTTGCCTTTGGCGGAAGCCAAGCAGCAGGGGCCGCTGACACAATGGTTTCAAAATTAGGGCTCACTGGTCTCCAATTCATAAACGTTGCTAACGGCTGTGCTACTGGAGGGTCAGCTCTCTTTTCTGCCTACAACACCATTGCCTCTGGAGCTTTCGATCTCGGAATCGCAGTAGGGTATGACAAACATGAGAGAGGTGCGTTTAGGGTAAACACCCGTTCACATGGACTTGGAGACTGGTATGGGAAACAAGGACTCGCACTAACCACCCAATTCTTCGGGATGAAGATCAATCGGTATATGGAAAAGTACGATATAAGCCATAATACTCTTGCAAAAATCTCTGCGAAGGCTTTCCGTAACGCAGAACACAACCCAAATGCATGGAGAAGACAACCTTTCAGCGAAGAACAGATACTTGAATCAGACATGCTTAGCTATCCTCTGACAAAATTCATGTTCTGCTCTCCAGCCGAAGGTGGAGTAGCTCTCATCCTTGCTCGAGCAGATCAAGCACACAAATATACGGACACTCCTGTTTATCTCAACGCTGCTGTCGTTCGCAGTCGCAGGTGGGGTTCATTTGAAGTAATGGCACCATGGATCGCCCTTGATGATGCTGCTGGTCCTACTGTTGACACTTCAAAGGCCGCCTTCGAAATGGCAGGAATAGGCCCGGAAGATATTGATGTCGCCCAATTGCAAGATACAGAAGTAGGCGCTGAAATCATGCACATGGCCGAGAATGGATTTTGCGAACATGGTGAGCAAGAGAGAATGATCCAGCAGGGCGAAACAGAAATCGGTGGAAAGCTTCCTGTGAACACTGATGGCGGATGCTTAGCTAATGGAGAACCAGTCGGCGCTTCAGGATTACGGCAGGTATATGAAAATGTTCTCCAGCTCCGTGGAGCTGCTGGAAAGCGTCAGGTCCCAAATGATCCTAATGTGGCATACACGCACGTATACGGTGCTCCGGGAATAAGCGGAGTAACCATACTCAGCAAATAAAGACTATTAGCCAAGCTATTTCCTTCGTTCTATTCGGCTTTCCAAACAAGACGTCCGCCCATTCCCATTCCTTTCAGGATCACTGCCTTTGAAGGAGTAATCGACATGAAAGCTACATCAGGGGATTCTGTTGGGCCACCAGGCGCAAAAGCATTTAAGTCATAGTCAAAAACGCCTTCCCAGAGTCGCTGTTTCGTTTCTAGATCTGTAAACAATTCTGCATGTCCCCAAATAATCAAGCTATCAAAGTTCGTCTCAGGGCTTACTTGCCAATGGCATGACACAATTGGGGACATCTCAATATTCTTGGCTTTGACTGAATCAACGCCAACCATAGTCCAGAGAGTCTGCTGTTCCCAGCAAGGATGCACAGGAGTTACATAAGGTGTACCTGAGGGGCTAACGGTTCCGATATGCGCCCACTCGCCCAGCTTCTGGGATTCGTCGATCACCTCTTGGAGATTCATATCAACACAATAGCTCTAAAACTTATTCTTTTCTTAAAGCTTAATCAAGCCACCAAACTGATCGATCCGTCTGAATCAATATCTGCGGAACGCCCAATATATTCCTGTTGCATCATTTCAGCCATGAGCATTTGGTCATCTGTCGTCGTTAGTGCCCTTCTTCCATCACTCATGAGAGATGAAATTAGTGCAGTCTCAGGCCCTTCACGATTATGCATGACTGTATAAGCTTCGATAGTTGCTGGCCCCTTTGGAGTTTCATCGACTTCTCTTAAAGGGTTTTCATCTATTTCTGACTGCACATTCACTCTTCTAAACGGCTTTGAAGGAGGAGAAGAGCCGTAAATTCCGCATGCCTGTTTTGTGGCATAACCACCGTTTGCATGAACATAACCCATTTCGCCCGTTTCACGAATGGCATCTATTGTGCTTGCGATTGCATGAATTACATAGCTATTCATTGGGCCTCCGAAAAATGGGAGGCCGCCTGTCGTTGTAACAACTCGATCGGAAGAAATCCCAAGTTCAGTCATAATCAACTGAACACAGGAAGGAAAGCAAGAATACAGGTCCATGTGACCTACTTCATCGACGGAAAGTCCCGCTAGTTCAAAACAACGGCTACCTGTAATCCTCATGGCTGGCGATTCATGAAAACTGTCTCTTTGAGAGAACAAATATGATGCATTGCCGTCGGTCGCTACATGCGGGAAGACCCACCTATCTCGGCTAATGCCAAGCGATTCGGCTTTCTCCACGGAGCACACAATTATCGCTCCGCCATAATCAACAAAGGAATTTGCATTCATGGATTTCGTGTATGGGTACCCAACCATACGATTCGACGGGCTTGGCGTTTTGATCTCCTCTGCTGTCATTGGAGATCTCACCCATGCAAATGGATTAGCAACGGCAACCTTATTAAACCCTTCCCACAAATCTGCTATGCGGTCCCGATGCTCTTGGTGGGTTTCCCCCAAAGAGAACCGAATTGCAGATTCAAATAAGGCATATATCTGCGTGGGCATATAAAACCCGTTAGATCGTTCATGCTCTGAGGACATGGGGACATTCTCACCAAAAGGAGTTGCGGGTTCTAACTCTTTTTCGCTTTCAGATCTTGGGAGTTCAAGACCGAGCTTTTTGAGTTTGTTCTTGCTATAAACTGCTTCTCCTCCGGTAATGACTGCAATATCAATCTGGTTTGCCGTTATCAGTTCGCAAACTTCGCTGACACATGCCTGAGGCATGTTTCCA
>MPLT02376578.1_pt1 | contig 10203 bp, 7 predicted proteins | sample 1617391 | NCBI WGS metagenome assembly MPLT02 (sample SAMN05944800, study PRJNA350692) | marine metagenome | biome: marine; feature: ODZ; material: water; isolation source: 70 m water sample filtered on 0.2 um supor filter | place: Pacific Ocean | collected 2012-04-08 | depth 70m m
AAGCTGTGCCGCCCGCGGTCGGAGCAACACGCCGATGCAGGCGTTACAACTGATGAACGACGTGCAGCATGTGGAAGCCGCCCGCAATCTGGCCCAGCGCATTCTCAAGGAAGGCGGTGTAGACGCCAACACGCGTGTCCGTTGGGCGTGGCGCGTGGTGACTGCGCGCCATCCGGAAGCGGCTGAAACCCAGATCGTCACAAATGTGCTGGCTGGCCATCGTGCGCGTTTTGCCAAGGATGCCGAAGGGGCGAAGCAACTCATCGCCTTTGGTGAAAGCAAAGCCGATCCCGAACTCGCGCCCGTGGATCTCGCGGCGTGGACGCTGGTAGCTAATCTCCTTTTAAACCTCGACGAGGTCGTGAACAAAAACTGACATGAATCCCGCAAACGAATTTTTCCGACTGCAGAACCGCCGGCAATTTTTTCAAGGTGCCGGCCTCAAGGTGGGCGGCATCGCGTTGGCCTCTATGCTTGGCCAACGCTCGCTGGGCGCCCAGGTCGCCACCGATGAGGACATGCACCCTGCACTGCCCGGTTTGCCGCACTTTGCGCCCAAGGCTAAGCGGCTGATTTACCTGCACATGAACGGGGCGCCGTCGCAGATCGATCTTTTTGATTATAAACCGCGCCTCACCGATTATTTTGACAAAGACCTGCCGGACTCCGTCCGTAACGGTCAGCGTATCACTACGATGACCAGCGGCCAGAAGCGGTTTCCGGTGGCGCCGAGTAAATTCAAGTTCGAGCGGTGCGGGCAGTCGGGTATTGAGATGAGCGAACTGTTGCCGCATATGAAAACCATTGCGGACGAGATCACGATGATCCGTTCGGTGCACACCGAGGCGATCAACCACGACCCGGCCTGCACTTTCGCGATGACCGGCAGCGAGGTGCCCGGCAAACCCAGCCTCGGTTCCTGGCTCAGCTACGGGCTTGGCAGCGACTGCCAAAACCTTCCGTCATTTGTCGTGTTCACGCCCACCGTTAAGAACCCCAGTCAGGCGCTTTTCACGCGAATGTGGTCCAGCGGGTTTCTGGCGTCCAAGTACGACGGCGTTAAACTGCGCGGTAGTGGCGATCCGGTATTGTACGTGAAGAACCCACCCGGCGTGAATTCCGGCGACCGACGCACGATGCTGGATGCGCTCGGTAAGTTGAACCAAAAGACCTTCGAACGCTTTGGCGATCCCGAAACACAAACACGCATTGCGCAATACGAGATGGCCTTTCGTATGCAGTCAAGCGTGCCGGACCTCACCGATCTTAGCGGCGAGAGTAAGGCTACTTTAGAAATGTACGGCCCGAACGTCACCAAGCCTGGCACCTACGCCCATTCGGCGCTGCTCACGCGGCGTTTGATGGAGCGCGGCGTGCGCGTGGTACAGATTCTACATCGCGGTTGGGATCAGCACGGCTCGTTACCCGCGCAGATCAAGAACCAGTGCATGGACACCGATCAACCCACTGCTGCGTTGATGAAAGATCTGAAGCAACGCGGTTTGCTGGATGACACGCTCGTGGTCTTCGGTGGCGAATTCGGTCGTACCGTGTACTGCCAGGGCAAACTCACGCGCGAGAATTATGGGCGGGACCATCACCCGCGTAATTTCTGCATGTGGGTTGCCGGTGCTGGCATCAAGACCGGGATCACTCACGGTGCCACCGATGATTTTAGCTACAACATCACCCACGATCCCGTGCATCTCAATGAGTTGAACGCTACCATTCTCGATCGTATGGGTATTGATCACTCACGATTCACTTTTCCATTTCAAGGTCTTGATCAGCGTCTAACCGGTGTGGAGGAAGTGCATCCGATTAAAGCACTAATGGTATAAGTAAAAGCGCAGCATTCGTGTGACCATGTTGTCTTAGGGCTTTGTTGACTAAAACTAGGTGGCATCAAAAGATAATCCTTCATTACCGTTCGCTTCTTGGTGTATTAATCGCGCGAGCACATTTTAAAAATGAAAACTGAGACACTTTGTTTACACGGAGGGCAGGAACCCGATCCCACCACTTTTTCGCGTGCTGTACCGATCTATCGAACTAGTTCGTTTGTATTTAAGGATACAGAGCATGCTTCTAATCTTTTTGCGCTAAAAGAATTAGGGAACATTTATTCGAGGATCATGAATCCTACACAGGATGTATTGGAAAAAAGAGTTGCTGCATTAGATAACGGAGCTGCAGCACTTGCCCTTTCGTCAGGTACCAGTGCAATTTTTTATTCTATCATCAACTTGTGTCAATCTGGTGATGAAATTGTATCTGCTAACAATCTTTACGGAGGAACATATACCCAGTTTAATGATATCTTACCTCAGTTTGGAATTAAGGTTAAATTTGTTGATTCCAATGATCCCAAAAACTTTGCAGATGCAATTACTCCCAAAACTAAACTTTTGTTTTGCGAGACGGTTAGTAATCCGGGACTGGACATTGCTGATATAGAATCAATTTCCAAAATCGCTCATGAACATGGTTTGCCACTAATGGTTGATAGCACTTTTACTACGCCATATTTACAACGCCCTATTGATCATGGTGCTGATATTGTAATCCACTCACTTACAAAATGGTTGGGAGGTCATGGTGCAGCAATCGGAGGGATCGTGGTTGATTCAGGGAAATTTGACTGGCAGTCAGACAAGTTTCCTTTGTTGAATGAACCCGAAAGTAGCTATCATGGTATCCGATGGGCTCACGACTTGGGTCCATTATCGCCAATAGCTTATATCTTGAGAATGCGTGTGGTGCCTCTTCGGAATTTAGGGGCGTGTACTACACCTGATAACTCTTGGACCTTTTTACAGGGAATTGAAACCCTTCCCCTTCGGATGGAACGCCACTGTGAAAATGCTAGATCTGTGGCAGAGTTTCTCAATGAACAATCATCAGTCGATTGGGTTCGTTATCCAGGTATGAATGATGGCCAAGCCTCCATGGTGGAGAAGTATTTGGGAGGTAAAGGCGGGGCAATGGTTGTGTTTGGCATCAAAGGTGGTAAGGAAGCCGGGCAAAAATTCATTGAAAGCCTGGAGCTTTTTTCACATTTGGCAAATGTGGGTGATGCAAAAAGTTTAGCGATACACCCTGCTTCGACCACGCATTCACAGCTTTCCGAGGAATCTCAAATAGCTGGAGGAATTAAGCCGGAGTTGATTCGGTTGTCGGTTGGGTTGGAGCACATCGATGATATTCTGGAAGATATAAAGGTTGCTTTGGATAAAGCTACTTCCGACTAGATTTATTCAGAATGGAGTCTGTAAGGACAAATTTTTTTTCCTACGGTAGTCGTTCCAATCCAGTTAGGCTTGAAAGTGGGGAAACCTTAAGCGAGATAACCCTAGCTTATGAGACTTATGGTGAGCTAAATACCGCACGAGATAATTCGATCTTGGTGTTTCATGCTCTAAGTGGAAGTCAGCACGCTGCAGGCAGTAACCCATCCCTGCCTGAGGCGGGAGATCTCTGGCAGAGTGAATGCTATACTGGTTGGTGGGATGATTTTATCGGTCCCGGTAAAGTAATTGATACCAATCATTTCCATGTAATCTGTTGCAACTATTTAGGAGGGTGCTATGGCACTACAGGGCCTTCGTCACTCGATCCGGCGACGAGTGAGCCTTATGGTTCCAGCTTTCCAGCAGTATCTTTTTCAGATATTGTCGATACTCAGGTCGAGCTCCTTACCCATTTAGGAATCAGTAAACTACATGCCGTAGTTGGAGCATCATTGGGGGGGATGATGGCATTGAATTTATCGGTAAGATACCCTGAAATAGTTCGTTTAGTTTGCCCGATCGCAACAAGCTTTTATTCTACTGTTTTGCAAAGGGTTTTAAATTTAGAGCAGGTTCAAGCAATAGAGAGAGATCCACAATTCTTAGATGGAGATTACTATCACGATTCTGGCCCTATCAATGGTTTATCCCTTGCCAGAATGATTGCACATAAGACTTATGTGTCACTTGAAGCAATGAAAAGTCGTGCGTCCGGGAAATTAAACCAACCATCAAGGGACTCTTCTCGCTACAAATTTCAACACTCTGTTGAGTCTTATATGCTGCATCATGGCGATAAGTTTACTCTACGTTTCGATGCAAATACTTATCTGATTCTTCTGGTGGGATGGTTGAATTACGACCTATTAAAGGACAGCTGTGCTGATAGTATCAGCGAAATGTTTGGCAGATGCTCTAACCAAAGTTTTTTGGTATTTTCAATTGATTCTGATGTTTGTTTTTATCCCGAGGAACAAAAAAACTTATCAGAAGAATTAAAACTGGCAGGCGTTGAATCTAGGCTTGTAGAGGTGAAATCACAAAAGGGACATGATGCCTTTTTATTGGAACCCGAATTGTTCAGGGAGTCTATAAAGAGTTTTTTAGGTGGAGAATGAACCGACTCGAATAACTGAATTTTAGGTTCTAAATCATCAGTTCATTGATCACATGACCGAGTACATCTGTCAAACGACGTTCAATGCCATTGTGGTAAAAAGTTAGTTGTTCGTGATTGATACCCAGCAAGTGAAGTGCGGTGGTGTGAAAATCGTAGGAGTAGGTGGGGTTCACCACCGTCTCCCAGCCAAGTTCATCCGTGGCACCGTAGTTTGTGCCGCCCCGAATGCCGCCGTCGGCCGACCGAATAATGCCAAAGCGGAATGGTAACCGCTGCCTTTGTTTTGCTTGTCTCGACCATCGGCTGGCCTGATGATTCGGCTTCTCATGAAACGCATTCTTCTCGTTACATTCGTTTTACTGGCAGCCCAATTGCCGGCGGCGTCGCCCAACATCATTTTCATACTGGCCGATGATATGGGCTACGGCGATGTGCAGGCGTTGAACCCGAAATCCAAGATTCCCACGCCGCACCTCAACCGCCTGGCGAAGGAGGGCATGACGTTTGCCGATGCGCATAGCCCCTCGGGCGTTTGCACACCCACGCGTTATGGGGTGATTACCGGCCGTTACTGCTGGCGGTCTTCACTCAAGCGCGGCGTGCTCGGAGGCTACAGTGCACCGCTGATCGAGAAGGATCGGCCGACGGTGGGCAGCGTGATGCAGCAGGCCGGTTATCACACGGCGGCGATCGGTAAATGGCATTTGGGCATGAATATGACCCGCCACGGCGGCGGTAAGCCGGCCAAGGACGGTTGGTCTGGCGACGGCAACGTGGATTTTACCAAGCCGATTGCCGACAGCCCAATCACGCGTGGGTTCCACGAATATTTTGGTGTGAGCGCCTCGCTCGACATGGCGCCGTATGTGTGGATCGAAAACGACCGCTTTGTGCCGGCCAAACTCGTGCAACAAGCGGGCATCAGTTTTCCCGGCTTCGTACGGCCTGGGCCGCGCGCGGAGGATTTGAAATTCGAGGAAGGCCTCGACGTGCTGGGCGCCCGCACGGCCGCTTTTCTTAAGCGTATGGCTCAGGGCGATAAACCCTTCTTCCTCTACATGCCGCTCACCGGGCCGCACAAGCCGGTGACACCGCATCCTCGGTTTGTCGGCAAAACCGGCCTCGGGCCGTACGGCGATTTTGTGATGAACGTGGACGACACTGTGGGTCAGGTGCTCAAGGCGCTGGACGAAACCAAGCTCGCCGATAACACGCTTGTGATGTTCACCAGCGATAATGGATCTTTTATGTATCGTGTGGATGACGAGGATGATCACGTGAAGACGCCGACTAAGCAGCAGTACCATTCCAAGAGCCACACCGCCAACGGTCCGTGGCGTGGCACCAAGGCGGACATCTGGGAAGGCGGACATCACGTGCCGTTCTTAGCCCGCTGGCCCGGCAAGGTCCAGGCCGGTAGCGAGAGTGCGCAAGTGATCACTCATACTGATCTCTTTGCCACCGTTGCCGCCATTGCCGGCGCCAAGGTTCCCAAGGGCGCTGCGGCTGATAGCTACAGTTTTCTGCCGCTCCTACTCGGTAAAGCCAAGGGCTACGCGCGTGCGCCGGTGATTCATCATTCCTCCGGCGGTATGTTCGCCATTCGCGACGGCGACTGGAAACTCGTCCTCGGCAACGGCTCCGGCGGTCGCCAACAACCGCGCGGGAAGGCATTTGAGAAACCGTTTTTCCTCGTGAACCTGAAAAAGGATCCGGCGGAGAAAACCAACCGGGCGCAGGACGAACCCAACAAAGCGGCTGCATTGGAAGCGGCATTCCGAAAACTCCACGCGGACGAACGCCGATAATTGTTGTGCCTCGTGCTGCCGGCGCCTCGGCGGCAGCACGTTACGACCGGATCTTGTCGACAGCCCGGTGCTCGCGCTTGTCTGGGCCGAGGTGTTGCTTGGCGTTCATGGCGGTGAGCATGGTGTTGTAGACATCGAGGCCCTCGGCTTTCACGTCCATGATTTGGCCGGTTTGAAAGCGGCCATTGGCACCGGTGACGGCGTGGAACACGCCGGAAAGTTCGCGCTTCACATCGTTGTGGCGGCCGTCGCCGGATTCGGTGGAAATGGTGAGGAGCGAATTCTCCAGAATACTGCGGCCATTGGCTTCCTTGGTCGCGTCCAGACGCTTCATGAAGTAAGCGATCTCGTTCATCTTCATGTGTACGTGCGCGCGCAGCTGTTTGTTATCACGCTTCTCGTTGAATTTGTGCCACCACTCGTGACTGCAACCGCCGGAACCGCTGCGGCGATGTTCCGCGGTATCATCAAACTCGTACCGCGTGCGGCCGTTGTACTCGTACTTGCCCTTGAGCCGGATGCGTTCGCCGGCGGCGAGGAAGGTGAGTGAGCCGAATCGTACGCGATCCATCTCAATGGCGAGCGCGTACAGGTCGGCGAGCAGTCGCCATTCGGTGGTGAGTTCCTCCAGCGTGATGTCGATGCCTTCGCCGCCGGGATCGGCCGGGCCGCCGTGGGGGATGACGGATCGCGGGGGCAGGGCGGGGCCTTGGCCATTCTTCTGGGGCAACGCAAAGGCGCGTTGTTCGAACTCACGAATGCGGTCGAGATGATCCTTCATACGGCCCTTGGAGGCGGCGCCGAGCGGGGAGTTGGGCCCGGTGTAAAACCGATATTGATCCACGACCGAATCGAGCACGCTGCGCTTGAGGCGTTGCGCGCGAGCATCGGCGTCATCGGTATTGATCAGTGTACCGAACACGCGGTCGAAGAGGTCGCGCGGCTTTTCCTGCATGCGCGCGGCCACGGTGCCGTCGAGTGTGTAACTGTGATGATAACGTCCCACGCGGCTACGCCGGAAAAAGGTGCCGGCCACCAGCGTAGGCACCATGCCCGCGGGCAGGCCTTGCGGATGATGCGCGTGGCGGATTACCTGGTCGATCGATGGCCCGCCCGCCTTGGCCTCGCCGCCGGCGGGCACAGCGGTGAACGACGCGGTGGCGCCGTCAAAGTGGGCGTTGATGCCGCGCACATCGCAGCGCACGTGATCCACATTGCGCATGATCAGCAGCTTCTTGCTGAGCGGCTGAAGCGGTTCGAGCACATCGTCAAAGCCTTCGTTCTGCAACGGCGCGGGAATGCCAAGGCCGAAGAACACGTTGAATGCGCGCACGGGCACATTGGTCTTGGCCGCGCCGAGCGCGTTGGCGGTAATCATTTCCTCCAGTAACGGCAATCCGATGCTGACGGTCCCCAGTCCCTGCAACAGGGCGCGGCGGTTCAGGTGATTTTTCATGGATTATCCTCCGACGGTTGGGGCTGAAACAAATCGCTCAAGGCAATTGCCTTGATTAGGTTGGCATAAGTGCCGGTGTTTTGCCAGCCGGCTTGATGAATGGCCTGCGCGGCGCGGGCATCGCTCGCACCCAGCGGCCGGCCGAGAGCGTATTGCGTGAGCTTCCACGTGATACTCTGGCGCACGCGATCGCTGGCGGCGAGGTGGTTCATCAATTCGCCGGACGTACGATAAGCAATCGGCTTGGCCGCGCCGGGAAACAGAATTTGCCCGTCCTCGCGCAGGCGATTGCCGTGGTTGTCCTTTTCGAAATAGGAGCCGAGCCCGTCGAAGCGTTCGAGACCGAAGGCGAGCGGTTCAAACTTGCTATGGCAACCACCGCAGTTGGCGTTGGCGATGCGTTTCTCGGCAATGCTACGCTGGCTGAGGCCCGGCTGACTGGCCACCGGAGTAGTGTCGACGCAGGGCGGCGGATCCTTCACCACGCCGCGCAGCAGATCATGCATCACAAACAGACCACGCGTGACCATCGAGGCATCGTCGCCGCCGCGCGTGAGAATGCTGCCTTGCGTGAGCAAGCCGCCGCGCGCGGGAACCTTCGTGAGATCATACCGCTGCGGCCCTTCGCCCTTCGCGATGGCCGGCAGTCCGTAGTGCTTGGCCAGGCGCGGCGTGAGATGTGTGAATTGCGCATTCAACAGATCGGACAACGGCCGGTTTTGTTTCCAGACAATCTCCTTGAAGAAGGCGATCGTCTCCGCGCGCATGTCGCCGGCGAGGGCAGGGTTCCAGTTGGGAAAATGTTGCTTGTCCGGCCGCAGGTTCGCGAGAGAGCCAAGGTTCAGCCATTCACTGGCGAACTGCACGGAGCGCTCCACCGCGCGCGGATCCTTGAGCATGCGTTCCACCTGCGCGCGTAGTTGCGAGGCATTTCCCAGCTGGCCCTTGTCCGCCGCGGCATTCAACGCCTCATCAGGCGGCGCACCCCACAGTAGGAAGCTCAGTCGCACGGCCAGCTCCGCATCACTCACACGCCCACCGGCCTGTTGGTTTTCCATGCGATAAATAAACCGAGGCGACTGCAGCATGGCCTCGAGCACCAGCCCGACGGCTTCTTCGTAGGTTCCGCCGTTGGCCACCAGCGAGGTGGTGATGCCGCGAAAAAGATCCACCTCGCGATCCTCCAGCGGCCCGCGCAGCATCCAGCGCCCGATTCGCTCGATGAAGGCGCGCATTTTGTTGTCTGTAAAACTGCCGTTGCCGCCAAAGCGCCGCGCGAAGGGTTTCACATCCATCCGCGCGACAATGCGGTCGGCCAATTGCGCGTAGGTATTGATGTGTTTGAGGTCGACGTTCAGGTTGTAGGCGGTGTTGGAAAATCCATCTGCGCGTAGGTCCGCCGGTAGCAGGGCGCGCGCGTCTTTGGCGATATCCACGCCCGTGGCCGCGCGCACGGTGGCGATGTACTCGGCCACGGTCAGGCGGCGGATCCAGTTGACTCCGGCCTGTTCGCCGTGCGCGTACACGGCCGGATCAATGCGCGCGAGCGTCCAGCGCGCGCCGCCTTCGATCCATTGCTGGAGCAGCGCCTTCTCAGCGGCCGACAACGGCGGGCGTTTCTTGGGCATCTCATTCTTGGCCACGCTCTCCCACACAAGGCTCTTGGCTGGCTGGCCGGGCACGATCATGTCCGGCTCGGCAATGGCGGTGAGCTTGCGGGACAAGTCGAGATCGCCTTTGGCCGTGGCGGGGTCGTGGCATTCGAGGCAATGCTTGGCGAGCAGCGGCGCGATCTTAGTTTCAAATAGCGTTTCATTGGCCGCGATCCGTTGCGCTGCGGGATCCACTCGGGCCGCGGCGCCGGCCTTGAAGTTCTGGCTCACTTCGGTCGCGCTCAGGCTGCGTCCGTACACTGCCACCCAATGCAGCGTGCCGCGCCAGGCGCGGTCGCCGGAAAATTCATTGCCCAACGCCAGCCGATAATTGCCGTTCCAATTACTGATGGTCCCCGGCGTGGTTTGTTCTTTGGCGAGTTGGCCGTTCACAAACAACCGCGCCTTGCCGAGTGCGTCGCGTGTGTATACGGCGTGTGTGAGAGTGGTCTTGAGCAGGCGACCGGTTTCAATGGCGGGCATGCCGTTGTTGCTCGTGCGCGTGGTGCGCAGACGCGCCTGCAACGCGGGTCCTTCCTGTCCGAGCGTCAGGTTGCGATTGGAAGTGTCGCCGGAAATGGTAAAGAGCCGCGCCGGACCTTCCTGCGTGAGGTTGGCCGATCGAAACCAGACCTCCACGGTGAGGGCGTTGGAACGCTTGACGGCATTCAGGATTTTCGTGGGCGGCTTGTCCGAGCGAAGGGCCGCCGTGTTGCGAATTTCCAGAGAACCCGCCAGCCGCCGCACGTTCCCGGGTTGGTCAATCCTCAGGTCCAATGCCGGGGCCACGCCGGAGCGATCCTTTACAACGGCGCCCTCGGTTGAGGTGAAATCGTACGCCGCCAACACGCCTGATTGCACACGCTTTGCGGCCATC
>MPLT02244471.1_pt1 | contig 10201 bp, 9 predicted proteins | sample 1617391 | NCBI WGS metagenome assembly MPLT02 (sample SAMN05944800, study PRJNA350692) | marine metagenome | biome: marine; feature: ODZ; material: water; isolation source: 70 m water sample filtered on 0.2 um supor filter | place: Pacific Ocean | collected 2012-04-08 | depth 70m m
AGTACCAGGTGTTTCGGGAGGGACAATAGCTTTGATAACAGGGATTTATGAAGCACTGCTTAATGCAATTTCTTCATTCAGCAGTAGACTTTTTCTGCAGTTAATCCGTTTTAATTTCAAGCAGGCTTTATCAGGAATACATCTGCGCTTCTTAACAACGCTTGTTTTCGGAATCGCATTTGCCATCATCAGCACATCTCATTTGATAAACTTCCTCCTGACAGAGCACCCTGTAAAAATATGGTCAGTCTTCTTCGGCTTGATAACAGCATCGATTTTAGTGTTAGGCCATTCAATCAACAATCGTTTTTCTAGTTTTCCGGCTTTAATTTTAGGCACTACATTCGCCTATGGAATTACTGGACTTATACCACTAAATACACCTGAAGAACTATGGTTTATTTTTCTCAGCGGAATGATCGCGATAAGTGCTATGATTCTACCGGGGTTAAGTGGATCCTTTATTCTGCTGATTTTAGGAAAATATGCCTTCATCACAGCAGCATTACGAAATCCTTTTAATCCGGACAATCTGGAAATCATCCTTGTTTTCGTTGCAGGATGTTTAGTTGGGGTTTTGGGATTTTCAAGAATCTTACGCTATGCTCTTGAACGCTGGCATGACTATACTTTAGCAGTCCTTACCGGCATCATGCTCGGATCAATGCCAAAAGTCTGGCCATGGAAAATTACTTTGGAGAGTCAAATAATCCGGGGTAATGAACACACACTCCGGGAAGAGAACGTCTGGCCTCTGCTCGATTTGGAACTGGGAATTGCTCTGTTGCTAATGGTAACAGGATTTTTAATGGTTATGATGCTAGATAAAATATCCAAGCAACAGAATTAACGCTAAAATTTTTGTTCCAACTTTTTCAGCAGAACCCTTACAGAGTTAGCCAAAATTTCACGCATTTCCGCCTGCTCTTCTGTTTTTTCACAAGCTACAAAATTATCGCAGTAAACCGAAATTGACTGTATCGATTCCCTGATTTTACTTGGTGACATCCGGTATTTTCCTACGCAAATTTTTTTCTCTGTTATTAACTCTTCATCCTCGAATTGCTCAAGTGCCTGTTTTTCCCTTACACGCTTCAGCGTTTCACGCAGTTCTTTGATACTTGGGGCGGGTTTTTCTCCTCTTGCTTCCCGCCAAATTTCTTCCCGTTCTTCCGGTGTTTTACAACTGCTCAAGAGATAAGCACCAGAAGCGGTGTAACGTCCTATCAGTTCTGGATCTCCTGAATAAACCTCTGCTACTTTCCGGCACTGCATTGCGGAAGAGTATGGCATATTAATATTTTCCGCATACCAAGATTTTATTTGTGCTGTCGTAAGTTTAGATTCTCTTAGAAGGGTGTGCAGGGATATTAAATGTAACCCCAGTAAGAAATAGTCATCTGCAATATTTTCAATAAATTTATTTATCCGGCTTACTACCTTCTGTACAGGTGGTGAACTTTTTTGCAGACAGTCTTCTGTAGAATCTATTTTCAATTCAGGAAGATAAAAGTTCGTTTGAATCCGTCCTACCGGAAGGATTGAAGTTGTAGACGTAGTGACATTTTTCCTAGTACCTTCACGCTGAATTTCACGTTGTGAACCTAGGTTTATATTCAATGGTTTGCTCATTTAATTTATATCAAATATACTCTTTGTTCCCTAATTAATAGTCACTTTGTCTGCCTTTTTGACGTGCTACAATTCTGTGCATAATCTCCCTACAAAGTAGATCATACATTTTCGCCCCACGAGTATGCCCTTTGCGATATTCAAAAATGTTTTGCTGAAAAGCAGGTGCCTCTTGAATAGAAACTGACTCTTCAATTATTCGTTTGAATAACAAATCCGACCACCTTTCACAAAGCCCCGCTGTAATAGTTTGTGCCAGCTTTGTCCGTGGATGTGAACGAGTGATCGCGATTCCCAGTACTTCTGCTTTGCACTCGCCTAGCATGCTCGCCTTGAATTCGTCCACGTAGGTCATAATTTGATCACATCCACTAAAACCCAGATAATCTGTCACCACTGGTACAATCACATAATCAACGTACATTAAAATATTACGACTAACCACGCCCCAACTGGGTGCAGTATCAATTATCACTATTCGATGGTTAATCGATGACAGCAGATTTGTAAAAAGAGATTCCTTGAAACGGGTATGACTGAGATAACTTGATGCCTCAACCATCCCTTCACCACCAGATGGTAAAAATGCCAAATGACGATCAAGTTGAATAAATTCAAAATCATTGACCTTCCCTAAAATTACATTGGCCAGATTACAAAAATGATCACGTTGAAAAGTTGTGGTGACATTGGCCTGAATATCTGAATCAATCAAAAGAACATCGCGTCGGGCTTTGGCAATTCTGGCAGCTAAATTGATCGCAAGGGTGGTCTTGGCCTGACCGCCCTTCATGGTCATGACAGCAATTTTGATACTCACCGCTTCTCTAATTTAGACATTCTCAATCAAAATAAATAATGAAAAAATTAAGGTTAAAATCTATCATGTCTTCAGCTAACAACACAAGACATGAAACACATTCTGAGTATGTACCCTCTCATAGTCATGATTAAAAACCAATTGCCTCAATTAGAAAAAGGCTGCGGTGTGTAGACTTCACAGGCAGGGGGAAGCCTGACACCTTGTATCTGCAAAAGACGTAGCCGATATAAATACGCAGCTCCTGACATAATGTGCCATGCAACTTCGACAGTTTTTCGGTTGCATACCTCTTCTAAATATGAAGCCTTAACCCAATTATTGAATGCCCCCATTGCGGGTCCGGCCCAAATTTGATAATCCGCCTCACGTCCCTCTTCACCCGAATTTGACCAGCGTGAAGACAACCCGAGATACCATCGAAAAATCAAGGCCATTTTCCGTTTTGGATGATCCTTCGCACGTTCAATCTGATGTGGGTCCCTGGCATTAAAATGCTCCTCTGTCAGCCGCCAGATTTCATCAAGAGAATTGTGGAAAACCTGCTGTTCTAACTTTAAGCGCTCCTGCTGCGGAATTTCTTCGATGCTTTCATAGTTTTTATATAATTCATATAACTTTTTAGCTCTCATCGGAAACATGGTACCACGCTTCAGTACTTGTAATTCCACCCCCATTTCAAACATATCCGCAGCAGGAGCCATTGTTACATCAGCCATTTCCGCCTGAGCTAACAAATTTTTACTGTGCTTGGACGCAGCCGCTTCAATACAGGATTGGTTAACTGAGCCGGTAACAACATAAGCCGCACCCATCATAAAAGCTCCCAGTGCGGACGATGGAGTACTAATGCCCCCTGCTGCACCTACTCTTATTGACTTAGCATAGCCGTATTTGCGCTGAAATTTTTCAGTCAACGTCAGGATTGCTGGAAGTAAAGACACGAGCGGACGATTGTCTGTGTGTCCCCCGGAATCTGCTTCTACCGTAATATCATCCGCCATTGGCACATGCGCCGCGAGCTTAGCCTGTTCCTCAGTAATGCTCCCTTCTTGAAATAATTTTTGGAGAATTGTATCCGGTGCCGGAGCCATAAATTTTGAAGCAACTTCGGTGCGTGATATTTTAGCAATTACCCTGTTAGTAATTACGATTTGATTTTGCGCGTTACGGCGTAAACCGGCAACTCGATAACGTACTATATTTGGAGTCAGCCCAAGAAAAGCCGATGCCTCTACTGTTGTAACACCATGCTTTAAAAACATTTCTACGGCTCCACGTTCAATTGCATCTTCGCTGGGACTATGGATGAGATTGAAAGCATAAGGGCCTTTAGGTAAAGCCTGCTGGATTTTGTTAATTGCTTCTTCGATACGTGAAGGTACTAGACCGGCGGCCCCAAATGAGCCTAACAAACCGGCTTTTCCTGCGGCAATAACTAGTTCCTCCGAAGCAATTCCATTTGCCATCGCACCCGTCATATACGCCATATTAAGCCCGTAACACCTCATAAACTCCTGATCACCAAACTGTCCTACCTGCATAGGCATTACATGTGCTAAAAGGGCCATTTTAGTTCCAGAATTTGTATCAATCAGGTCTTCGCCAAGACATACACCTGGAGCTGATTCAGCTTGTACCGCATAAACATCCTGGTCTAAGTTCAGTAATTTATTACAGATATCCTCTTCCGAATATGCAACCTTGCCTGTAACTACAGACACACTTTCATTTGTTGCAGAAATTTTAGTACTTAGGCGTATTTGACTCATTTTTTTCTAATTAAATGATATTTATGATAAATCTGTAATTAGCGTTCAATTTTCAAAACCGCCATGAACGCTTCTTGAGGAACTTCGACAGAACCAACACGTTTCATCCTTTTTTTACCGGCCTTTTGCTTTTCCAGCAGTTTGCGCTTACGAGTAATATCACCTCCATAACATTTAGCAGTAACATCTTTGCGCATCGCACCTTGAGTTTCACGGGCAATAATCTTTGCGCCGATTGCAGCCTGGATTGCAACCTCATACATCTGTTTTGGAATAAACTCTTTGATTTTTTTGGCCAATTCACGCCCACGGAAAGGTGCTTGATCATTGGGAACTATCAACGATAATGCATCCACCATTTCACCATTGAGCATAATATCCAACTTAACAAGTCTCCCTCTGCGGTAATCAATCAGCTCATAGTCGAAAGATGCATATCCACGCGAAACTGATTTCAGCTGGTCATAAAAATCCAGTACAATTTCATTTAAGGGAAGTTCATATTCTAGCATAACACGATTTTGCGAAGGATATTCCATATTGGTTTGAACACCACGGCGCTCCTGTGCAAGTTTCATAATACCACCGACATATTCCTGTGGAGTCAACGCTCTGCCACGAATATACGGCTCCTCTATAAAATCTATCTCCGTTGGAGGAGGTAACTGAGAAGGATTATCAATACGAACCACACCACCTTTTTTAAGATGTACCTGATACACAACACTTGGGGCAGTGGTAATCAGCTGCAAATTAAATTCCCGCTCCAACCTTTCCTGGGTAATTTCCATATGCAAAAGTCCCAAGAATCCACAACGGAAACCAAAACCAAGAGCCACAGAGGTTTCAAGCTCATAACTAAGTGATGAGTCATTAAGAGCAAGTTTACGTAATGCCTCTTTGAGTTCTTCATATTGTTCTCCCTCCACCGGAAAAATCCCACTGAAAACCATCGGCTTTGCTTCTGCATAGCCAGGCAGAACATCTTTGCACGGATTATCAACGCTGGTGACAGTATCTCCAATTCTCGTGTGACCAATGGTCTTAATTGAAGCACATAAGAAACCGACCTCACCGATTCCAAGTTCCGTACGCTCCTCGCGGAAAGGTGTAAAAACACCAAGCTGGACTACCTCATATTCTTTTTCAGTTGAGACAAATAGTACTTTATCACCAACTTTTACTTTGCCGTCCACAATACGGATCATGATTACAATTCCAAGATATGAATCAAACCAAGAGTCGAAAATCAATGCACGTAAAGGCGCGTTGCTATCGCCTGAAGGCGGAGGCACAAAGTCCACTACTTGCTGCAAAACATCCTCTATGCCAATTCCCTGTTTCGCACTGACTCTCGCGGCAACGCTTGTATCCAAACCAACTAAGTCTTCAACTTCCTGACAAACCCTTTCCGGCTCTGCTGTAGGTAAATCAATTTTATTAAGGACAGGCAATATTTCTAAATCATTTTCTAGAGCCAGATAAACATTAGCCAGTGTTTGCGCCTCCACTCCCTGAGCTGCATCAACAACCAATAAAGCACCTTCACAAGCCGCCAGCGACCTGGAAACCTCATAGGTAAAATCAACATGCCCAGGAGTATCTATCAAGTTCAAAACATATTCATTCCCGTCTTTTGCCTGATAATTCAAACGTACCGTCTGCGATTTTACTGTAATACCACGTTCACGCTCGATATCCATATTATCCAAGAGTTGCTCCTGTGATTCCCGATCAGTAACAGCATCTGTCTCTTTCATCAGACAGTCTGCTAACGTTGATTTTCCGTGATCTATATGTGCAATAATGGAAAAGTTTCGAATAACGTTTGGATTAGGTGGTTTTTTGTTCATCTATTATTCTTTAAATTATGATACAAAAACAGCTCTCAGTTCGTTGGCTCTTTTTTCACAATCTTGCAATCTGAGAAAATTTTCCACAACCCCAACTGCAGAATAAAATGCGTTAAGCACTTGCCTTAAAAAATTAATGAAAGTTCTACATGAGATGATAGGAATCTACTGCCAATAAAATGACACATCTACGTCAATAAATCGAGGTAAGACTGTTATAAGTGAAAGTTTAGATAACTTTATTTTCAAATACCTGAATAACTATTCTGTCTTTCAAGTTAGCGCAAATCTGCTATCGTTTTGTTAATGATACACGAAACAATTATCTAAATATGCCAGAAATCTCTACTAGCAATCTCATGCCGGAAAAACACAAATTACGACACCGGCTTGAATTTATAATTTTCAACAGCTTAAAAAGTTGGGCTAAAGGCGTATCGAAAAAAAGGCTCCAGCAAGGAGCAATCCTATTAGATTTCCTGCTCTATCACGTGTTGCGTATTTGCCGTAAAATAGTCTCAATCAATCTGGAGCTTGCATTTCCAGAATTATCGGAAAAGGAACGCGAAAAAATAGCTCGAGCAAACTACCGATGGTTCGCTCGTTTTTGCATGGACGTTTTGCACATGGATGCTTGGCAGGGTTGCACCGCAAAAGTGACACACTTTCATAATTTGCATGTCCTGGATGAAGCTCTAACAGAAAATAATGGTGTGCTTCTTGTCAGCGGACACTTTGGTAATTGGGAGATTATTCCATCTGCCCTTGCAGAACTTGGATATCCTGTAAGCATGTACGTTGGCCGCCAAACTAACCCGCTTACAAACGAACTTCAAAATAACGCACGTGCAAATTTTGGAGTAAAAACAATTGATAAAGGTAAAAGAGCAACTTTGCACATGGGCAGGGCACTCTCAGCAAATAAGATAATCGCCATGCTGATTGATCAAAATGATAATAAATCCGATCTTTTTGTTAATTTTTTTAATAAACTTGCTTCCTCCAGCAAAGGGACCGCTGCGTTTCATTTGCTTCGTAAAAGTCCGGTTATACTTATAACATGTCCTTACGTTGAAGACAAATTTGAGATTACTTTAAATCGTATCTCTTTTGTACTAAATGGTGAGCAGGAAAAAGACATTCAACATATCAGTCAGAATATTACAACTGAGTTGGAAAAAGTTATTAGGCAATATCCAGAACAATATTTTTGGATGCACAGACGTTGGCGAGCACGTCCACCTAAAGATTCGGAGACAATTTATTAAGATGAACTTTCAAAAAATTAAATATAATTTATGCCTGAAAAAATCCTAAATGTTTATTCCGAAAACTGGAGTGAAGAACCTTTTGCGATTTCAAGGGGAATTGAAGACAATTTTGATGTGGTTGTAGTAGAACTGGAACAAAACGGTTTCAAAGCTTGGGGGGAAGCCACACCAACAGAGCATTACAATGAGAGCATTTCACAAACTGAAAACCTGATTGAGGAATTCCGCAGTCAGATTGAAAATGGAATAACACGCTCAGAATTGCAGCGGAAAATGCCCATAGGTGCTGCAAGGAATGCTGTAGATTGTGCACTCTGGGATCTGGAAGCAAAACTCGCTGGAAAAAGAGTTTGGGAACTGCCAGAAATTTCTCTGCATTTGGGCTTGGAAACTAATTCTTCTCCAAGAAATGTAACAACCGTATATTCGCTTGGTGTCGATACGCCGAAAAGAATGGGAGAAATAGCATTAAAAAATGCAAAAAGACCCATTTTAAAAATTAAACTCACTGGTGACGGAGACTTAGAGCGTCTCATTGAAATCAGAAATAATGCACCTGATTCACGCTTGGTGATTGATGCAAATGAGGGCTGGACAGAGGAACATTATAAAAGCTATGTTCCTAAATTTAAACAACTCGGGGTAGAAATGATTGAACAGCCTTTCCCTGCAGACAACGACAGTATTTTAAAAAACCTTGACCATCCAATACCTGTCTGCGCTGATGAGTCATGTCATGATACCGCTGACCTTGAAAGATTAATCGGACTATATGAGTTCATAAATATTAAACTTGATAAAACTGGCGGCCTTACTGAGGCGCTTCGACTTCAGTCAGCAGCAGAAGTCAAAGGATTCCAGACAATGATAGGCTGCATGTCTGCAACTTCACTAGGGATTGCGCCAGCAATTTTAATTGCCCAACGCGCAAAAATAATAGATTTAGATGCTCCTTTATATCTATTCAATGACAGGCCTTCCCCACTAAAATACAATGGAAGTATTGTATTTCCGCCATCACCTGAATTGTGGGGATAATAAGTTCGTTTGCATATTTTTCAACATGTAATTAATTATTTCGATGATTAACGTTGAAAGATTATCATTAATATTAACCAAACCACTTCATACTCCGTGATTATTTGAGTTTGATATTGCGTCGCTTATTATATAGATTTGAGAAAAATTATGTGAATAGAAATTCCTTAACGATTTGGTTACATAACCAAATCTCATAAATAAACCTTTATTAAAATGCTGGACATGAAAAACCAAATGCTAAGAATCGGGGCAAATTTTCCTAAAATCTCATTAACAGACATTGAAAACAAAAATATAACTATTCCCGATGATATAAATACAAATTTTTGTGTCCTACTTTTTTTTAGGGGTGCTTGGTGACCAAAGTGTACCCTTCAGTTAGAGGGGTACAGAAAATATTTTATTCTTTTTGAAAGATTAGGTGCTTCAATTATTGCTGCAAACGTTGACAGTCTTGAGGACACAAAGCTTGTGGCAGAAGGCAAATGTTTTCCAAACAGAGGAAAAGCAATGCCGTTCACATTTTGTTATGGGGTTACACCTGAAATAGCTCAGACCTTAGGTGCATACTGGTACTGTCATGAAAAAGGAAAAGACAAATACTATATCATGGGAGAAAACAAAGATTATATGCAACCTGCTGAATTTGTAATTGACTGCAACTCAAAAAAAGTTATTTCCTGTACATACAGTGATGGAGGATTAGGTCGTATGGATGCAGGAGATGTCATTGGTTTATTAACGGGAATTCAAGACAAACGTAATGAAATTCCCCATGTATGGTCATGGTAAAAAAGTAGATTCTTTATGTCATCATTGTTATGAATTAAATCAATAAGATTGATCACCCCTCATTGTAGGTTTTAGCACCGGGAAATAATCCAACCATGTCAGGGTTGTTTGTCTCCAAAGGGTCAGTAAGTTTTGCTTCTAAGTCAAACTGGATAACAGGCTTAGACATCACCTCGCGACATCTTTTGGCAGCTTCAATGCCCGCAAAATCCCCTTCTGGCATCCTACCTTCCTCATCGGTAAACCCATAGTCTTCAGCGAGTTCTGATGTCTGGACGATCTTCCCACTCATTCGTGCCTGATCTTCGTTTGTGGCTTTGTTTAGAAGTGACGCCACAGCCCTACCCGTAAAAACAGGAGTCTCTCCCCCAGGAAAAGCTGTAACCTCCGTAACAGCTCCTCCAGGGTACAACGTCACAGCATGAATATTATATGGTTTAAGCTCAGTTGCCATGTCGGTAGTGAGGCGGTCTAGTCCTGCTTTTCCAACACCATACCCAACATCAAACAAGTATTGAACACCTCCAAAGCTCGAAACCCGAATCAATAGTCCCGCTTTATTCTTGACCATCAGCGGAGCAACAAGTGCGCTCATTACATGGGCGCTACGGAGGCCAATATTGATTGAAGCATCAAAAACTGAGAGGGGTCTTTCCCAAAAAGGCTTGCCAAAGTGCGGTTTCATAGCTGCAAATCCTGCATAGGCACTGTTTACCAGTAGGTCAACCTGTTCCTCTTCTGACTTCACTCGCTCTACAAAAGCCTGTACCGCCGTGTCATCACTCTGATCCAGCTTACAAACCTTCACAATTCCACCTTTGGATCCACTTGAGGCATCTTCTGCAAGAGCCTTCAATGCTTCTTCATTCCTTCCAGTCGCATACACTTTGCAACCTTCTTCTCGTGCCAGCACCAAGGCAATTCCACGTCCAAGACCACTAGACGCACCTGTTACAATGCAAACTTTATTGTTTTTCATATTACCTTCCTTTCAGAATTATGGATTCATTATTTAATATA
>MPLT02229258.1_pt1 | contig 10167 bp, 8 predicted proteins | sample 1617391 | NCBI WGS metagenome assembly MPLT02 (sample SAMN05944800, study PRJNA350692) | marine metagenome | biome: marine; feature: ODZ; material: water; isolation source: 70 m water sample filtered on 0.2 um supor filter | place: Pacific Ocean | collected 2012-04-08 | depth 70m m
CGCCTGCTGAGGAGTGTACATGCTGCATGACGCGATGTAGCGCGACGACGAATTCCGACACGCGCCGCCTGTCAATTTACATTTTGAAATATCCGAACTCACACTTCTTAGCGACATTTACAACCACTCTATAATGTACAATATATTATTATAATACGTGTATTCGGATTCATGTTAATCTATGCGGCCATGGTGGTGGTTGCGCTGCAATCGATGTCACCGTTGCGTCAGGGAATACACGTCGAGGCCTATTGCGCCCGGCTCGTTGTTGAAGGCTGCGACGTGCCTATGCAGAATCACAGTGGCGGTCAACAGTCGAATCGGGTGCTACACGAAGAAGACGGACGATCGTTCCCGACTCAACTCACACGCGACCTTGTCGAGCGTCGTGAAGTGCCGCGGGCACCGATGCACATCTTGTTAATGAAAAGTTGGGGAGAGTATTATGGAATTTTTTCAAATCTGAAGGCCTTTGGTGCTAGAAGGTGGAATTTTTTGTTCAAGACTCCCATGGCATTGTACGCCACAAGGGTTGGGGGACGCTCTGACCGTGGGCGATGCCGATTATTGTACACATATGAGATACGCGTGTGATCAAAGGAGGTTTCTATTTGACTAGTTCTTATAAAACCTCGTGGTGTACACTACTAGGGTAGAATCTCCTATGATATAAAAATATCATACTCAAGGTATGAGGAGATCCAAGAGTGAGTCTATGCAGGACGAGCTAGGAACTAGTTTTAGTGACTGTAACACATAAGAAACTGACGCATCTAATCTCGGTAGAGGCCATCTACGTGCAAGGCGAAACTAGTAAGCCGGGGCCCCGCCCTCAGCTACTAATTTCGCTAAATTTTAGCCCAGTAAATGAGGCGTAACACATGTACTATCGGTAGTACTTACATGACAAAAAGGAAGGTTCATTATTTCGATGGGATTCATAATAAAACTTGCGTATCACCATCAGCGTGTTCAAGACCCGAACACAAGTGAAGCAACGAGTTTTCCCGAATTCACACGTTAGTTCATGGCGCGTGCCGCACGCGCGCCGCAATCGTGCAACGCAACGAAGCTGAGCCCAGCCGTGAAGATGTCGGATGGGCTGACTGGTTTGAAGAGACGTTCGGCTCTCCCGGCGAAGCTGGACTGCCTGAAGCTGTGGATGCGTCGAGCAACCCTCTTCCGGAAACGGTGGTTGAGAGAAAAACGGCAGAGGACTCGACCACGGCACGTGAGCACGTTGATTTAAAAAAGGAGAGTGGAGTTTTGGCGAAGAGGAGACGTAATGCGAGCAAAGACGCAATCGCGATCAAGAATATACCCGAGAAACGTCGACGCGAAAATTGTGACGGTCACTTTGTACAATTGAATAAAGTTCTGTGCGAGTTGGACGGAGATGGCGTGCTTACCAGTCAAAAGATGAACAAGGATTCAACCCTAGTGTTAATGAAGGAATCAATCGATCGACTACGTCGTGAAGGAATCTTCCTCAGCAACAGTGTCGCGGAACTTTCGAATGAATGCAAAAAGCAGAAAGAGCGGACGGACGCACTCGAAATAGAGCGAGATAAGCTCTTACAAGAAAAGACGGAATTGGTGCGCGAAAGACTTAGTTTGGAGACGGAAATGATGAGAATCATTAAGACCAATACCCGTTGTAATAGTGATCAACTGCAGTGATATTCGAATACCCTGAAATCCAAATACAGCAAAATTCTCAGTACTTTATCGCAATATGAAGGGGCTGAATGGCAATAGTTATCATCATTCTTGCATGCAGGCGCGAGGCACGCGCCCAACACGCGAAGCAAAACGACTCGCCTCGTGCTGTGCCCGCGTAAAACTTTTACAAGGCGACGTACATACACGAACATGTACCGTAGACTCGACTTGCACGAAAGGGCAACAAATATCAAGCTTAGATCGTCGAGTGTACAAGCGCATTGTACAGCCTTCCGAATGCGCTCACCAACTCCCGAACGTATCGATACTACCCCAGTACCCTTTTCATCTCTTACTGAAGATGATATCCGATTCATGACGACTGCATTCAGACCTTGGATCTGGAACGCGAATACGGCACGCGATTTTGATAGGTATCTGCGGGATCATCATCAACGCCGCTTCAATATTGAAAAAGCCCGTGTTGTTATACATTCACTGAGAAAGGTGCACAGTGAAATTCATGGACCTTGGGGACAGCCTTTCACAATTCCAACATCGTGGGAATCCTTCAAAGCCATACTAGTCGCGTGCGGTGATTCATTCGGGAGTCTTGAGCTGCCTGAAGGCTTTACAAATAGTGGTGGAGATTCAAACGCAAACTAACTTGAACGCAGTATCATACCCAAAATTTTGAATGTAAATTTTAAATTTCATCTAGTTAGAGAAGAGGTGGCAGTCTTTCGCAGCGTAGTTCATCTCGATCTTCGTCGAGTCCCCGAGGCGAAAACTAGCACACAAGGCGGAAAAGTCGTGTTTTTTTAGGATGCTTACTTCAGTCTGGATCATTTTACCCCACTCGCGCGTTTCTGTTAACTAATGCGCGTCACGGCTTCCATAATCGCGCGCGGTACTGGCGCGGCGACGGTGACGCTTCGAATTGTTTTTCACAAGAGATAGTCGGTATATGACCCCCTAAAAATTAACTCGTCACGTAACGAGTCGTCGCTATTCCGACAAGGTCCTTATCGGAATAAATCTGCCCGATTTATTCCGATAATAGTGCCTGGCAAAACCAGAGCGAAAAAAAATGAAAATTCTGATTAGGGTTTAGACCTTCGACCTTCGAATTATGTCCGAATCAGAAAGTAGAAAAGGCCCGTTTTTGGCACGTGTCAATTTTTTTTCAAAACGACGAGTCATGACTCTTCACGGGGGACTCCGAGGGTGCACACTGTCGTACTCCCCGTGGTGGGTCCTGACTCGTCGCCGAGTCCCCCTCCTACGACCCCGCGATCGATCGAAATCGCGCGACCGAGTGGGCGGAATGCGCGAGAGATCCGCACTCGACGACGCGAAGACGCGTCGCGAGACGACGGGAAACGACGGAAACCTCGAGACGTGGGTTCTCGTATCGATTGGTTCGAGTCGTGGACGTCGAGACGACGCGAGAGAGCGCGCGACGGGTGATTCATTCATTCATTCATTCATTCATTCATTCATCGGTGAAACATCTTCTTGGTGTTGAGCGCATCGAACAATCGAACGAGGTGTTCTCGCGTCGTGCGAGGAATCGCGCGCGTCGTGAGGGAGACATACGAAAAACGACCGACCGTTCCGTTTCTAGTAGCTCGTGAAGCGTCATGGCGTCGTTCAGCGCGACGGCGAGGCAGGCGGCGTCGAGTCTGTCGTCGAGCGATAAGACGAAGGCGACGACGATTCGATTGTTTCAAAAGTCTCTCAAGGACATGATCACGGGGATTCGAGCGAATAAGGATGCGCAGAGAGAGTTTATTAATAAGTGTCTGAGCGATATACGCGCCGAGGTGGTGTCGAGCGATATACGAACCAAGGCGGTGGCGATCGAAAAGGCGACGTATTTGCACTCGTTGGGATACTCGATGCACTGGGCGTCGTTTCACGTCGTCGAGTTGATGTCGACGACGAACGTGAAATATAAGCGAGTGGGGTATTTGGCGGCGTGTCAATCGTTCGGGGACGACACGGACGTGGTGCTGTTAATTCCGAATCTTTTGAAGAAGGATTTGGCGTCGCCGAATCCCGCCGAGGCGGCGCTCGCCATCTCGTGTCTGGGGAACATCGTGACGCCGGAATTGTCGCAAACCTTGGTCGCGGACGTGTACTCGCTGTTGAATAATCATAAACCCGATCTGCGCAGACGGGCGTGTCTGTGCCTGTACAAGTGTTTCTTGAGGTATCCGGAGGCGTTGCGGCCGTCGTTTGCGCGATTGACGGAGTGTTTGGACGACGAGGATCAATCCGTCGTGCAAGCCGCGGTGACGGTGCTCTCCGAGCTCGCCATGCACAATCCGAAGACTTATTTGCCGCTCGCGCCGAAATTTTACAAGCTTCTCACGTCGAGCTCGTCCAACTGGATGACCATCAAGTTGGTCAAGGTTTTCGGCGCGTTGACGCCGCTCGAGCCGCGACTGGCAAAAAAGTTGGCGGGACCCATCGGAGAAATTCTGGAGACGACCAACGCGAAATCGCTCATGTACGAATGCGTGCGCACGGTGGTGATGGGGATGACGAGTCAAGAGAAGGTGGTGCGACAGGCGGTGGATAAGCTTAAGGATATGTTGGAGGATCACGATCCGAACATTAAATTTTTAGCGCTTCACGCGTTGACGTTTTTGCTCGATTCTCATCCGCGAATCGTCGCCGAGCACAAGGGTAACATCTTCGAGTGTCTTGATCACGAGGATTCCAACATTCAATACTGCGCGTTGAAGATTGTGTGCGGATTGGTGACGAAGAGAACGCTCATCGACACGACGGCGCACTTGATGAACTCGATGGGCAAGGCGGATCAACGCTTCCGCGACGAGCTCGTGTTGAGCGTGGTGAACATTTGCATGGCCGAGCGTTACGCGTTGGTCACGGACTTTGTGTGGTACCTCTCCGTCCTCGCCGATCTCATTCGCGTGCCGTGCTCGTCTCACGGAGCGCTCGTCGGCGAACAAATCATCGACGTGTGCCTGCGCGTCGAGGTGATTCGCGAAGCGGCCGTCGGCATCTTGGCCCCGCTCTTGCTCGACACGTCTCTTTTGGAGCAATCTAACGTGAACAAGACGGTGCCGAGCGCGCTCAAGGCCGTGGCGTGGGTCGTCGGTGAATACGCGCACTGCATCGTCGATCACGAAGAGATTCTCGACGCCATGCTCAACCCGGCGGTGAAACAACTTCCGGGCGAAACCCAGGCGGTTTACCTGCAAGCCATCTTCAAGGTCTACGCGAGCGCCGTACTCGCGTACTCTCAGGGCATTCGTCCGACCGGTGCTGTCGGCGCGCTTCCCGCGCCCGAGGTGGAACCGCTCATCGAGCTCGCCAACGTCGACGCCGGAAATGACGACGCCGAAAACGCGCCCGCGACCGGAAAACTCGTCCCAGAGTCGGAAGATCTCGTCAGTCTTCGTGAAAAGGTGTCGCGCTGCGTCGCTCCGTTCACCACGAGCTTCAATCTCGAAGTTCGCGAGCGCAGTTGCCAGATGCAACAGATGCTCGCCATCGTCGGCGAAGCCGAGTCGTCCAATCCGGGCTCGGGCGTCGCCATCATCGAAGCCTTCGCCACCGTGCTCGGTGAAGAGATTCAACCGGTCTCCGTCAAGGCGCAGCGTAAGATTGAGATTCCCGACGATTTGGCGAGCGAAGAACCGATGAGCGCCGAGTGGGATTACCTCCTCGCCAGCAGCGACAACGAGGACGACGAGGACGCGAGCAAGAGGAGCAAAAAGGGCAAGAAGAGCAAGAAGAAGGACAAGACGTCCAAGGAACTTCGCGACGTGACGGAAATCTTCGGCGCGAAGAAGACCAAGGAACAGATCGCCAAGGAGGAGCGCGAGTCTCGAGAGATGCTCGCCAAGCACAAGGAGAAGATGGGTCAGTATTACCTCGAGGGTGATTCGGCCAACGTCGAGGAGACGACGCAAAAGTCGAGCAAGATCAAAACGCTTCCTGGACCGGAGTCCGCCACCATGCTTGCCCTCGAGAATCGATTGGCGAATCATAACGTGGGACAAGGGGAGAGACCGACCATCAAGGGGGAGAGCGACAGCGACGAGGACGACGAGGAGCTCGTCGTCGCCGGACCGAGAAAGGGCAAGCACTACGATCCGAAGAACGATTCCATGCGGTTGCACGGCGAGCTCGGCGCTTTCAATCCGCTCAAACCGCTCGATCGCGGCGAACACCTTCCGGCCGTCGAAGCTTATCCTAAATTTGATCCGTACTCCAAGGACGACGCCGCGTTCAACGCCTTCGCGCCGCAACAACACGCCGGCGAGAAGAGATCGTCCAAGGATAAGAAGAAAAAGAAGGATAAGAAGAAGGACAAGAAGGATAAACCGGACGACGGCGCCGCCGCGAACGGCTCGACCAAGGAGAAAAAACCCAAAAAGGAGAAGGAGAAGAACAGAGGCGGCGGTAAAGCGAAAACGTCCTCCAAGGACGTCGACGCGCTCTCCCAAACTCTCCTCAACGCCGAAGTCTAGGAGGGAGTCGACGCCTCGCGCGTCCCGTGTTGGTCTTTACGTGACGAATCTTTGATGTTCTTAGATAGAGTTCGCCGACGACTCGAACGAGATGCCGCGAAGCCGTGTAAGATTACAAAAATTTTGAAAAAGTGTCCCTCCGCCTCCCCGCGCGTTTCTTAATTGATTGATTCGAAAGTAACGCTCGCGCGCGTCAGTTTGAACCACTCGCGACACCTCACGCGCGAGCATTCATCGCAAACCTCCGAAAACGTGCGCGCGTCATGACGGCGGTGACGTGGGCGGATGCGGGAAATCCCAAATCCAAAGTGACGCTTGCCGACGCGCAAGCCTGGGCCGTCGAGTACGGCTTCGTGAAAACGGATGTCCCGAAGGATCGCCCGATCGCTCAGCGCGTGGACATGGTGGCGTTTTTTAACGTCTATAACGCCACCGCGTTCTCCGCGTTTCGAAAGAAATTCAAAACGCGTCGATTGAAACCACCGAATGAACCTCAGGTGCGACTCGGCAAAACGACGCGCCGCTGCCCGAAAGACTGACGCGTTTCGTTCGCGCGCGTAGGACGACGAGACGGACGACGAAGGGAGCGATGACGATGACTACACGGATGAAGAGATCGCTACGTTTCTATCTGAATATGAAAAGCATAAGGACTACGAAAAGCTCAAATGGCGATACATCAAACGTCCGGGGGGCCAAGCGATTCGCCCAGACGCGTATTACGCGTGTTACGGCGCGGCGCGACATCTCAAAGACGGTGATAACACGGAACCGGCGCCGATGTGGCGGGAAGACGGGTCCATCGATTACGGTGGACGCGCGAAATGGGACGGGTGGGACGCGTGCAAAGGCATGACTGAGGAGCGCGCGAAAATCGCCTTTGCCAAGGCGATGCGCGGAGCGCTCGCCAATCCCGCGGAAAACTTTTACTAAGCCTTCCTCGCGAGCGTCCGTTGCTTGGTCGCGACTTGCACGATCTTTTCTTCCACCTGATGTTTCGCGAAACGAAGACGAGGTCAGTCACCGGCTCGGGTAATAAAAACGAAAACAAACGATGAAATCGAACGAGACGCGCCTTGAGTCCCTTGCGCCGACGCACGGCGTCCATGAGTTGTCGAGCGATGTTCGGACCGATGTCGCCGTCTTCACCGTACTCCTCGCGTTCTTCCTCGGTCGTGGGAGTGAAAAATGGATCGACGTCTATTTTCTTCCAGTGACTGAAGACGAGTTGCGCGGTCGAGGCGCCCGAGGTTTGCACTCGCAGTTGGTCGACGAATCCAAACGCCGACGCCAAGGGAAGGTAGGCGTGAATGATGAACACCCCGGTGCCTTCGCGAATGGTTTCGGAGAGCACGCGCGCACGACGTTTGCCCAAGACGGCGTATGTTCCTCCGAGCGCGTCGGACGACGTCGTGATCACCGCCAAGTACATCGCCTCCACGAGACGCGAACCGGCTTTGAGCACGGCTTTTCGAATAGCATCCCTAACGGTGTTGATGATTTGCCCCGAAATCGGCCCGAATTGATCCTCTCCGTCGCCCTGATCGTCCTCCAGTGGGTTTTTCGCGACGTGAAGCGTCATCTGCACCCCGGTCAGGGGTTCATCGCACAGAGGACCGCGATCGGTCGCCATTTGAAATCCCGTGAGCACGCTTCCTTGCACCGAGTTTAAATCGAAACCCTCCGCGCCCTCGTCCGCAGGCTCGACGTCGCACGGTTTTCGTAATCCCAGCGCGACGCCGACATTGGCTTGTCCGAACTCTTTCTCGTCGTCGTCCACGTCCACGGTGTACGTGCCGATGTTTAAAATGTTTGAACCGACGCGTTTTGGACCGAGCGCCCACGCCGAACGAAACGTCTCCTCGACGACGCCCTCGGGACCTTGTTCCTCGTACGTCACCGCGGCTCTCAAAGATTTGACCTTATCCAAGAAGTCGCTCGCAATGAGTTTATTCTCATCGCTCTCCACGTCCTGGCTCAACAGGAGCACCTTTAAACTCTCCGCGGAATCGTCCACCGCTCGCGAGACGAAATCGGGCGTCGGTTTCGCCGCGCAGGTAATCGTCAAGCGTCCATTCGGCGTCGTCGACGACGACGTCCCGCTCCCTTCGACGGTCTCTCGAAACGAGATGATCGGAGGTGACACTCGGATGGGAACCTTGGCGAATCGTTCGCGCAAATCCGCGACGCACCGTTCGAGATGTACCTCTCCCGCCGCCGCGACGACGTGTTCGCCCGTCTCCGTCAGACTCACCTCGACGAACGCGTCGGCTCGATTCAACAACCGTAAACCCTCGATCAGGGCGTCCATGTCGCTCACATTTTCCGGTTCAATCGCCACTTTCACGATCGCCGCCGCCTGAAACATCATCTCCCCGAACGGTGGACACTCCAACGACGACGAGAGCGTCGCCGACTTTAAAATGGAACGCTCCAACCCTCCGACGGCGAGCAAATTTCCCGCGGGCACTTGGTCCACCTTGAACATTCCCTGACCCATCATGAGATACAGATCGCTCAGCACCACCTCGTCGATCTCGTTCGCGTCGTAATCGCTCGGATCGTGCGTCGAATTCAACACGTAGAGCCTATCGCCCTTGCGCACCGTTCCGGAAAAGACACGCGCAAAGGCGAGAAATTTCGAATCTCCCGGCGCCCCCGGTTCCGAGAGCGCCCCCTGCACGTGACTCTTCGGAATCGCCATCATTTTACTCACAAAGAGAATCTTCGGTGCGTCATCGCTCGACGAACACGCCGCGACCGCGCGTCTCGCGTCGTCCACGCCGCTCGGACGAGGTCCTCGAAGCGCCGGCATCGGAAAGACGCGAGAGAGTCGCTTGGCCGCCGCCGCTCGCGGACTCGGTAAACACTGCGCCACCATCTCTAATACACACGGTGACATCGGCAACCACGCGCGCATGATGCTCTGAAGCGCGGCGCGTCGATCGGGATTGTTTAATTCCTTCTCCGTGACGTCCACTTTCAACGCGCGCGCGAGGTCGGATAACGTCCGCTCGACGGGTTCACCGTTTTTTTCTCGTTCGGCGACGTCGTACAGTTTCCAAATCGGATCTAATATGCACTGCACGAAGAGAGGTTTGAGCTTACCCTTGGCCACTTTTCGACTGACTATGCGTCGCATCTTCGGATGGTAGTACCAATCCCCGGAGAGCGCCCTGAACAGTGAACTCTTCGAACACCCGAGCTTTTCGGCGTAGACGTCGACGAAGAGGTCGGGTCGAAACGCCCACCCGTCGATGGCGCTTCCGAAGGCGACGTTCCCTCTCGCGATGTTAAACGCCTCCGCATCTTCATCTTCATCGTCTTCGACGTCGTCCAGGTAATCCACCGTCGTCGTCGCGCCGTCCTCGTCCTCTTCCTCGTCCGCTCGTCCGCCGCGGTCCTCGGCGGCGTCGAACGCCGTGAGAAGGACGTCCGTCCGCGAGATGAATTTTTCACTCTCGAACGCGCTCATCAACCCATTCACCTCGTGCAACAGCATTCGCACCCTCTCGTACGCATCCCTCGCGTCGTATCCCAACTCCACGATCAATCGATCGAATTTATTAAACACCACGCACGGCTTTAACCGTTCCTCCCACGCCTGTCTCAACACCGCGCGCGTCTGCACGCACACGCCCTCGACGACGTCGACGACCACCACGCACCCATCCGACAATCGCGCCGCCGTCGATACTTCACTACAGAAATCCACGTGTCCCGGAGAATCGATCAACGTCACCAATATCGAAGACGACGAATTCCGTCCCAAACTTTCCGAAGACGCCGCCGCCGCCGCCGGCGTGTACGACAGAGAGATCCCCGCGCTCTTCATCGTGATCCCTCGTCTCTGTTCGTCCTCGAGATAATCCATGAATCGCATCGTCCCCGCCTGTTTCCTCGAGATGAATCCGTTGTGCGCGATGAGACAATCGCTCAGCGTCGTCTTCCCGTGATCGACGTGCGCGAGCACGCACAGGTTTCGCACGAAATC
>MPLT02321995.1_pt1 | contig 10148 bp, 2 predicted proteins | sample 1617391 | NCBI WGS metagenome assembly MPLT02 (sample SAMN05944800, study PRJNA350692) | marine metagenome | biome: marine; feature: ODZ; material: water; isolation source: 70 m water sample filtered on 0.2 um supor filter | place: Pacific Ocean | collected 2012-04-08 | depth 70m m
CGGTTGTTTCCGAGGCCTGCCTGAGGGAGTCGACGGTTGGGAACTGCTCCCAGATGCTGTCCCCCACTATGCCTGCGAGTGCAGCGGCCTTTTCCCTAACCTCATCGGGTATCTCGGCATGCATCTCGGGGACAAGTACGCGTCCTGTGCCGGAGTCTTCCACGCGGTCGAGTAGGATGCGCTGAATCCTGAACGAGGATGGGATAGATCCCCCCGAGTTCCCGGAATGGATCCCCTCGTGGGAGACCTTGACGGAAAGGGTCCCGGAGACTAGTCCCCGTAGGGCCTCGGTCATCCAGACGTGGTCGTAATCCGGGCCGCCGCTGTCCATCACAACGACCATGTCCGGGTTCCCCAACTGGTCCGTTAGCTCGTCCAGGTATGGCGGGAGGTCGAATGACCCCGATTCCTCGCAGGTCTCTATTATCATGGTGCAACGTGGGTGTGGCACTCCGGACTCTTGGAGGAGTCGGATGGATGTGGCGCACAGGTACCCGCCGTAGCCATCGTCGACCGAGCCTCTGCCGTATAGCCACGGGTCCCTCCTGACGGCCCTTAGGGGGTGGAGACCCTCTGACCACAACTCGGGCTTAGATGGCTGCTTGTCGAGATGGGAGTAGAATATCACCTCCCCGGGCCCGGTTCCCTCGATGGTTACCAGGAGCACAGGGGATAGGTCGTCGATCCTATGCGTCTCGTATGACATCCCGGAGATGTCCTGCTCGTCGAGCCATTTGCAGAACAGCTCGATAGTGGCGTCCAACTCCCCCAGGTCGGCCCAGTCGGGCTCAAACAGCGGGGACAGGGCCTTTATCTCGATGAAATCGGATAGGCTGGGGAGAATCGACTGCTCCCATATCTCATCACTCCTATCCATCAAATTCCCCAGGTCCAGCGCCATGGCCCCTACCCGGGGTGTTCACTCATGGACCCTTCTACTGGGATTCTTCGGGAGAGGAGCAAATCGCGCACCCCTGATTGGGGGACCCCTGGAGCTTCTCAATCTCGGAGATGGGGAAATCAGAGGCCAGGGACATTCTCGCCGTTCTCGACAGGGTCTCCATCAAGTCCTCCCTTGCCTCCTCGAGGAGGTCCTTCGGGTATTCCACTAGTCTGCCAGTCACCCCTACCAGTATTGCTGGGGGGAGAACCTGCCTCTCAGGGAGGTTCGCTTCTGATCTGTCCGATTCGGATCCCTCGAGGGCTAGGTGATACAGTGCCATCTGCAGCCTGTGTTTGCGGAGGAGGCTCTCCTCTTCTTCACAGGCAGGGCCGGTGGACCCGCTCCCGAGCGAGTCCAACAACCCGCTATGGGATTGATCGAGTAGGCAGTGGGCATCTGATGTCTTCAGGTCTATGGCCCTGATGGTCGGCAGACCATTCGCGTTGCTAGTGCAGAGGACCAGGTCAATCACCCCGCTCATGTCTATGGTGGTGGAGTCCATCGTCACGAGGTTCTCTTCCCCGTCTGGCGACCACTTGCTTCTCGTGACTGCATCGAAGGAAACGGGCATGGAGACATGGAATGGCATCTCTGTCCTGAGGCCCTCCACGCGCATTCCATCCATCTCGGTTCCGCGGATCATCTCGCCGAGCCTCCCGTCCGAGACCCTCTGGGCCATGATCGAGATGGCCTCTCCGACCTTCTCGGGATCGGCATCGGCTGGCAGGAGCTCGGAGAACACGGTTCTGTGGATGCCGCCATCGGTGATCCTGTCCTCCGTCTTGGTGGTCCAAGATCGCGGCAACGGGGTGCTGGGGCCGTTTTCGCCTGGGCCCGGGTTGCCGATGCCTATCTCAACTATCCTGTGGAAGACGTTTCCGAATGTCGCGGAGTCGACCGATAGAACGGACTTCGTCTTTACAGGTAACCCTCCGTTTTGTAGCATCGAGCCGGGTTCCACGCCTGCCCTAACCTCGAGCCAGTGGCACCTAGGGCATTCGAAGTAGGATGGTAGCCTGCTTGGCTTGACACGGACCCTGGTCGAGGATTCGCTTCGGGGGGAGATGGGTTTTGGCTGGTCAGTAGTTTGGCTGACACGGGTCGCTTTGTCCATTGACTCTATCCTCTGAATAGGGGTCATGGGAGGTGTTCCGTCGTCGTTGGACTCCGAGAAGCAGTCTGGATGGTGGATGATTGTCATGCCCGGCTCGAGGCTTCCCCCGAGGTAGGCGTCATCCAGCAGACTACCGGGATCCAGGGTCCTGATGCCCGTGTTTGTCAGCACTGGCTCCGGGCCTTCCTCCGACGATTCCAGCCATGGAGACTCGAGCTCCCCCCTCCTCCATGACCCCATGCGCAAAGATTCGAGCCACATCTGCCCAAGTTGCGGTGCGGATTTGTCATAGGTCCATGGGAGCACGAGGCCCTCGCCGTCCAACCACTGTGTCCCCCTGGGTGAGCCGGCGATGATCAGTTTCTCTTCCGCCCTCGTTGCTGCGACATAGAGGAGCCTGCGTGCCTCGGCATTCTTCCTGGCCCTGTGGAGTAGAGAGACGTGCTCCCATATCGCCGACCTTGGCGTTTTTCCTTCCGCTGGCCATGGGTTCGGGTGTCCTGCGAACATCTCGGGGCTGACGATGAGCCTGCTGTTCTGTTCGTTCCTCATGTTTGTCTGCCTGGACGAGAACAGGTCTGCTAGAATCACCACCTTGGCCTCGAGTCCCTTTGAGCTGTGGATTGTCATCACTTTGACTGCATTCGATGGGGGGATGGTCGATGCCTCGATTGACTGGGTGCTGCTCTCCCTGAGGTCCCTAAGCCGGTCCGAGAGGACTATCGGGTCGCCACCGACCTCCGAGGTCAGGGCCCTGATCAGATCGACGAACTGCTCCGCATCCTGCCTAGAGGATTGATCCGGATATGCGACTAGCAGGTCAGAACGGTCAATGGTGTCCTCAAGGAGTTCTACGAGGCTGGAGGAGGAGGCGAGTTCGCACCATCTTGCTACCAGTGACCTCTGCCTCTCATTGGAGCAGGTCGATAGTAGCCCGGAGAGCAGGTCGCTGCCATTTTCCGAACTGGAGAGGAAGTCATGCAGTTGTGAGTCGGTCATGCCGAACAGGGGGGAGCGAGCTACCCATGCTGCGTTGTGCCTGGATGCGGGCCTAGCGACCAATTGGACCAGCCCCTCCAGAGCAGAGGCAGTTGGGCGCTCCAGAAGGCTGCCTTCGCGGTCGGCCTGTGCTGGGACCCCGATATCATGCAGGTGCCTGACTATGATGTCCCTTAGGTTGACTCTGTTCGGCAGGAGTATCGTGATGTCTTCGGGCCTGACTGGTGCTTCTGTTTGGACCTGCCTCCACGAGTTGTCGGCTGACCTGACGCTGACTTTGCCCCCCTCAATGAGGCTCCTCACTCTGAGGGCGATCAGCATTGCCTGCCTCTCCAAACGATCCAAAGAGCCTGGTCCGAACGGGTCGAGGTGTGTGCGCAGGTCTGTTGAGGGGTCGGAGGGGGCGCTTGAGTCGGGTGGGCAGATCCACTCGATCGAGCCCGGGTTCTTCCTCTTGTCCGGGAACGAGTGGAGGGTCTGTGACGAAGCATAGAAGCCCCCTCTGGAGATTATCCTATGCCGGTCCGAGAAGACGTCCTGCCACCATTCGTTCATCACCTCAAGGAGGCCTCCTTCGGAGCGGTAGTTTACCTGGAGGGGGACCATGCCCTCCTTCCGCGCCCTGACCTCTTCCCCTGACGGGGCGGGAAGGTCCCAGTCGGTTGAGTCGAATGGGATCCAAGGGGATAGGTCCCTACCTCCCCTGTGCATGTACTCGGAAGCGGTCGCAATGCTAGATTTGTGGTCATTCCTCGGGTCCCGGCTGTGGGACTCTTTCCTGAGGGTGGGTTTTCTGGTAAGCTCCGGAACGCTGGAGAACTCGTGCACGTTGATCGACCTTAGTGACTGGGCGAAATCAAGGAACCCCGTCACCTCTGCCTGTCTGAAGGCATAGATGCTCTGCTTTACGTCCCCTACGTAGCATACCGTGGGCTCCCAGGGAGTGTCTGGCCTAGGTGGGTCCCCTTCCTTGGCCTCTCTAGGCCCCCACAGCCTGGATAGGAGCCTCCATTGGAGAGGGGAGTTGTCCTGAGCCTCATCTATGATGAAGGCCCTGTACCTCCTTCTGATTTCTTCTAGGATTTGCCTCCTACTCTCCAAGTCTGTGCGTATGGCGCCCAGTTTGGATGCCCATGCTCCGGCTGAGTCAGTATCTAGCTCGAGTCTTGATATTTCATCTAGGGCCCGGGAGATGTGATCGTCCCTCCATGGGCTTTCCGAGCGGATTGAGTCGAGTTCCATTTGGACCGAGGGGGGGTAGAAGGTCCTGCAGACCTCTGGGCAATTTGCCAGTAGAAGGTCCCCTGCAAGTCTCTGTACGTCTTCGAAGTCATGTACCTCGTCTCGCTGCTTCAGGTTCTTCATCACCCCCTGGAATCCGAGATGGAGGAGGTGTAGGTCCCTGAGATTCTGGATCTCGGATTCCAGTGAAAAGTGGCGGTTCTGCTTCGGGTCATCTAGGCGCTCAGGGATCTCTGCCGGGAGGGCTTGTGAGGGTGGTTTCCAGTCACTGGGCACCTCGGGTGGCTTGGACCCGTCGAGGATGATGGCTGTTCTAACGAAGTGAGTCATCGTGCTTCCCAAGTCATCCGACCAGATCCGCTGCAGATCCGATATTCTCGAGTTCATCGTGGAGGTGTAGGTTGATTTCAGGTTCTTGTCCTTTATTTCCGCATAACTCCTAACTCCCGCTGGCCAGGAGTCAGATGGGAACTTCTTTCTCGGGAAGAATGTCATCTCCTTGCCCATAAGTGTTGAAGGGCTGACGATGCAAGTCAGAACGTGCCCCATCCAGCACAGCCTGTCCCAGTCCCCCTGAGGGGGTCCGTTACGAACCAGTTCGTCGAGCGATGCCATTCTGGTCTCGGGTGGCCAACCGGCTGCTGAGGGTGACTGGAGTGATTCCTTGACAGTCTCGCAGATTTCTGACACGATCGAGTGGAGTCTCTGAGATTGGGTCGATATCTCTGTCTTGTCAACGGATGACATGATCGTCGAAATCAGCTTGTTTCGGTCGAAGGAGCCATTGTCGTCCATGATCTTCCGGGAGGACTCCGCTACGAAGACGGCTTTACCCACCAGTGTTCTGAGTACTCTGGATGCCGAGGTCCTCCCCGAGTAGTGACGAGCAACGCGGTCTCTGGCAGAGAGGACTTCCGAAGCTATCTGGGCTGGAATTCCAGCATCCACTGCTTCTCCGATTCGGCTCCTCTCGCTAGCGAGGCGCCAGATGGTCCTGAGCGAGGTCTCGATCAGAATTGCCCTCGATGCATCCGATACGTTTTCCCGGCTAAGTGCGTCTCCTAGCTTTCCGCGATATGGGGATACCAATTGGGATAGGAAGGAGTCGATGGTTCCGATTGGCGCGTCTTCGAGAAGGGTTAGTATCTGTTCGACGAACCCTTGGCTCTTCACCCTGGGGTCGAACCTGTGATTTCCATCGTCGCCCAATGGTCCCGGCCTGATCCTTGATATTGCACTACGAAGGCGATCTTTCATCTCGTCTGCGGCCCTGTTTGTGAAGGTCAGGAGTACGACTTCCCCCGGGAGGAGACCCTCCCATTCCTCGAGGTTTATTCTCTCTGATGCCGGTGCTGTGACCATACCCCCTCCGGTGCTGGAGGGCCTGGCTGGCTTGGGCAGGAGTCTGGTTGCGCGTTGATCGGTGGCCAGGTAGTGCTCTATGACTCGGTCTACGATGGTGCTCGTCTTTCCGGTACCGGCTCCTGCGTCTATGACTATGTGAGAATCGAGGTTCAGAGCCAGTCGCTGGGCCGTGTTTAGTCGGATCAAAATGAGCCCTCCATCCTGACGTTGCAAGTTTCCCTGACAGGGCAGTAGCCGCAAACCCCCGGAGATGGCGTGGGGTGGACCTTTCCGGAATTTGCATTGGAGGCTACCTTCAGGGCTACTGAGAGTCTTTGTGCCAGCCATGATCTGAAGTGGTCGCTCTGTGTGCTCTCGTCCTCGTCGGCGAATCTGTGCGTTGAGCTAGTGATTGATGACCTCGTCCCAATGTTGAGTTCCTTTTGCGACTCTGAGTATTGGGAGGAGACCTCCAATAGGTGGTCTGAGTTGTGTCCAAACACGGAAATTCCTGCTGCGAGGACCAGGTCGCCTGGGTGTGCTTCCTCCCAGGCACGGGCATAGACTGCCAATTGCAGTTCCTCGAGTAGGCCCTTGTAATGGCGATTCCTGGGGAGTTGTGATTCAGATGTCTTGATGTCCCTGATTGCGATAATCCTCCTCGGCCTCCAACCAGTGCCATGGACTCTGATTGGTGCGACGCTGGAGTCGCCGTCATCGTCCAACCACTTCCCGGATGACGGGTCAATTGGGAGTATGTCGACCCGGTCTATCCAACCCCTGACCTTGATGGGTTCGGTATCGACGTGCCCTGAGAGTTCCCCAGGGACCGAGATTTCGACGTTTTTCGATCCTTCCTTTCCAATCATCCACTCTATGGAGATGGGGGCCGAGTCGGCTATCTGCAGCTCTGCTGATACTATGCTGCCGACCCTGCCCGCAGGAGGTATCGGGGATGGGTCTGCGAGCCAGCTGCTCCAGTCCTGTCTGGACATCCCCGTCAACGACCTAAGGCGCTGTGTAGAAACTGCGTCCGATCTCTCCAACCAAGGTGCTCTTGTGTCCAGGGACTCCAGAGCGATCTGCATAATCTCGTTGGGATGCAAGCCAGATTTCCCCACGCTCAGTAGACCTGGATCCCCCTCGAAGGATCGTTCCTCGCTAGTGGGGAAGTCGAGGATCTTTGCTATTATGTCGTGATGTACGTTGTGGAGCAGTTCACCATAGGTCCTGCTGTCGATGTCTTCGCCTTGCAGTTCCTCCCTGCCTGCATCCAGCTCCCTCGAGAGCCATCCCATCCTGGGGCACCTGAGCCAAGTCTGAAGCCTGGTTGGTGACCAGACGGGCACATCCAGCGATATCTCTCTAGCGTGCCCGTGTCTGGAGTCGCTCACTGATGAGCCCGTTGGGGAGGGGGTTAGCGGTCTCGGGTCTATCGATAGCGATGGTCTTCCTTCGGATAGTCCTCCCACGACGGGCCACCTGTGGTTGGTTCGAGGGCTTTCGACTCCGGGCGGGGTTCTTCCATGGAATTTTAGGTCCTCGAGAGAGAGTATGTGCCTCACGGCACCATCTGGGAGGTATCCATCTTCATCAGCAACCGTGGGCTGTCTCCTTTCGCGGTCCCGCTGGACGAGGGGGTCGATAGGGATCGTGATCGCGTCAGGGTTGATTGGGGGTGTGGATGGGTCGTCTGACTCCCTGATTCGCAAACCGTCCTCCTGTCTGGAATCCCTGGGTGACGAGAATTCCACGGAGAACTGGAAATCGCCCTCCTCGATCCCTTCTACTTCGGCGTCTCGGACCCATTCTCTGATTGGTGCGGACGGGGGGGCCGTTTCGTCCATGCTCGGGTCTAGGATGAACACTTCTGGTGCGGATTGCAAGATATGCTGCAGGCTGTGTCTGGCGACCCTGATCGGGGAGTCGGGCCTGAGAATTCCCAGCGAGTGGCGTTCCTCCTCCCCCAGGAAAGGGGTCTTGGGCACTCTTAGGTCCCATGAAGAGCTGGAAAGGTTCGCGAGGATGATTAGTTCGGAGGTGCAACCAAGGGCCTCCTCTGGGCTTAGTACCGAGACGTTCCCGGAGAAGTTGGTCCCTCCGGTGACTGCTGACGACTGATCGGCTAGCGAAGTCATTTCATCCACCCAATCGGGACCAAGGGTTGGCCCGTCTTGTCCGGACCTTAGCTGCATCTCCCTCAGAACCTCCCTGTCGCTAACCAGTGCGTGGACTGCCCCAGCGGGAGAGAGCCCCGTGCCGGGGTAGAGTTGCATCTGGTAATCGAGGTCGATTAGTGAAAGAGTGTTCTTCAGCCATCCATCGCCATCCGATGCGGAGTCAGGCAGGGGTAGTTGGGATCCTGTGTAGCACCCAACCGGCTTCTCGAGGCCCCGTACGAGCTCCCTGTCCGGGCCCCTGAGGATGGGGAATAGGGATTTTGCCAAGCAGAGCATCCACCACTGAGCTGCTTCCTTTGAGGGACCGTCCCTCTCATCCGAGGGTGGTCGAGAGAGCGTCTCAATCCACTTTACTAGGGCCCCTGGGCCTCCAAGGACGTGTTCGTTCCTTGCTATCTTTGTGAGTATCTCGGAGTCGGCCGAAGGGGAAATCTCAGGATCGGTTGGGTGCTCAGAATTAATCTCAAACGGGGTGATCGACTCCTGCAGGGAAAGCGCCCTCAGGTTCTCTAGGGAGAATGCATCGGGCCCATGAGCAAGGCCTGCTAGACGCAATATCCAGTGACCAATGGGGTGGGAAGAAGGAGGCTCTCTACCCCTTTCCAAGCAAATTCCGATTGAGCCGAGCGCTTGCTCCCACCTGTGTCTGTTTTTCTCGATTGCTGGATCGATGATGATTATCTCCGAGTCCCCCCGAGTGAGCCTGTCAGAGATCAGTCGTGTGGTGAAGTCGAAAGAGTGGGCTTCCCTCCTGAGCAGGATCCTAGTGACTTGGGGATGTTCGGGTTCAGCGGGAGTTCTTCCACTAGGTACCCAGCTAGGGAGTTCTTCGGGGTCCTTCACAGGGTGCTCATCTACCAGTAGGTTCCCGTGGTGCCCGAGTCGGAAATTACCTGGATGGGCGAGTTGGTGTATTGGCCTATGCTTAGACAGCGAGAGGAGCATCTCTGTGTGTGACCGGCATAAGACTGGGGGGTGGTCTAGCATGATGATTCCATCCACGTCGGAGACAGTGAAAGGAGAGTTGCCGCTCTCCAATGAGTCGATGATTCGATCAACTGCCAAATCCGGATGAGTGAATCTTAGCTTGGCCTCAAGACGTTCGACTACCCGTCTGAAAGTCACCATTCCGGGACCTTCCCACCTACTGACCGCCATCTCCCTGGAAAGCTGGTAGTGGAGATCTGCCAGGGCCTCCGTCTTCCCCTTCCCCCAAGCCATGTCAGGTAGTGGGTTGATGAGGGGGAATCCGAGCCTTGCCGCTTCCTTCTTGCATTCGCTGTGGATCACGGACAGCAGCGGGCCGTCCCTGGATAGAACCCGAGGCATCCTTAGATCTGCGACAAGGGATGAAATTAGGGATTCTATTGTGTGGTGAAGAGTGCCGTCCACGGCCCCTCTGAGGCCTAATGAGGAGAGTAGTTGCATCCTGGATTTCTCTGTTGGATATATCACCAGGATTCTCCCGTGGGAATCTGCATCTGAGCTTTGGACCCCCAGGGACTGGTTCCTGATCTGCTCCCTGAGCCATTCTGGTAATGGCCCTCTTGGGACCCTCTCGCTGGTCACACAATGTTCCCTTCGCACCAACATGTCATCTCCGAGCATTGACCATGCTCGGGGGTGGTTATTCAACCCAACTGTTGGCACTCATTGAAATGGCTCTGAATCCCTCTGGCGCCTGGGTGCCAAAGCCGCTAGCATGCACAATAGGGTGGCTACTCCCGGGGCTGGGAGGGAGTTCGCACCATTGGCGGGCCCTCGGGCCTCCCAGTCGACTACTAGGACTACCGACATGTCATCGCCGTCCCATGGTTCGGGGGGCTCGATGGAGAGTGACCCTGCATGGCTCGTGCCAATGTTGACAGCCTCGTGGAGGACATGGCTGTAGTTCGCCTTGCCGTTGCTACCCTCTGGGTAGTGCGCATTATGCTCTACGAACATCAGCCAACTGTTCACCTCCCATGGAGCATCTCCCTCGGACCAGAGGCTGATCTCCCACTGGAAGGCGTAGTCCAGGACCTCGGCAGTATCATTCTCGCCCTGTCCTTCGGCTGGCAGAGTTACTGCGGCGGACACTTCTAGGGAGATCGATCCGTTTGATGCGAATGGGTGCGTGGAGCCCAATGCCAGTGCGGTTGAATAGTCGGTAAGCAGGCTGTTGGACTTGGTGCTGATTCCCGTGTACATCCTCTCCCCATCGAAGACCTTGCTCGGGGCGGATCTTTCTGTTCCGGGGACTTTGATGACCCCTCCGTCGGATGCCGGGATTGACCTCTCCGTGGAGAGTAGGGACCCGGCCCCATAGGTTTCGACCCACCTGGAG
>MPLT02236465.1_pt1 | contig 10111 bp, 5 predicted proteins | sample 1617391 | NCBI WGS metagenome assembly MPLT02 (sample SAMN05944800, study PRJNA350692) | marine metagenome | biome: marine; feature: ODZ; material: water; isolation source: 70 m water sample filtered on 0.2 um supor filter | place: Pacific Ocean | collected 2012-04-08 | depth 70m m
ATGCAATGCATTTCTAACTTCTGGATTTTTTGTTGATGATTTATATAATGGTTCAAATTCTTCAGGTAATGTTAATGAATCGTATTTTTTTTCTATCTGTTTTGGAACATAATCGCCTATACATTCATTTAACTCTTTAATTTGATTTTGTGAAGCATTTGCTTTTTTAAATAAAGAGTATAATTTTCTTCCCTTAGCGCCACATACCCAACATTGCCAAAGCTGTGTTACTAGATTTACTTGTAATTTTCTTTTGTGATGTCTACAGAAGGGACAATAGAATGATGACTCATTATTCCTTAATTGTTTTCCCTTGCCAATAACCCTTTCAATTATGTTTAATAATGATAAACTACCCATTCGCTTTTTTTATTAAATCAACAAATGCATCAAATGGTATTGCTACATATGTTTTCGTTCTATTCCTTTTAAAAACTACTGCAGGATCATAACCTTGATCATTAGCTTCTGCTTGTTTTATAGCAGACCAAATATTTAATTTTTCCTGATTTTTACATTCGAAGGAAAATGGAATGTGTTGGCGGGCTAATGGACTCATTTGTAAGTCTTCACCCGATTGACCCATCGCAGTAGATCTGATGTCGTCTGGTAATAATTGATGAAATGCTTCTACTAATAAGGCACGCACTTCTTGTTGCAGTCTTCTTCCTTTAGCTTTTGCTGATGATGTCTTCATTACATAACTCCTCGATTTTTTCCTTATACATAATATAAGAAAAATATTTTAAATAACCAAATTTATTTGTCAAATCTTACAACTATAGTAGTATCCATATTTTTAGGTTTTTTCACAGGTGATGGTGTTTTAGCTACAGCCATTAATTCATAATTATCATTATACAGCCCTATAGTTGTAAAATATGGTGCAAAATCTGATGATGAAGCGAATCCTTTTAATCGTGCGTCTGTCACTGAATTATTTTTTCGGAGTGTTGGATTCATGGATACATCATATTCACTTGATTTTATATGACAATAGTATTCAGATTCCCAAATAGTAAAAGTATTTTTAAAATTAATATACCACTCATCTTCTTCATTAAATAAATTGTCCTGATATTTAGGTCTAGGATCTGTGATGACAGCTAGTCCATAATCATAAAAAATATTTCCTACAATATTTGTATTAGATACACTCTGAGAAAGAGCAGCTATCGATGCTGATGGTATTGCCTGGTTATAAATTCTTAATTCATCCATCGATCCAGTAAATGGTTTGACAAATGTTTCAACATCAGTGTTAAACTTTACTATACCGTCGCTGGTAAATCTAGTAGGCTGGTATGCTTCGTATTGGGCAGTGTTTCCTGGTATTGGAAATGGTGGCGCTGGTTGGGCTAATATACTTCCGCCACTACCTTGATTATCAGCACGCTCGCTGAGATGTTTCCAAGCACTAACCATTCGATTTCCACCGATTGTTAAAGGATTGCTGTTTATTGTTGTTCCATAATTTTGTGATGTGAAATCGGGAGTTGTTCCTACTAACAACCCATCACAATACATCTCAAGATTAGATCCTGTTTTTTGGAATACGTAGTGTCTCCAGGTATTATCATTATATGCATCAGATGAAATTAATTCCTTAGTTGTTGTTCCAGCACTTCTTTTAAATATAAGCTTTCCTTTATTACTTCCGTGTGAGTTACCGACAGATATTTCAAAAGGAAACGGATTAATTTCAGATGGATTTGCTCTCTTCGTTACTATTGTATTATCAGTATGTAAAGCTAAGTTTCTTCGATATACATTATATTGCCACTGGGGGCTTATTTGTCTAAATTTTTCAGCACCCCATGAACCCACTCTACTATGACTGACAGACTGGGAAGTTGGTATTTTTAACCACATAGCTATTGCAAATTCTTGATCGATGCCTAACTCACTTTGAATGTCGCCCTTTCTATCTGCTATAACATAGCTACCACTTACTCCCAAAGTATTTAAGGCATATCCATGCATGCCTTTTTCAAATTTTACATTGTGGGCATTTATTAAAAAGGGATATGCACCATTATAATGCATGCCCTTATATTGCTTATAATAATCACCAATAAAAACGGGCTTATTTCCTGAATTTTGATATTTATACCCATCACTAAACGGAATGTGGACCGAAAGCTTATCGTTGAGAACCATGCTTTCAGTAGCTATCGTTCTATCAACTAAATTAGCATATCCATCATCTTCCAATCGCGTTCCACTATCAGCGTCGTAAATATTTACTGAAAATGGTTTTATTGCTTCCCCTATGTATGCTTTGGGTATAGTTAATATATGTGCTGCTTCGTGTAAATCTCTCTGCTGTCTAATTGGATCATAAAACTGGAGGGGTACTGCGCCTTGTGGGTTGTCAGCTCCCTTAGAGTTAAATCTATAAAACATTTGATCGATACTTGAATGCATTATAAATTTATATTTATTATTTGTTGAAGGCTCGACGCTGGATCCCGAAATAAAATCATTCTTTGATGCTGATGAGTAGTGTGCAATATAGTGTTGGGATCCTGTTACCCTACTACCAGATACTTGAATGGATGCTACAAGATCAGAGGGACCTGATAATGTCCACTGTTTATGTGCCACAAACTTATCGTGTGATACATCGTCCGATTTAAATGTTTTATAATACCCTATTGCCATATATCGATTTCCTTACAAAATAAAAGCTTCTCTATAATAAATATAAAGAAGCCCTATTTTTAAGAATTAAGTACCGCTTAATTAATATTCTAATTTTACTTTAATTAAAGCTTCTCTTGAAAAACTTTTCAATAATGGCTTGCTTAATTTTGCAACGGCTAATAACTCATTTGCATTATTATATAATCCAACAGACGTAATATAGGTTTGAGGATTTTGTCTCATAATTGAATGTCTTAATGTTCCATTTGAACCCGTTACGAATGATGGATTATTGCTATAATTATATTCTTTATTTTTTATTCTACAGAAATAATATGTAGATGTTAATTGTTGTGCATTTCTAGCTTTAAAACTTGCACCACCTTTTATGTGATTATAAAGTTTAGCTGACTCTGCTGGATAATCCATTGCGTTGGATCCACTTCTTCTTCCTACACCTGCAGCGATTCCTAATGAACTTGATGAAATTAAACCAGCGTCTAATATCATAATTCCATGTTCAGGATAAAATGTTCCATATACAGTGTTATCTGTAAACACACCAGTTGTGCCGATAGATCCACTAATAATTTTATATGCTGCTCCCGCTATACCCGTAGTTGCTGTTGAGTCTGCACTATCGTCTATAAGATGTAATGCGGGTGTGTCAGGTAGTGATGAAGATAATGTTAATTCCCAGTTTCCAGGATCCAATGCTTCTTTAGTTCTTGCTCTGTTAAAATTAATAGCATATATTTCCTTTACCGATCTTGAATTATTTAATGTGTCATATGTTGTCCATGTTGATGTTCCATCTTCTAATAACAATTGTCTATATTGTGAAAATATAGCTTTAGTTGGTGAATCACCATCTCTACCACCTGTAGTTTTTAAAGACCCACTTCCATCAATACTACCATATGCAATAGAAAATTGTGATATCGCTGTTGTATCAGAATTAATATCTTTATCATAAAGGTTTAGATAATAATCTCCTGAGCTACCACTTTGCGTTGATGATGTGAAAAATGTTGCCAATGTAGCACTATTATCAGACCATGCAGTTGCCGTAACTATTTCCTGTCTTCCTGTTATTATGTCATCGCTTGTAAATGTTTGATATATTTTAGCCATTTTTTATATTCTCCTTATAATGATGTATCAACATTTACGGATACTGTAACTGTTACAGCTCCTCCCGTTTCATTTCCATATATCGTTAATGTTGTTGTTCCAGCAGCTGCTAAAGACTTTCCAGTTAATCTAAATGATAATCCAGTTGATGTCACAGTATTATTAACAACTGTACCTGATGTTACTACAACAGAAGAATATGCTCCTGCTCCTGCATTAGTTGCTGCCCCTGTTACTGTATCTAATGTTGCGATATCTGAATCTGCTAATACAGCAGTGTAACCTACAGTTGCATTTGAACCAGGTAGGTTTGGTGTTGATGGTTCTATCACAACTGATTGTCCCACATCTATTGGTCCAATTGTCGTTTGACCGATTGATATAATAGGTAATTTTTGTGTATTTTGTGGTAGTGTTACCAATTTATGTTTCATCACATGCTGTTGATTAGGTGATGCTTCTACTACAGGCATATTTTCAATAGCAACGCCATAATAGTTACTCCCCAATTCGTGAGCTGAGTTCCATAAATTATAATCAACCTCATCATCTGATAAAGCGAATTTTGTGATTTGAAATGACCCATCCCCTCTTGATAGAAGTTCTCTACCCTTTTTTGTTAAGATTGCGTCTACTGTAATTGAACTATTGTCTAAATATCCCATTGTTTTTCCTCTTATTATTCTACATATAAATATATAGTATGTTCTTTATTATAATTATCTATCAGGTCAAAAAGTTATTATTTTCCCGTGTTATTATTTTTATTAGTATTTTTCGGTGGGGGTGGTTTTCCAGATGCTCCTGCCCACGACGTATTTGGTGGACTTGCTGTTACCCACACCATTGAATGTCCATTATTATACCAATATCCATTAGCTTGTCCTTGAGGTCCTGGTTGCTGAGAACCTGGAATTATATCACCCTTATTCCCACCTATTTCAGGTTTTGTAGTTAATGGTAATTCGCCTGATAGTAAAATTTCTCCCTTTCCTGGAACAGCTTCTCCGGCACTAAATAGTTCATTTGGATTAGTTTCAAAAAATTCTACTACTGCGCCACCATCAGGTGTTTGTGGTGTTGGTTTATTAAAATCGTCTCCCTGTAATTGGCACCCCGTAAATAGCATTTTTTGGCTTCCTACATTATCATCTATTGTGGTTTCTGCATATTCCATTGAACTAGAATATGCTTGGAATTTAAATGAACCTAAAATATTACCAAACTGGCCATTATGTAATAGTCTAGCACTTTCAATATGCACGGGAGACCATACATCTTTGGCATATGCGTAAGGACCCATCCATTCACCTGTGTCTAAATATAATTGGTGATATGATGCACTAAGAGATGAACTATAGAAATAATTTCTTTTCTTATACATCTGTGATTTTCTAGATCCTGTTATGCATGGATCTAATGCTTCCCTCACATCAACAGGTGTTAATTGAAATGATTGTGAACCTTGCGTATAGCCATCTACACCAGTATGTGTTATTAATTGTTTTTGGGGGTAATCAGAATTTGTATATTCATCTGTATCAATGTTACTAATTGAACCTGAGCCATGAATGGATAATTCAAAAGGGGTTCCAGAAACACCTGCAGAAACTCCCATATCTTCGGAACTTGTAAAGTTGTATATTTTTGTAGAATTATATAAATCCTTATTTCTAATATTTAATACTGAACCAGAGAAGTATGTCTGGTCTCCACTTATTCTTTGATATGATGCTGTTTCAAACATATCATTGGAAGATGTGGTAAAATGATCGATATGAATTGTATAACATTTATCAAACACATCTTCTGTTAAGACAGGTTTTTCTCGCTTCGTAACTTTAGTTCGTTCTAATATTGTTGGCTCTATTAATAAACCTGATAGTTCATTTGCTTTATTTGGTACAAATTTATTTAATATCTTAAATAACGATCCATCAAAATATTCTATCTGTCTAATATAATCCCAAAGATTTTTTGCTCCTGCATATCTTCTAAAATATTCGTTACGAAGGGTTTCTAATTCCTTATATGTTTCATTATATTCATCACGCGGATCTCCCACAAATTGATCTAGTCTCGTTTGGCCTATATTATTTGCAATGTCTATATTAATGTCGTTGGTTGGTGATAAATATATACCTAATTTATTAGTGTCTATAGGTGCAGTGTCTAATGATGAGAATTCTTTTTTAGATTCATATGATAGGTGGGTGTGCATCTCACCAGAACCGCCCAGGTGTTCAGGCAGTGCATTATTTTCAATTCTAATTTTATTACTCATCGGCCTTCCACCAACGGTACTTGGCATATTGATATAATATACTTCTTCCACATCAACATATGTTCCTCCTGCCGATCCTACACTAGCAGACATATATCTGGCATCATATCCTGATGATGTTGATCCGAAATCTTCCTTGTGTTGTGGATGACTACTTGAAAGAATTTTTAATGTACTTGATGAACCTGATATTGTTGTTGTAATTAAATCAGTTCCCATTCTGAATCTAGTAGCTATGTCATAATATGAAGATGAGTATGTATTACCAACTATGCAATTTGGGTTTTGAATATGTTGATCAAATGCAGCTTCTCCAACCTGCGTTGTCCATATTCTAAATTCTTGCATCGAGCCGCTAAAGTGTGCATTAGAATCCCAGTCTGAAATAATATCACTCGGTATATGAGTTGCTGCCCAACTTGGACCCCTTCCACCAATTAAATCATTACCATGGCCTGCAGGTCCTTTCCATTGCCTCCACGCACCATCTGTTGATCCATCCTCTGTACTTCCTGATATAATTTCTGTACTTCCTGACACTGCGTGTGTTATTCGTCCATGTGAATGATCAGCTGCTTTCTTTGCAAATATATTAAATTGCTGAGGTTGATCTGGCCAATCCGATACAGCAGATCCTGATACGTCAGGAAATTGAACCATTATATTCCACCAATCACCATCCAATAATGGTGTATAATCTGTTGAGCAAGATATATGGCCTCCCGTAGCAGCGTCTGCTGCTGATGCGGATACATGCCACTTTAATCTTGCGTATGTTGATTCACCATTTTTATATAAACCGTGACCCGATGCACTATGTTCTAATAAAAGAGCCCTTCTACCATCCTCCGCACTCCATAATACCTGATTTTGTTTATATGTGGACTGTATTCTCATCTCCATAGTTTTGATAGGCCTAACGCCTGACCAATATCCCTGTTTGTCGGTATAAACATTAGATGATCCGTGCAGATATTTTAATCCATTAAGGTTTCCAAATCTTAACGCACTGCAATGTCTATTAATAGCTAACTGAGAGTTTTGTCCTTCCAAATCGGGGCCACCATATTCAATTATTCTTAAAATAGTTGATGGTATACCATAGCAATTAATTAATGCCCTAATACTTCGTTCTGTCCCCTTACTTTTTAAAAGCATTGGTAAGTTATTTATTAATCTATTCCATATTTCCTGTGTTCGATGTTCACCTGATATCGTTTGTAATGATCCTGATGCAGTACCTAATCCGGTTTGTGTCGTTGTTCCTGATTCTGCTGTTCCTAGTGCATATTGCCACAAATCTTCATTTACATTTCCATTGAATAATTGCAAGCCGAGTGACTGGGCGATCGGAAATATCATCTCACGTGGTGCACCTGCATCTGGGTCTTCATCGCGAGAATGCATTGTTGTCATATGTTTAATATAATTAAATAGTATATCATAGTGCTGACCCATCATATGCATGTAAGTAAAAATTGTTTGATTTTGGCCATCATTTGTTATAAACTGAGGTAATGCTTTTAACAGCATATCTTCATTATCCCGATCATATATTGATGCTGAATATATCTGTCCTCCAAAATAATCACTGGTAGTATCCGTTGACCCAAACCATGTTTGTACTGCCGTTTGTGATGATGATATATTACTATATGGTTTTACGTTGTTATATTTTGGCCATGTAGCTGTTTCATATTTTATATTTCCTGCATTATCAGAACCTGAACTGTAATAAAGATATTTTTCATAATCATCAAAGCCATGCAGTATATCATTTATTTTTTTATTATTAAGGTCTATATTTCCGGTAGCTTCTGCACCAGCACCAGATAAACTTGATAGTGTTGCATTGTCTGTACGATAATCTTCTAGCAGAGTCATTTTATAATGAAAGTTTCTCAATCTTTCTTCTGCAGAACTAAAGTGGATAAAATTTTTGTAATCACGATAATCAATATTTAATTTAGCTCCCGTTCCCCAACTTGAACTTACATATCTAGATATAAGTTCTTGAGATGTTGTTGTTCCTGAACCTAGTATCTCATTCCATGTTTTTTCACCTTGTTGATGTGCAGCACCGAAATCATAACTTAAATCAAAATTGGGATGTAATAATCTAAATCCTTCTTCTTGTATCTGTCTTCTTAAACTTACATTTATTTCTATAATGTCTGCACATAGTGATGCAATATCTAAACTTCCCAACCCTGTATTTTTTAAAGGTGTTAGTAATTTTAAATATAATATCTTATCATGTGTTTGGTCTCCCGTGATAGTTTCATCGTGGACAGCTAAGTTGATTATGTGGGCAATTTCTCCACCACCCTCATTTATAACAAGGGGTAATGTAAATGGAATTATAGAACTACCGTCAGTTTCTTGTGAAGGCTGTAATTTGTGTAAATGGAGTACTCTATTATAAAGTCGATTGAACTCATTAGTCTGTTCTCCTATGTTAGACGTTTCACCAATAAGTTTAATTTCTTTATTATCCTCGGATATTTCGTCAGGTGCTATATTTATTAACTGCTGTCTTAAAAAATGAAATCGAACTTTGAAGTCACCCGAAGTAAACCCTGCCTTTCTCAAAACTGCTTCCATATCTATAAAGGTTGCTGCGGCAGTGTTATTGATAGTTTCTAAGTCTTGTGTGTTATCTTGGACATACCAATCACTTGGATTTACTACTACAGTGGTTTGATACACACCTAATACATTATATACAGAAGCCTGCACTACATCTGTGGAAGATATTCCAAAGTTTGTGATGAATGTTCGCCCTGCCATATTTGGTGTTAATATTGTTCTTGCCATGTTTTATATCCTCTTAAGGTCCGCCAGAATTTGGATCCCAGCTGTTAGATGGATCCTCTTCTATTTTCATTTTAGGTCCGAAAGAAATTGCTTCCCTGTAGTTAGGACTTTTTCTTTCTTTTGTCATCCTACTCTTCATACTCCTAAATGCACAATCTAAATAGTGTTGTACTAATCTAATTTTAATCCAAAGTTTTATTTTTTGTTCTTGGTTATCAAAAATATCACCAGGTATTTGTGATCTTGTTTTCAAATTTTCATATATGTGGTCGACTTTCATTCTATCTCGGAAGTATGATATATAATTTTCAACATCTCCCATATTATTTAAACCTAAATTCTCCCTATTTGCTCCTATTATATACAAAACATATTCTCTCATACTCCAATACCATACTTCTAATTCATCATTATATCGTGGCCAATTTAAAAACTGCTCTAATGACTGATATCCACATTGAGGTAGTCCTGTATTCATTATTGATCGAAATGGCCAATATCTGTTATTTTCAAGATAAGTATATTCATCATCTTCCCAAGACCAAGCTCCTTGATGTGTTTCTGTTCTACATAAATCTGGTCTAAAATTACTAGAATCAATATGCTCTTCAAATATAGCTTCATCGAAATCTTCTACTGTTAATTTCTGTTGAATAATTGGGGTGGTATGTGATCCTGGTAATATTAATTTACGTCTTTTGTTGATGAATGAATTAAAATCTTGTTCATCTTTTTCTATTAATATAGAATTAAAATTAAACAATAAATAGCTCTTCCCAAATTGATCCAGTTTCATAAGATTATAATCTTTTAACCAATCAAGAATCATTCTCTTTACATTTAGTGCTCCAAGTGCAGCATCATAGACAGCCGTAACAGTTCCGATGTGTTTTTCATATTTAACCCCACTGCTGTTTGTTATGTCTGTCAATTCCCATTTTGAATACAGGTTATGATGGGACATTGGTTGAGATATAACAGCTCCATCATTTGCAGAGTGCCAAACATCGAAAATTTTCCATTTATTTATAACATTACCATTTTGTCTGTATCCTCCTGCAGATGGTAAACCTAACCACTGGGCTTCGGGATAATCATAGCCATCATAAACTCCCCTCTCACCTTTCCAATTCACGTGGTCTTTTTCCCAAGCTGCAACTTGCTGTTGTGGAAATTCACTATGCCCAAATTTATAATTTATTACCGCTGGATTAAGATCCACGGGTGGTG
>MPLT02242963.1_pt1 | contig 10097 bp, 12 predicted proteins | sample 1617391 | NCBI WGS metagenome assembly MPLT02 (sample SAMN05944800, study PRJNA350692) | marine metagenome | biome: marine; feature: ODZ; material: water; isolation source: 70 m water sample filtered on 0.2 um supor filter | place: Pacific Ocean | collected 2012-04-08 | depth 70m m
AGGTGTAGTTGGTTTAACAGGTGCTGCTGGCGGTGGTGGTGGATCAGGACCTAATGCTGGTAATGCTGATTGTGGAGGATCAGGTGGCGGAGGCGGCGGAGGCGGTGCTGCTACAGCTGATGTTGGTGGTGCTACTAACCAACCTACTGCTAATCCAGGATATAGTTATACATTAAATGTTTATGGAAATCCTGGTGGACAAGGACCAACTAATCCTGAATTTACTGGTGGTGGTGGCGGCGGTGCTGCTGGTCCTGGTGGCAATGGTGGTTCTGGTGGACCTGCTAAAGGAGGAGGATCTCAACCATTACCTGCTATTTGGTCTATGCCTGTAATAGGACAACCTGCTTGGAACCCATATAGTGGTCAGTTTGCTGCTGGTGGAAGTGGTGGTAGACAAACCAATAATGCTCCTACCAATAGTGCTGATTCAATGAAGCCTAGTGGAACAGGTGGTGGAAACGGTGCAACTTGTAATGGTAATGCTGGAAATGGATATGATGGAACCGGCGGCGGCGGAGGCGGTGCTGGTAGTGGATGTCCTACTTTTGCTGCTCCTAAGAGGAATGGTGGTACGGGTGGACTTGGTTTAGTTGTTTTCCGATATCCTGTATAGAATCATGCAAAGGTATTCAAAAGTTAATTTAAGGAATATAGTGGTTGGTATTGCATCTGCCCAAACTGAGGAGGAAATAGAATCTCAGCAAGGTGGAATGTGGACTGACTATAATAAGGGAGCAACCAAGGGTGATTATTATATGGTATATAATCCTACCTATGATATATGGCAGGAACCAGAACCTAAAGATGTCCTTGGTGTAGTATGTTCTTCTTGGACATTAAATACTACAACTGGCAGATATATTCCACCCATAACACGACCTGCTTGGACACTTGCTGATGATAATAATGGTTTGATGTATATGTGGAACGAAGCAGCATATCAAGCAGATAGTGGAGATCCTAAGACAGTTGGATGGGCTCTCACAACAGGAGTAAGGAGTAGTTGACATTTTAGAATAATTATATTATAGTTGAAAAAAACATTATGTTTTATGATAAGGATAATCTTTATCTAGTACCTGAATTTTTGAGTAAGGATAATCAGGATGTTCTTGAAGGAATAGTTAGTGATGGTGATTTTCCTTGGCATTTAAATAGTTCTACTAACGGTCCAAACCCAGAAACAAATCCACATGTAATTTGGAATAGAAATACATGTGATTTTTATATGTTTACTCATAATTTGATGTTTAATAATGAATTAGTTTCGGATTGGTCTGAAAGTATAGTTAAGATAATTACTCCTTCTATCACAGAATTCTTTGGGGATGATGATTATTATATTTTTAGATCAAAATTAAATTTAACTACTACTTCTCCACGCACAAGAAAAATTTTTGCACCACATGCGGATTCTTCTAATAAAGTGTGGTCACTTGTATATTTTATTAATACAGTTCCTGATTCTTATATGCTAATTGGTAAGCAATTTGAAGATGGGTCATGTCAAAAGAAATTTAATGTATCTAAAAAAGTTGAAACTAAAAAAGGTACTGGTGTTCTTTTTGATTCAAGAAGGTTTCATTCGGCTGGAAAATGTCCGGAAGGTATGATAAGATATGTATTAAATGTTATGGTTGGAAGAGTGGATGACATATAATATTGCTTTGAATATGTGGCATGATGCATCAATTGCATGTGTTAATAATGGGAAATTGGAAGTATTATTAGAATCGGAAAGGTTTTCTCATATTAAACATGATAGGATGTCTCCTTCTTGTATGATAGAGTTTGAAAAACAGGATTATGGGGATATTGATAGTGCATTAAATGCTTGTATGAAGGAAGGATCTACTCATCATGCTTATCATGGTGCTCATGCATTTTATGATTCTGGATTTAAAGAAGCAGTGTGTGTTGTAGTTGATGGATTGGGATCAGAAATTGCATTAAAGGAAAAAACTTTTCAAGAAGGTACATATGGTAGAGAATGTGTGAGTATCTATAAGGCATCTTATCCAAATAAGATGGATTTGATTTATAGAATAGTTTGTGTACCATGGGAAGATGCTAATAAGGGAATGTGGACATCAGATGGTAAAACTCATGTTGTAAGAATACAAAGTCCAGCTAATATGTTTCAAAAAACATGTGAAAATTGGGGAATGAATTGGTATGATTCAGGAAAATTAATGGCAATGGCAGCATATGCCGATAAAGATATGAATTATAAGGATTTTAATACTTCTTTATTTGAAATTAATATGTCGGATATTAGAGATGTTAAATTAAAAGGAGAGTATAATACATTTCAAGAGAAAGCAAACTTTTGTGCATGGTTGCAAGATTATACACAAAATTATGTGATAAGATTAATTGTTCAGGCAATAGAAATGACTGGATGTAAAAATGTGTGTTTGTCAGGAGGATATTTTCTAAATTGTGTAGCAAATAGTTATATTAGAAAAAACATATCAGATGAAATTAAAATTTTTGTTGAACCTATTTGTGGTGATGATGGAGTATCTATTGGATTAGCAAAGTTGCAGTGGCATGAACAGACATTGAGTAAGAAAATTACTCCACTTAAAAATGTTTATAACGGAGTAAAAAGAGAAATAGATGTTGAAGGAAAGAAAACCAACTTCAAAGAAGTAGCAAAGTTATTGGAACAGGGTAAAGTTGTTTCGATATTTCAGAGTAGATCTGAATGTGGCCCCCGTGCTTTAGGGAATCGTTCTATCCTATATGATCCTAGAGATCCTGATGGAAGAAATAAGATTAATGCATTAAAGAGAAGAGAAGATTACCGACCATTGGCAGCAACTGTATTATATGAACATGCTAAGAAGTGGTTTGATATGAGTTTTATAGATGAATCTCCTTATATGTTGTATAACTTAGATGTTTTATCTGATAAAGTTCCTGCAATTTGTCATGTTGATAATACGTGTAGGGTTCAGACTTTAAAGAAATCATTTAATAAGAATTTCTATCAGTTGATTTGGGAGTTTTATAAATTGACTGGTGTTCCTTTGTTACTTAATACTTCATTTAATTTAGCAGGAGATACTATTGTTGAGACTGTTGATGATGCAGTAAAGACATTAAATAGTAGTGATATTGATTATCTTTATTTTCCAGAGAAGCAAATTATAATATGAATAAATTAAGTCTTGTTTATCAAAAAAAGAAAGCATTCTCTAAATTCTATTGTGATGAAGTTATACGTTATTTTGAATCGTCTGACAAAGGGATTGGTAATAGTGCAGAGGATGGTATTTCAAAAGTAAATAGATCTGTTAAAAATAGTTTAGATACAAGTTTCTCTCTTTATACTCCTTTCAATCCATTATGGGTAACAATGGCACAAGTATTGGACAAATCTTTGAGGGAAATGTGTGGTATATATCGTGGGTTGGGTCAGGATTATGGGATAGGATGGGGTCCAGATAAGGAGACTAACATACAGAAGTATTATCCTACACAAGGATATACAGTGGAACATTGTGAACATAGTCCTCAAGATCCTTATAATAGGAGAATTTTAGCATGGATGTTATATTTAAATGATGTTACTGATAAGGGTGGTACACATTTTTCTAATCAAGGAATTACTTTAAAGGCAAGAACTGGGGATTTGTATATATGGCCTGCATATTACACTCACATGCATTATGGTGTTCCTTCACCAACTCAAATTAAGTATATTGTTACTGGGTGGTGCTCTTTCAATATAGTAAAGTGAAATGTATAAATAACTAAAAGAAACTGTATAAAGTGGAATGTCTCAGGTTAATGTAGATAGAATTAAGAGCCGTGCGGGGACAGGTTCTCCTACTTTTACAAATGGTTTAATTTGTAGTGGGGTCGGAACCTTTTCTAGTCACGTTTCTATTGCAGGTACTTTAACTTATGAAGATGTAACTAACATTGATTCGGTTGGTATTGTTACCGCTAGGACTGGAGTTGATATAGTTACTGGTGGTCTAAAAGTACAAGCTGGTGTTACAACCTTAACAGGTTATGTTTCAACTGGATCAACAGTTGGTGCTGCTGGATCAATTTATTTCCCTGATAATAAAGGAATTAATTTTGGTAATGCATCTGAAGGGGATTTATCCATATATCATAATGGAACGGATTCTTTTATTGATAATAATACTGGTAAATTAAGAGTATTAAGCGATCAATTTAGATTTAATAATGCTGCTAATGACGAAACATGTATTTTAGCAGATGCTAATGGCAACGTACAACTCTATTACGACAACTCTAAGAAGTTTGAAACCACTAACACGGGAACTGTTGTTACTGGAATTTCTACTGCTGATGATTTTACTATTGGAATTGGCGGAACTTCAGTACATACTGAACTAGGAACCAAAGCAACCACTGGTAAAGCAATTGCCATGGCAATGGTATTTGGATAAATAGAACTACGAGGATTTTTTTAAGACATGGCAGCCCCAAATATTGTAAATGTCGCTACCATTACTGGTATAACCACTGGTAGGGCATTAACCACATCACTCACTACTGCTTTGGTAATGAATCCAGCAAGTAGTGGAAAAGTATTTAAAGTTAATGCTATTGTTGTATCAAATGTAGACGGATCAAGTGCTGCTGATGCATCAATAGAATTTTATGATGCCAGTGCAACTGCTGCAACTAGAATAGCATCCACTGTAACGGTTCCTGCAGATAGTACTTTGATTGTATCAGATAAAAATGCTGCTTTCTATTTGGAAGAGGGAGATATTATTAGGGGTGGTGCAAGTGCAAATAGTGATTTAGAGTGTTTAATTTCTTATGAAGAACTTAGTTAATATCTGGAGGATCTGACATGGCACAAAGATTTCTAGGTGGATTATTTGGTAACACTGCTCCTTCAACAGCGGCTGTACCAGCTACTTCTGGTGTTTATGATATAAAAGGGCAATATTACGTAAAGCAAGAGGGTGGTTGGTTAGATCCTCTTAGTGCTAGTGGTGGTAATACTACAGATACTAGTACTTTTCCTGGTAAATCTGTTCATGTTTTCACTGGTCCAGGTAACTTTGTTGTAGCAAGTGGATCAGGTAACGTTGAGGTTCTTCTTGTCTCCGGTGGAGGAGGCGGCGGTGGTGCTTATGGTGGTGGAGGAGGCGGTGGCGCATATGTTCCCGTCACTATAGGTGTTAGCGCAGGAACTTATCCTATAACTGTTGGTGATGGTGGTTCTCCTGGTCAAGACGGTGGTGGTCATTTTGGAACTACTCCATGGCCTGGACCACCTACTGGTGGTGCTGGTGGACAAGGTGGAGATTCAATATTTGGTGGACCTACGCAACCAGAACAAATAACTGCCAAAGGTGGCGGCGGTGGCGGTGGTAGAGGTGTAAAGGGTGGACCTTCCGATGATCCGTATGGCGGATCTGGTGGAGGTGGTGGAGATGGATATCCTAGTGGAGGTCAAACTGGCGGAACAAGTGGTACATATGGTAATGATGGTGGAGTTGGACAGGCTGGTCCAGTTGGTCCAACTTATCGAGGAGGCGGTGGCGGCGGTGCCGGTGGCGTTGGTAACACTGGTCCTGGTCCTGGTGTAGGCGGACCAGGTGCTAATCCCTATCCTTATGTTCCTCCTTCTTATGGAACCCCTGCTGGATATTTCGCTGGTGGTGGTGCTGGTGGAGACCAAGGATTCCGCCCTAATGTACCTGCACCTCCTTCAGGTGGTGGTGGAGACGGTGGCGGCGGTCCTGGTGGTGGCGGTAGTGGTAGTGGTAACACTGGCGGCGGCGGTGGCGGCGGCCCTGATGGTGCCGGTTCTGGTCCATCCAAAGTCGGTGGTGCCGGTGGATCTGGTATTGTAATTGTTACCTTTAGTACCTCATAAATAACTAGAAAGTATAAATCATGTCAAGAGCTGTCACCCTTGCTAATCTTGCTTCAGGCGAAGCCCTTACTATAGATGAAACTAATGATAGGGTTGGTATTGCTAGTACTACACCGGATGCAACATTAGATATTAAAAATACCATCTTGATGGATGGTGATGCTGGTGTTATAACTGCAACAAATTTTAGTGGAGATGTTACTGGTGTTGCTGCTACGTTTACTGGTGCAGTATCGATTGGTGGTACTCTGACATATGAAGATGTAACTCAAATAGATTCTGTTGGTATTGTTACTGCTGGACTTGGAGTAAGAGTTCTTGCTGGTGGTATTAATGTTGCTGGGGTGGTAACTGCGACTTCTGATATAAGAGCATCTGGTAACCTTAATGCTGGTATTGGTACCTTTAGTGGAATTCTTAATAGTTCCAGTGATGTAAGGATAGGTGGTAATATTAATGCTGGTATATCTACTTTAACAGGTAAAGCCACTGTTGGTTCAGTTACATTACAACATTCTGATATTGTGGCGGGTGTGGTAACTGCAACATCATATAAAGGTGATGGTGCAGCTCTTACTGGATTGCCAGCTGGGTTCAGTTGGATAGAAGGAAATCTTTTCTAAATAGTACTATAAAAAGAAGAATACCATGGCATTAGCACGGACCGATTTATCAGCAGTAGTACAGATAGGAGCAGCAACTACGACTGCGGTATATACTGTCGGTGCTGCACAAACAGCATTTGTTAAGAGTTTATTAATATTTAATTTAAACCGGAGCGATTCACAAGATGTTCAGGTACATGTAGTTCCTAATGCAGGAACTGTCTCTACAACAACAAGTATTGCTAGAATTGGAATAGGAACAGATGATACTTTCTTCTTTGAACCGGCATATCCAATTGTATTAAGAACTACGGGAGATACTTTACGAGTTCAGAATGAAGGAACAGTAGTAGATTCGATTAATGTATTGGTGAATGGCGATATCGAGGTGTAACCCATGGGCATTAAAAGTACACAAAAATATGTCCGTGAAAGATTTGGTGGAGAATTTGTAAGCGGAAAATATCAAGGTTATCATACATCACAGTTCGGCGATGCTACTCAAGCAGGTCAATCTGAAGGAATTACTGCAACTGGTGGAGTAATTAATTACTATCCAATGCCTGGTGGCGTGGTATGGAAATCACACGTTTTTTCATCAACTGGAGCTTTTAATGTAACTGCACTTTCTGGTGATGCAGGTACTTATCCTAATGCTGTAGATTATCTTATCGTTGGTGGCGGTGGCGGTGCTGGTGGAGATTTAAGTGGTGGAGGCGGTGCCGGTGGAGTCCGTTGCACCGTTGATAATAGTGGTGGTTCTAGTCCGGGTGGTGTTGAAACTGCTGTTACTTTATCTGCAACTGGTAGTCTTACTGTTACCGTTGGTTCGGGTGGCGGTGGAAATGCTTCTAATGGTGCAGGTACGAATGGAGGAAATTCTTCTATAGCATTTGCTCCCGGAACTTTAACTGCTTATGGTGGAGGTGGTGGTGCCGGAGATGGTGGTGCTGCTCCTCAGTCTCCTGGATCTATGGGTTCGGGTGGTGGTGCGTCATCTCAGCAAGGAGATGCAGTAGCTGGTGTTGCTTCGCAGGGATATAATGGTGGTGCTAGAGATCCCGGTGGTACTACCGGAGCAAGTGCTGGAGGCGGCGGTGGTGCCGATGCAAATGGTTCTAATGGTAGTAAACCTTTAGGTTCAAGTGGTAATGGTGGTGATGGGATAGAAACAAGTATAGCTTATGGTCCAACTTCTCCGTTTTATTACGGTGGCGGCGGCGGAGGCGGCGGCGGATATGGTGGTTCACCAAGTACTGGACCTTCTTATGGTGAAGGTGGACGAGGTGGTGGAGGACTAGGTGGAATTAAATGGGACCCATCTCCAAACATTTATTTTAATGGTCAACCTGGATGGGAAGGATCCGGTGGCGGCGGCGGAGGCGGCGGTCATACTGGTGGAGATGGTGGTGCCGGTGGTAGTGGTGTCGTTGTAGTTAGATATAAAGTAAATTCATATATGCAAGAAAATGAGGGAGCAGTTGCTAGTGGTGGTAATATATACAAAAATGGTAGTAAGATAGTTCATGCTTTTCTTGCAACAGGAACTTTTATTGCTCCTGCTTCATTTAATAAGACTATAGAATATGTTGTCATTGGTGGCGGCGGCGGTGGCGGTGCTAGGATAGGTGGAGGCGGTGGTTCCGGTGGTTATTACACTACATCTACACCTCATACTGGACCAAGTAGTACAACTATTACTATTGGTGCTGGAGGTACTCGTGGTGATACTCCTACTTCTGCTGGTGTAGGAGGTGATTCCGCACTTGTTTTCCCATCAACAGTTACGGCTGGCGGTGGTGGATATGGTGGTTCATATAATCAAGTTGGTGGTAACGGAGCGAGTGGAGCTACTGCTCCTGCTGGTAACGGTGGTGGAGGTGGTGGTATGCAGAATCCACCAGGATCACCAACCCCTGGTTATGCTGGTGGTACTGGAAATAATGGTGGTGGTGCTGGATATTATGAAGCAAGTGCTGCTCGTGGTGGTGGTGGCGGTGCTGCTGGTGCCGGTGGTTCTAATGCACCTTCAAGTCCAGTATCTCAAGCAGCTCCAGGTGGAGCCGGTCTTCAGTTACCTACAACATTCCGATTCGGACAAGGATTGAATGGATATGGTGGTCATGGATGTGAGGGCCCTCCTGGTGCTGCTCCTGAAGCAAACTGGAACTGGGTAGGCGGCGGAGGCGGCGGCGGCGGCGAACGCAGCATTCCTGGTGGTGGATATGGTGGTGGTGGAGCAGATCCTCATTCTCAGAGAGGATTTTCTGGTGGTGGTTCTGGAAGACATGGAAACTTTGCTTCCGATGGTGCTAATAACCAGGGAGATGAGGGTGTATGGAATACTGGCGGCGGTGGTGGTGCTGGTGGTGAAGGTCCAGGTCCTATGGATGGTGGTGCAGGAGGATCAGGTCTGGTTCTTATTGCATATGATGCATAACTACTAAATAAAAGCAAACTTTATCTAAGAATAACTAACGATGGCTCATTTTGCAAAATTAGACGCTAATAACGTAGTAACGCAAGTCATTGTTGTGGCAAATCAAGACACAGCAGACTCATCTGGCGTTGAAACAGAATCAATTGGTATTGCTTTTTGTCAAAAATTGTTTGGTGCTGAAACTAATTGGAGACAAACCTCTTATAATGCTAAGGGTACTGGTTTTAGAGGTAATTATGCTGGTATTGGTGGTACTTTTATGACTGGTGTAAGAACTATAGGTGTTGCATCTACTGATGTCTTTATGGGTACACAACCTTATCCATCATGGTCTGTAGGTATTGAAACTGCACGATGGTATGCACCTACTCCTCCAGGGGATGAACCTGTATTATCAGATTCTGATAGAGCTGCTGGTAAGTATTACGAATGGAGCGAGAGTAATTATAATTCTAATCCAGCAACTGCATGGGTTCTTAAAACCTAATAAATAACAATAAAGTATAAACCATGTCTCAGTTAAACGTTGATGATATCTATAATAATGCCGGTACGGGTAATCCAAATTTACCTGCTGGTGTTAAAATAACTGGTGTTACTACTTTTTTAGGTTCTCAGACTGAATTGAATGTAGCCGGTGTTTCTACACAGACTGGAATACTTCTTGCTGCTAGTGATGTAAGAGTTAGTGGTAATATTAACGCTGGTATATCTACCTTTAGTGGAAAGGCTACTGTTGGTTCAGTTACATTACAGCATTCTAATATAGTATCAGGTGTTGTAACAGCAACATCTTATTATGGGGATGCAGCAAACATGACGAATGCTGGTATTAGTGCTGGTAAAGCGATGGGTCTTGCTTCTTTCTTAGTATACTAAATAAAATTACGGAGATTTTTTAAACCATGGCTGCACCAAACATACTTAATGCGTCAATAATAACTGGAAAACAGTATGGTGCCGCATTAGATACTACCACTACTACTTCATTAGTGGCAAATGCTTCATCATCAGATGATCTTTATAAGATTAATTCCATCATTGTATCAAATGTAGATGGAACTAATTCTGCGGATGTTACTGTAAGTTGGTACGATGGAAGTAATGATAGACATTTAGCAAAGACTGTTGCTGTACCTGCCGATACTAGTTTAGCTTTATTAGGTAA
>MPLT02090377.1_pt1 | contig 10084 bp, 9 predicted proteins | sample 1617391 | NCBI WGS metagenome assembly MPLT02 (sample SAMN05944800, study PRJNA350692) | marine metagenome | biome: marine; feature: ODZ; material: water; isolation source: 70 m water sample filtered on 0.2 um supor filter | place: Pacific Ocean | collected 2012-04-08 | depth 70m m
ACAGGGACGGGGAAGAGGTATGGATTTCCAAATTCAACTGTTTTGCGTTATGCCGGCAATGGGCAGTGGGACTATGAGGAGGACTTTTACAACCCCGCAGATGGGGAACGGGTATGGGCGGAGTGGTTCAACGATGGAGGACGGCTAACTACCGAAATAGACAGAAGTTTAAGGGGAGTTGAAGGCTGGGCTCCGCCAGTGCCCGAGCCTGCTTGCAGTAGGGAAGAGGTTGAGCGAGAGTTTTTTGAATATAGGCGGAGAGGGGACGTTGCGGTTACAACTGGAGACTGGGACCAGTGGGCTGACCAGTTCACTGTGGACGCCCAATATTTTGAACATCACTTCGGTAGATTTTCAGGTCGCGAGGAAATACGGTCATGGATTACAGAGACGATGAAGCCCGTGTCAGAAATGCATTTCTCTCTTGACCATTACATGATTGACGGAAATAGAGTGGCGGCGGTTATTCCTAATTGTCTTCCAGACCCCAGAGGCCAGGGAGAGGACTTCTCTTTCAACGTGCACGTTATTTTGCACTATGCGGGTAATGGACTCTGGAGTTATGAGGAAGATATCTACAATCCTCGCGAGGCTGAGGAAACTATTTCAGCGTGGATCGCTGCTGGAGGAACCTTTTCTCAAGCGAAATAAACCGGTGCTCTTTTACCCAGCTTCGCTATGGGTTACTGGTTCCTCGCCCATCCACTCTCGAAGAGTATTCTTTAGTTTCGTCTGCTGTATGAACAGGTCATGTTCTGGGCCGCTCTCTGTGGCTGATTGTGGCGCTTTAAGGTAGAAGCTCAACCATTCTTGCACGCCAGATTCCCCAGCACGATGGGCAAGATCCATGAAGAGGGCAAGATCAAGGACAATTGGTGCAGCTAATATCGAATCTCGGCAGAGAAAGTCCACTTTGATCTGCATGGGATAGCCAAGCCAACCAAAGATGTCGATATTGTCCCAACCTTCTTTGTTGTCACCTCGAGGTGGGTAATAATTTATCCGGACCACGTGATGAATATCGCCGTAGAGGTCTGGGTACAGTTCAGGTTGCAGGATGGTATCAAGTACGCCAAGTTTCGAAACCTCTTTTGATTTGAAATTCTCTGGAGCGTCAAGGACTTCGCCGTCACGATTACCAAGAATGTTTGTTGAGTACCATCCTTCAAGGCCGAGCATACGCGCTTTAAACCCGGGGGCGAGAAGCGTTTTCATGAGAGTTTGTCCTGTTTTGAAATCCTTTCCTGCTATGGGAACTCCTCTGGTTTTTGATAGTTCGACTATGCAGTCGATGTCGCAGCTGAGGTTAGGTGCGCCATTTGCAAAAGGGACATCAGATTGAAGGGCGGCGTATGCGTAGATTTGGCTGGGGGAGATGTTGTCGTCACTTGCCTTTAATCCTTCTTCGAAAGCTGCAACCGACGCGTGGACTTCTGATGGCTCTTGAAAAGCTTCTGTCGACCCGCACCAGACCATAACCATCCGGTCACAGTTATTTTCTTGTTTAAATCGTGCGATGTCATCGATAAGTGCTTCAGCCTGTTCCCACTTGCTCATGTTCTCTTTGACCCGCACACCATCAAGGCGTGAAACCCAACGCTGGTCAAAAACTGCTTCCATTGGGATAATGCCTTCGAGTTCTTTAGAGATCTCGGAAAGATCTTCGCCATCAAGAACACCGGCGGTCCTTGCGGCTTCGAGGACATTTGGGGATATGGGGTCCCAGCCGCCAAAGACGAGGTCGTCAAGTTCGGCCAAGGGAACAAAATCCTTTATGAGAGGGTTTCGGTCCTCTCCTCGGGTTCCAAGTCGGATATGGGCCATTTGGCTAATGGACCCTATAGGGGGTTTGAGTCCCTGACGGGCTGCTAGAACTCCGGCAATAAATGTTGAAGCGACCGCACCCATTCCTGGAGTGAGGATACCTAGTTTGCCGGAAGCGGGAAGTATGTTTCGTGATGTCATGAGAACGAATAATAAGCGAAATTTAACAACAATGTGTGATTATTAAGAAAAACTAAACTAAATTGCATGTCTATGGGGACACTTCCAGATCTCTCAATTCGGCAGTTGGAGTATCTCGTTGCCGTCGCTGACGCACCATCATGGGCCATCGCAGCAGAAGAGGTCGGAGTAAGCCCATCGGCGCTATCACAGGGACTATCAGAACTTGAGAGAAGAGTTGGCGTTCCCTTGTTCGGAAGAGATGGAAGAAGAAGAATACTGCAACCTCATGCAGAGGTAGTCCTCGAACACGCACGACAAGTGGTTTCCCTAACCGGAGATCTCGCTAAATGGGCGAAACGAACGAAAGACGCAGATGAAGGATTCATTCGTGTTGGAATGATCGACATCGCCGCAACACAACATTTTTCAGCCGAATTGAAGAATTTTCGGGACCAACATCCGAACCTTAATTTTTTGTTACGCGTTGGGCCTTCACGACCACTCCTAGAAATGCTCGAAAGGGGCGATTTGGATCTTGTTGTTTGCGTGGACCCTGAAAGAGCGTTTCCCGGAATTGTAACGCAGCCTCTTTTCGATGAAGAACTTGCTATCTACCGTCCTGAAGGCGGCCAGTTGGGAAGCCCAAACACTTGGGGGCCTTGGGTACTTTTCCCAGAAAAATCCCATACGCGGAAAATCATTTCCGAAGCGCTTATCGCTCGAGGAGCGAAGGTAGATGTTGTTGCGGATTCACCCCAGCCCGAGGTCCTTCGAGAAATGGTTAATCTTGGGTTGGGCTGGACCGTCCTTCCGAGGCATCAGGCAGAATCAGGCGATCGCCCCTTACTTCCTAGCAAGGTGCTTGCAAAGAGAACACTAGTTTTAGCCTTCCGGTCAAATGCTGCTATCGACCCAGCTGTGCAAGCCCTGAGTTCTATTTTGAGCAGAGAAGTTTAAACAGGTTAGTGGCGCTCATAAACCCAATCTACGAACTCAATGCCGTCATACGGCATTGATCCATGAAAGCACCTCGGATCAGAATCAAAGACAAGCGGCAAAAAATGTCTGTCACCTTCCCATATCGGGAGGTCTGCTTTCTCACGTATTCTTGGGTCAGGGTCGCAGGCATCCAAGAGCCTCTGAATGGGAACCCACTCGAGCGACCCTTCCTCATTCGATTCAAATAGTTCGCCATCCCACGAATCAACGAGGAAAATAAACCCTAACCATTGCTCCCTTTTAGGCCCAAAGTCAGTCCAAGCTATAGTCCCGCGAAGCGCCGCAGTCAGAATTTCAACACCTGCCTCCTCTGCAATTTCCCGACGAAGTCCAGCGAAAATATGCTCCCCGATCTCAAGCTTTCCGCCTAACCCATTGACTTTTCCAAAGTGGTCGTCATCAGGGCGGGCATCACGTCTGATCAAAAGCACACGTTCCCGATCCTGATCTATGAGATAGGCAAGAGTACCGACTAGGGGAACGAAGTGCATTCCATCTGTCTAGCAGCTTGAGAGTAATCTGGGCGAATAAAGCACCGTTGGATTTGAAAGAAGAAGGTGGTTATTGTTGACCTATGGGAGAAACTCGATACGACCTTGATGCTGACGGGATCGCCACTATAACAATCGATAACCCCACTAGACGAAACGCCATGACGTACCCCATGATCGAGCAGCTTTATGACGGGCTGCAACGGGCTTCAGATGAAGCAAGGGTAGTTATTATTACTGGGCACGGTGATGCTTTCTGCGCTGGCATCGATCTAAATTTCTTATCTGAAATTCCCCCGCAGGAACGTGGCATAAAGGTTCCAACATATGACGAGAAGGGCTGGTGGAACATCACTGCATGTCCGCTTCCTGTCATTGCAGCAGTTGATGGTGCAGCAGTCGGCATGGGGGCAGAATGGACCAGCCACTGTGATGTCAGAATTGCATCGACCAGAGCTCGATTCGCATGGAATTTTTCCCATCGGGGCCTTGTGCCTGATACTGGAGCTGGAACCTGGCTACTCCCTAGGCAAATAGGGCTACAAAATGCTCTTCGACTGCTTTACTCCGGTGACTGGTTGGACGCTCAGACCGCACTAGAAATCGGATATGTCTGCAAAACCGTTGAGCCAGACGAATTGTATAATTCCGCTTTAGAGGAAGCCCATAGGTATTTACTTGGCGCTCCTTCATCTCACCGTCTCACGAAACAACTTTTGTATGAAGGCCTTCATCTTCCTGTGCTGGAACATCAGACAAATAGCCGCCACACGCTTTTAGAATGCTTTCAATCTGACGAACATTTTGAGGGCGTCAACGCCTTCACAGAAGGCCGAGCTCCGAACTTCTCAGAAAGATAGAACGTGGATTCTGGATCATTTGTCATCCGCAATGGAACGGTCGTTGACGGTACCGGTGATAAACCATTTGTGGCCGATGTCCTCGTTGAGGATGGATATATCACCAGCGTCGACAGCAACATCACTACAAATGTCGAATCTATTGACGCTCAGGATTTACTTGTCACACCTGGATGGATAGATATTCACACTCATTATGACGGTCAACTTACCTGGGACCCGTTTCTGAGACCCTCATGCTGGCATGGAGTCACAACAGTGATTACTGGAAATTGCGGAATCGGTTTTGCTCCGGTTCAACCTGCCGGCCAAAAGTTACTGGTCGAAATGATGGAATCTACAGAAGATATCCCCGCAAAATGTTTAGAGGAGTCAATCGACTGGGACTGGGAAACCTTTCCCGAATACATGGATAGCATTTCTGACGGAAACTACGCGTTGGATATAGGAGTTCAGATCCCTCATGCCGCAGTACGGTTTTATGTGATGGGGGAAAGGGGAGCTAGGAACGAACCTGCCACCCGAGCAGATAGCGATGAAATGGCACGAATCGTAGCCGAAAGCCTTCGAGAAGGAGCGTTGGGGTTCTCTTTCTCTCGTACCAAGGCCCACACATACCTTGACGGATGGCAACCTGGGACATTATCCGGGATAGAGGAACTAAACCCTATAGCCGAAGCCATTGCTCAAGAAGGCGGAGCCCCAATCATGTTCAGCCCCCGAGGCGTTACTGGCCTGTACCCCTCGGAACGAGAAGGTGAGATAGAACTCGCAGCGGAGCTGTCCCGAACCTCATGTAGCCCAGTAATGATGTGCCTAATTCAACATTCTCAAGACCCAGAAGAATGGAAAAGCGTTTTAGATCTCTTTGAAGCTGCAAGCGCCAGCGGCGTTAAAGTGTTTGGTCAAGTAACTGGCCGCTCAATCGTTACACTGGGCGGCTTTTCGACAAAGTTCAACCCGTTTATGCACGGAGAGGATTGGCCTTTACTCTCCCATCTCTCCAATAGTGAGATAGCACACAAAATAGAATCAGACCCTACTTTGCGCAATAGGCTGATTGAGGGTGCCGAATCAACCCGTAACCTTTGGCAAAGTAGAAAGTTCTTCGAAGATAAGACCTACCCTCTAATCCCTTTGGGGGAAACATCCCCCCAATACGAACCCTTTGAGTCAATTGCAGCGATCTCAGAGCGGACCCAGAAAAACCCTTTGGATGTAATGCTGGAAGTACTCTGTTCACACGATGGAAACGGGCTGCTGAACTACCCGCACTATAACTACGCTGACGGAAATCTAGACGCCGTCCATGAGATGCTTCGACATCCAAACAGTCGCCTCGGCCTTTCCGATGCAGGAGCCCACCTCGAAACTTTATCTGATGCAAGCTTGTTCACTTTTATGTTGACGCACTGGGCCAGAGATCGTGAAAACGGTATGCCCTTATCATCAGTGGTTAGGATGATGACCGCCGAGCCAGCAGAAATTTTCGGTTTAAACGACAGGGGTGTTATAGCGGAAGGCTATAAAGCAGACATTAACGTCGTCGACTACTCTAATCTCGAAGTGGGGGTTCCATGGCTAGAGCATGACGTGCCGGGTGGGGGATCACGACTGCTGCAAAAGCCAGAAGGCTACGTCCATACTTTTGTGTCTGGAATAGAGACATTTACCAATGGTGAATCAACAGGTAACCTTCCTGGTCAGCTAATAAGAAGACAGGGCGGCTTGTAGTTATGAATCCAGTTTCCTTTGGGATAAGTACTGGCCCTCAAGGTATCGAGTGGCAGGTCCTTCGAGACATATGGAAAGTCGCCGATGATATTGACCTATTTGAAACCGGCTGGGTAAACGACCACTTTTTCGGTTTCAAAGATGTTATGTCAGGCCCACCTTTTATAGGAGACCCTGATCAAGGGGCAGCCGATGGGTGGATGGTACTGGCTTCACTACTCCATGAAACAAAGAGAATTCGCGGTGGGGTACTCGTCACAGGGATTCATTTTCGCCATCCCAGTGTGCTGGCACACATGGCGGCGACTTTAGATTGGTCAAGTGGCGGAAGGGTAGAGATTGGCTTAGGGGCCGGTTGGAGTCCAGAGGAGTGTGAGATGTTCGGTGTTCCTCTCGGAACCGTCAAAGAGCGTTTAGATCGATTCGAGGAATCCGTCGAGATTATCGTACGACTTCTATCAGGCGAAACAGTCACATTCGACGGGGAATATTTCCAACTTAACGAAGGAGTATTTACCCAGTTAGGACCGCAAGTTCCTCACCCACCTATCTGTATTGGCGGCATGGGTGAAAAGAGAACTATTCCATTAGCGGCGAAATATGCCCAGCACTGGAATTATGAAGGGACTGATCCAGAAGTGCTGAAACAAAAAGTCGACGTCCTTCGAAATTGCTGCGAAGCGATAGGGAGAGATCCAAACGAAATTAGAATCTCAGGAAAAGTTCGTTTCTCAAACGCTGAAAGCCCGAATGTTTTAACGGAGAGAGCCAACAAAATGATAGAAGCCGGAGCTAATACCGTCCTCGTTTCTTTCCCGAGGCCTTCTACACCCGAGATGGTTGAACCCGTGGCTTCTGCTTTGTCCGAAGCCCTGTAGAGAGGGTTTTTCTACTGCCAGTTCGGCTTTCGTTTTTCCAAAGCGGCCGAGACCCCTTCTGCGAAATCCGGATGGTCCATGGATTGCAACTCAGCAGCAAGGCTCACTTCAAATAGAGAAGAAAACTGGGCCTTTAGCCAATTGTTGACTGATATTTTCGTTCCCCGTATGGCGACCTGAGGTCCATGAGCAAGGGTGGTCGCGATAGACAAGGCTGTGCTCATCACCTCGGCTTCAGCAACAACATGGTTGATGAGACCAAGTTGTTCAGCCCGTGTCGCATCAATTGTCGTCCCGAGCATCATCATTTCCTTAGCCCTATTTGGACCGAGGAGCACAGTCCAGATAGCAAGACCTCCATCTCCGGGAACAAGGCCGATGTTGATGTGTGGATCACCCCATTTGGCACTTTCAGAAGACACGACGATATCACACAGCAGCCCAAGCGTTGCTCCTAGTCCAATGGCGTGACCATTGATCGCACCGATAAGAGGTTTTTCAAAATCCAACAGGTTGTAAACTATCCTTCGCGCTGAAGCTGGTGAAATACCCGAACCTCCCTCTGGGTCACTTTCCAACCGGCTTTCCATATCTTTAAGATCTCCTCCAGCGCAGAAGGCTTTACCAGATCCGGTCAGGACAGCAGCACGGACATCATTGTCCTCCCCTAAATCACCCCAAACTTGCTCCATCTCTCGGTGAGAGTCTGGATGGAGACCATTGAGAACCTCTGGTCGGTTGATCGTAACTATGGCCACTCCATCAGAAACTGAAACATCTAGAAATTCGTAGGTCATAGAACCTCCGTTCTCTACCAGTATCGACGGATTATCTTGCATTGACAATTCGGATTAAACTGGGACTTAGGAAACAACGAGGGGAAGGGAATAAGTGTCAAAGCACGCAGATGATCAAATTCCTCTCGAACGAAGTCCCGGCCCGTCCTGGCAGGATGTATTAGACCAAGATTCGCGACCAGTGCCGGAGTTTCTTCGGGCTGAATCACCATATCTAAACGGATTCAGCGACATTCCCAAAGATCGGTACCTTAGCCGTGAATGGCATGAGAAAGAGAAGGCTTGTCTGTGGAGCCGTGTCTGGCAGTTCGCCTGCAGAGAAGAACAGCTGCCTGAAGTAGGAAGCTACATTGTCTACGAAATAGCGGACCAGTCATACCTCGTGACAAGAGTTTCAGAAGATGAGATTAAGGCATACCCAAATGTGTGCCTTCATCGGGGCAGGCTGCTAAAAACCTACGATGGCAGGTGTAGTGAGTTCCGATGCCCCTTCCATGGGTTTGCATGGCACCTTGATGGAGGTCTTAAACATATTCCCGCAGAATGGGACTTCCCTCATCTTGAGACACGGTCTGAAGACATGGCACTGCCGGAAGTGAACGTCGGGACGTGGGCAGGATTTGTCTTCATTAATCCCGACCCTGAAGCTGAGAGCTTACATGACTTTCTAGGAGAAGAAATCATGCGGCACTTTGAACGATGGGATATGGAGAATAGGTACATACAGGCGCATGTTTCAAAAATTGTGAATTGTAATTGGAAAATTGCGAACGAAGCATTTAGTGAAGGCTTCCATGTCAATGCAACCCATCCACAGGGCATGACCTACACAGGAGACCCCCAAAGCCAAGTAGACATCTGGGGCAACACCGCCAGGAATATCAGCCCTAAAGGTATTCCCTGCCCCCTTCTCCCATTTGTGCCAACAGAAGAACAGATGCTCCGAGACGCGCTTGACGTGAGAGAAGGAGAGCCACTACCAATCCCGTTTGAAGAAGGTGAAACAATGAGGACAGCCCTCTCTCGGGCAGGAAGGGAAAGATTCCGCGAATCATTTGGTGATCGAGTTGACGATTTAACTGATGCAGAATTTCTAGACGCATGGGTGTATACCGTTTTCCCGAATTTCATGCCATGGGGGGCATTCAACCGAATTTTCTACCGGTTCCGTCCAAATGGAGATAACCACGAAAGTTGCATATTCGAGATCTTCTATCTGACCCCGTTCTCGGGAGATAGGCCACCGCCAGCACCTGAAACAAAACTTGGCCCCAGCGACCCATGGACAGATGCGCCTGAGCTAGAAAAGCTAGCCATGGTCGCTGAACAGGACACATTTAACATGCAACGGGTACATCAGGGACTTAAAGTACTTCGCAGAGAAGGCGTGCTGCTGTCCCGATATCAGGAATCAATTCTACGATGGCGGCAGGACCTCATCCAAGAATACGTTGAACTGGGACCCCAATAATGGAAGATAACGGTGGGATCAGACATGGATTTACCAATGCTCTGTACCAACGAGTTGCCGAGAATCGGGTTCTAGTAACTACTGATAGCGGTGCTACAGGGGTCTTTGATGGTGAGGGTCGGTGGGTTGAAGGCGAGATCTACGAAGCGGATCCCGAAATGTGTATCTGGCTAACTGCAAAGCGAATAGAATCAAGTCATCGGTTAAGCTGAAAAGAACTTTGGAATGCATCAGAATAGAGAAGGGGGATGTCATGGCAGTTGAAATGAAACGGTCTTTCTGCCGTATCTGCCATGCTGCCTGCCCGATCGACGTCGAATTTATTGATGGTAAAGCAACGAAAATATTTGGCGTAGAAGAGGATCCCCTTTTTGAAGGGTATACCTGTGTCAAAGGCCGCCAACTGCCGGAACAAATCCACAGTCCAAGCCGCATACGGTATCCATTAAAGAAAATGCCTGACGGCCACTTTGAGGAAATCTCCTCATCTCAGGCCCTTGACGAGATAGCTGAACAGATCCGAATGATCATAGGTCAACATGGAGCAAATTCCATAGCCACCTATACAGGAACAGGTGGATATCAGAATGCGCCCTCGGACCCAGTCGCGCGAGCATTCCACAAAGCAATAGGTTCGATCAGTTACTACACTTCCGTTACGATCGATCAACCAATGAAACGCACAGCCAGCATGCGAGCAGGAGTGTGGGAAGCTGGCCCCCAGAACTTTTCCGAAATAGACGTCTTGCTCGCTGTCGGATATAACCCCATGGTCTCAAGTTTCGCACCATTTGGCGGACTCCAAGGAACGAACCCTTTCACTACCTTGCGAAGACGGAAAGAAGAAGGGCTCAAATTAATAGTTATTGATCCCCGTCGAACCGAACTTGCAACCCAAGCAGATATA
>MPLT02068022.1_pt1 | contig 10082 bp, 9 predicted proteins | sample 1617391 | NCBI WGS metagenome assembly MPLT02 (sample SAMN05944800, study PRJNA350692) | marine metagenome | biome: marine; feature: ODZ; material: water; isolation source: 70 m water sample filtered on 0.2 um supor filter | place: Pacific Ocean | collected 2012-04-08 | depth 70m m
AGGTGTTCGATGCGCAGGGGATCAACCTTGCCGAAGTCGGCGACCGGTTGTTGCCGGAGTACTTCAGGCGCTGGATGAGCAGCCCGTTGCGTGTGGATCCACAGACTAAGATGCCGGCCTATTTTAACCAGGGGCAGAGCGCGCTGTTCGATATTTTGGATGGCGACGCCGAGCAGCAGATTGAGGCGCTGCTCCATTACATCCGGTTGGGTGGCGAGATGGTGCCACCGGAGGCGCCGGGGCAGTGATTTTTTGCTAAAGAATCCCCGCCTGCTGCCGATGATTCAGTTGGAGCGGGTCAAATGGATTCGACTCACGCTCCACCAGGCTCCACTTTTGAGCCGGGTTTAACTGACTGAAAATCAGCGATTTGCAGTCGGCTTCAGACACACGGACGTGTCACCCAGAACATGGCGTTGGATTGCGTCCTGATTATGCGTGTGTCGAACGAACAGCTTGATAACAACGGCGGTATCCGTCCAATTCCCGGCAACGGGCAGATGGAGACCGGCGAGCGCCGTGCTGCGGCGGGGTCCAGCAAGGAGTCGTTTGAGTACTCGGTGGACTGGGAAAAGGTCGAGGCGCAGGCTGAGGCTGAGTTCGCAGCCCAGCGCGCCCGACTGGCCCGGCGGGTGGACGATGCGGACTATCCGTTCCCGGAGATTTTCGACTATGTCGCCGGGGTGGTGGTGCGTGATTTCCGTTGATCTTCCAGCATCGACACCGTATCTCTGCGGCACTTCATGAGTTTACAGGGAAAGACGGCATTGGTGACCGGTGGCGCCCGTGGGATTGGGTTTGCCACGGTGGAACGACTGCTCAAGGACGGGGCGCGGTGCGTGATTTGGGATCGCGACCAGGCGGCGATAGACGAGGCCAAGGCGAAGCTCGACGGGCTTGGCGAAATCACCAGCGACACGGTGGAGTTGGCCAAGCCGGACTCGGTCGACACAGCGGCTGGTCAGGCGCTTGGGCGGCACGGCCACATCGACATCCTCGTCAACAACGCAGGCATCGCGGGCGTCAACAAAATGCTCTGGGAATGCACTCCGGAAGAGTGGCGCGACGTGATGGATATCGATCTATACGGTGTGTTCCTCTGCTGCCGCGCGTTTGTGCCGGGCATGCTCGAGGCCGGCTGGGGGCGCATCGTGAACGTGGCCTCGATCGCCGGCAAGGAGGGGAATCCCACGGCTTCGCACTACAGCGCGGCCAAGGCCGGAGTCATCGGGTTGACCAAGTCGCTCGGCAAAGAGTTGTCCGACACCAACGTGCGGGTGAACTGTATCACGCCGGCGGTGATCGAGACGGAAATCCTCAAGCAGTGCACGCAGGCGCACATCGACTACATGCTTTCGAAAATCCCGATGGGTCGCGTGGGGCAGGCTGCGGAAGTGGCCGCGATGATCGCCTGGCTTTCGTCGGACGAGGTGTCGTTCAGCACCGGTGCGGTGTTTGACATCTCCGGCGGACGAGCAACGTATTAAATTCGAAATACGAATTTCGAAATCCTAAACAAATTCGAATATCGAATTTGAATTCCACTTCGCGTTGTTCCGTGCCTCTGCGATTTAAGGTGATCTTATTTGAAGAGGCTTAGGACGGCTGAGGACAGCCGTCCCTACCTAAATCGCAACGGGCATGGGTTTCGCGAATCGATTTGATCCTGAAAAGCCGCGTTCATCTGCGTCCCAATTTAATGGTTTTGCGCTTGGCCAAGCGCTTGGCTCTAAGGTCGAAATCCTAAGCAGCTTGGGTCAGGATTTCTTTTCGTTGTAGCTGGCGACGACGCGTTGGCTGAGTGCGGTGTCCGGGTTTTCGGCGAACGATTTGTCCAATTCAAACTCGGTCTGGCCGGTGTTGCCGGAGATCAATTTCAGACCAAAATGCAGGTCGCGGAAGTGATCCTTGCAAAAGTCGAACACACTCAGTGAGGACGCCCTGGCCAAGCGGGTGAGTTCCCTGCGCGCATCATCGGTGAACAGAATGGTCAACCCGTGCTGGGCCGAGAACGATTCGGCGAATTGCTGCAGCGTGTCATCGACCTCTTCCTCATCCTGCTCGGGAGCGTTGGCCAAAAGTGATTCCATCGTCCCGCGTGGATCATTGACGAGGCCACCATCGACGGGAAACTCCTTCACGCGTGACGAAGGAAGCTCGAACTTGAGGTCGCGAAACACTTTTTCGCAGACCGTCATCAGGCCGCGTGCGCCGGTTTCCTCCTCGATCGCCAGCTCGGCGATGCGCCGCAGGCCGGCATCCTCAAAGTTCGCGCGAATGCCATACGCAGCGAACGACTGACGATATTGCCGGACAATGCTGCCTTCGCTGGTCTTGAGGATTTGCTCGAGGTCATCGACGCTCAGCGGGTGGCAGACCACGCGCACCGGGAGGCGGCCGATGAACTCCGGCTCGAATCCGTACTTGATGAAGTCAGGCGTCTTGGCGTGCTCGAGGATGCGGTCGCCCTCGACGTCGTCCTGTTCGCCGCCGGCGAAGCCGATGGTGGACTCCTTCAACCGCCGATCCACAATCTTGTCGAGATGCGCGAACGCGCCGCTCACGACGAACAGGATGTGTTTCGTGTTGATTGTGTTGCCGCCTTTTTTGCTGCCTCGCGCGCCGTCCATCATCGCCTGGATCTGGCCGGCCATGTCGTGCGGGGCGCGGGCCGGCACCTCGGTTTCCTCCATCAACTTGAGCAGGGTGGTCTGTACGCCCTGGCCGCTCACGTCGCGACCGCCGTGTTGCTCGGAGGAGGAGGCGATCTTGTCAATTTCGTCGATGTAAATGATCCCGTACTGGGCGCGCTCGACATCGCCGTCGGCCTGCCGCACGAGGTCGCGGACGAGATCCTCGACATCGCCGCCGACGTAGCCGGTCTCGGAAAACTTGGTGGCATCGGCCTTGACGAACGGCACACCGATCAACTCGGCGATGCTGCGAATGAGGTACGTTTTCCCGACGCCGGTTGGCCCCATCAGCATGACGTTTTGCTTTGTATAGTGGCTCTGTTCTTTCCCGTCGAACGCCTCGCGCACGGCGTTGTAGTGGTCGCACAACGCCACGCTCAACACCTTCTTGGCTTCGTCCTGCTTGATGACATAGCGGTCGAGATGGGCTTTTACGTCCCTTGGCTTGTAGGCAAAACTGAAGTCATTGCGCTGGGTCTCCGGCTTGGTTTCCTCGTCGGTGCCGGACGGCTGCGAACCGGCAAAGCCGGTACTCCCGAATGACTTGAACTGCTTTTGCAGGAAGTCCTGCATCTGTTTTTGAAATTCCTCCGGTGAAGTCGGTCCACTCATGTTCATTTCTCCTTGCGATATCAACTGCAAAAAGAACTGTAGCATCTGCTGGGAAAATTTGAAGACAAATGACAATCCGTTTGATTGGGGGTAGGATGCTGGGGAGCGCTTGGCCAAGCGCTTAGCCAAGCCATGCCGGAATTTTACGACACACACGCTCATTTGGATTTTCCCGATTTCGCCGACGAATTGCCCGGGGTGTTGCAGCGGGCGGCGGACGCCGGGATCACGAGGATCGTCACCATCGCCACCGACCTCGAGAGCAGCCAGAGGGCGATCGACTTGGCCAAGCGGTTCGACGGTGTGTTCGCCGCGGTCGGCTGGCATCCCAACGACTGCATGGCGGCACCGGACGATGTGCGCGCTGAACTGGAGCGCTTGGCCAAGCAGCCCAAGGTGGTGGCCATCGGCGAGATTGGTATCGACCATTACCGGCTGCCGAGCACGCGCGGCGGCACGGAGGATGAGGACGAGGCGTTCAAGGCAAGGCAGGTGCAGTTGTTCCGGCAGCAACTCGAGGTCGCTGCTGAGCTGGGGCTGAGTGTGGTGATTCACCAGCGGGCGGCGTTCGAGCCGTGCATGGAGGTGTTCGAGCCGTTTGCCGACCGGGTGCACGGGGTGTTCCACTGTTTTGTGGACAATCCGGAGGCGGCCAGGCGTGTGCTCGCGCTTGGTTCCATCGTCAGTTTCACCGGGGTGAGCACATTCAAAAACGCGGCGGAAGTGCGCGAATCGATGGCCTCGGTGCCCCTCGACAAGCTGATGCTGGAGACGGACGCACCGTTCCTCGCACCGGTGCCGTACAGGGGCAAACGCTGCGAACCGGCGTACGTGCGCGAGATCAGCGAGGTGGCTGCAGAGACGCTGGGGGTGACGCGGGAGGCGTTGTCCGAGGCAACCTGCACCACGGCGAGGGCGTTTTTTAAGGGTCTCGAGTAGGCGTTTTGTTGAAAAAACCGCGTGATTTTTGGCCCAACCGGGTTTAGGTTTCGCCGCCATGTGGATTTATCTGCTTATCGGTCTGCTGTTTCTGATCCTCACTGTTGAAGGCTATTTCAAGGGTGGGGTAAATGGGGTCATCACGCTGCTGGGCATCATTATCGCCATAAACTTCTCGGGCGCATTCGGAGGGTTTGCCTATGGCTGGCTGGCGGACAAGTGGCCCATCGGCGATTTTCCGTTCTGGCATCGTGTAGTTCCCACTGTAGCTGGCTTTATCACTATCGCGCTGCTGTTTGCCATCGCCGGGTTGGTGGTGAGCATCATCATCCGCAAACGTCTGGCCGATCGCTGGGATGAATTCCAGATCGACAGTTACAAGGGGATGAACCGCAAATTCGGCTTCTGCACAGGCCTAATCACTGCGACGGTCTACTCCGTAATGATGCTGGCGATCATCTACCGTCTGGGCAACTTCACAGTGCCGTTCCAACAGGAGGATGGTGATGAGGGGATGTTGGCAATGCTCAACGAGTCTCGTGTGCAACTAGACGATACCCCTTTCCTAAAAATCGCCGCCGCTTACGACACGACTCCTGATCTCCATTACGAGATTCGAGATGCCCTTTTGTTGATTTGGGATGATCGCGGTAGAGAAATGCAGGATTTGATGAAAGCCTACCCAGGATTCTATGCGTTGCGTTATGATCCTGAAATTAGGTCATTAATTGGTGACTCGGAAGATGATTCCTCCGAAGATTCTTCGGATAATCCTTCTGGTGAATCCTTTGGAGATGATTCAGGGGCAACAGATGGCAGTGAGGGTGACGGGGATTCGCTTTATCATATGTGGAAGTCAAACGACCCACTTACCTTGGATCAAATACTCTCAAACAGCGATGTTGTTGCTGCTGTGAACAACCGATATGAGGAGTTGAAGACCATAGAACCGGGCTCTGATGAAGCCAAACGTTTGGGTGCTTTTATCAAGGATTTAACAGATGAAGAAGAGGGTTTCTTAAGGACAGGTAAATCTAAATTATACGGACGAGATCTCATTGTGGGACGCTGGAAATTTGCATTAAATGCTTCATTACGTGAAACAAAGAAAAATTATGTCGATATTAAATCTGCTGAAGAGATGAAAGCTATTTGGGAAAGACTTACAGGGTTGAAAAGTAGCCATATTAAAATTTGGCCAAGTCAAGACGGTAAAGTGGTTCGTGTTTATGGCGTTTCTCCCGAAGAAGTCGATAAACTTACAATTCAAGAAGCGCTGAAAGTATATAAGGCTGCTTTAGAGAACGGAGAGATTGAAGAAGATGAGTCATTTGACACTTACAGCATGCCTGCCGATTATGAAAATGGAGAGCAGCAGAATAATCAAACCAATGCTCGTGAGATCGCCCAGGCTATGGAATGGTTTTATAAGAATAAACCCATTGAATTGACTCAGATTTTTTTGAAGAGCCAAGCTAAAGCTGGAAGTAATAGTTTAATAGCTAAAGGTGAATGGGAAGGGTCTGGTTACCTATACAAAATAAAGGCTCGAAAAGAGAATTTCAAAACAATGAGAAAGGGTTTTTACGATTCTCAACTTAATGGAAGATTATTAAACTTAAGTTTAAAAGGCGAAGATAAAGATTCATTGAAACTCTATTTAAGGATTGCCTCTGACACTTTGGTATTTACCCGATTCTAAATGGAGCCAGGCCTTAATTTTTATTTATCACGGCCCCGTTTTTATAATTTGCAGACTCGCTTTTAACGCCGGTGCCGGGTTTTAATAGCATAAGCGGCGGTTGCGGCTTAACTTTTTTGGGTGGAGCCATTCCGACACCAGCAAGGGTGCCCTGCGCTTGGCCAAGCGGGGCAGGTGTCGGGCCGTGGGGCGCCACGTCTGCCATTAATTCCTGCTCCGCTTGGTCAAGCGGAACCGGCTCCGACTCGGCGATGGTTGAGCCTTCGTCCAGCCCGATGATGAGGGCACACCCCACCGCCACGGCGAAGAGCGCCGCCGCCGCCCGGAACGGATCGACGTTTTCACTGAGCCGCTCCCAAAGTGTCGGCTTGGGCGCCGGTTCCTCAAGCCGCGTCAGTACCTGGTCGGAGAAGTTTTCAAAAAACTCGTCGCCCGGTTTTTCCTTTTGCTTCGATGCGAGCAGATCCTGAATCGGCTCGTTTTGGTTGGAGTCGGAATCCTTCACTGTTTCAAATAATCTGAGAGGTGCGCCTGCAGTTGTTTGCGGGCGTAGTGCAGTCGTGTGCGGACGGTGTTGGTGTTGCAGTCCATGATCTCGCCGATTTGTTCGTGTGGCAGGCCCTGCACGTCGTGCAGCGTGACAACCAGTCTATGGTTTGGAGACAATTTCTGCATGGCAGCGTTCAACATGCCCTGCAACTCGTGCCGGTCGATGTCGCGCTGGGGCGTGTCCTTGGAGACCAACCCGAGCAGTTCCTCGCCCCGGTCGTATTCCTCGTCCATCTGGTTAATGCTGAGGATGACGCGTTTGCGCTTGGAGCGGATAAAGTTGATGGTGTTGTTGACGGCGATCCGGTAAAGCCAGGTGAAAAACGAGGACTGCCCCTTGAATTTGTCGATCTTGCGGATGGCCTTGATGAAGGTGATCTGCGCGAGATCGGCGGCGTCCTCATGGTTCGAGGTCATGTGGTAGATGGTGGCGTAGATGCGCTCCTGAAATTGCCGGATCAGGGCATCGCAGGCCTCCATGTCGCCCTGTTGGGCGCGGCCGACGATCTCCTTCTCATTCCATACCGGCATGGTTTCGCCACCTTTTGCCGGGGTTGCGGTGGAAAGGGTTTCCAGCATTTGGGTTGTCCCGGTACTTCAGGAAACACCCAGTTCTGCGGATTGTTGCGCCAAAAAGCGGGTCAACGCTGTCAGCACATCGCGGTGGGTGGAGGCCTCAATGACCTCGAGCGCCTCGAGCGCCTCGGCAAGATATCTCTCCAGTCTTGCCTGGGATTGTTCCAGAGTACTGAATTCCGACAACCAGCCCCGCAAAATGTTCAATTGATTCTCGTCCCACTGCCCGACCATTTGCTGGAGTTTGGTGGTCATATCAGGGCCGGCCTGCTGCTGGAGCAACAGGACCGGGAGTGTGGCCTTGCACCCGGCGATGTCGGTGCCGAGCGATTTGCCCGCAGTCTCCTCTGCGCCGAACAGGTCAAGGCAGTCGTCGTAAATCTGGTAAGCCGTGCCCAGTGCCATGCCGTAGCGCCGTAGTGCCTGGGTTTCTTCGGCATCGGTGCCGGCAAGTGAGCCACCCAGTTCACAGGCCAACGCAAACAACTCGCCGGTTTTCATCCGAATGAGTTCGAAGTACTGCTCCTCGGCCAACTGCAGGTCGCCTTTGCGGTTGTTCTGGATGATCTCGCCGGAGCAGACGTTGCGCGTGGAGGTGGAGACGGCGCGGCAGACATCCGTGGTGGGAAATTCAGAAGCCAGCTTGAGCGAGTGGGCAAACAGGCAGTCGCCGGTCAGCACCGCGACGGAGTTGCCCCACTTGCTGGCGAGGGTGGGACGGCCACGGCGCACCTCGGCCTCGTCCATGATATCGTCGTGCACCAGCGTGGCCAGGTGCACCATCTCGATGATGACTGCCGCCCGAGTCACGCTGTCGTTCCAGCCGCCGGCACAGTTCGCCGCGAGGCCGGTCAACGCCGCCCGAAGTTGTTTGCCCTGCCTCGACAACGCGTACTCCGCGTATGGCGCAATCTCGGGATCAAACGCAGCCACCTGCTCAGCCACCTGGCGCTGGACACCATCGAGAAACGGCGCAACGGAGAGGAAAATCTCCGTCAGTTCAACACCGGTATTCTGCGTGGTAGGGGCGTCCGGAAACGGGGTCGCTTGGGTTCCAGCGGCAATCATGCTCGAAAAAATTACCCATTGGCCGGCGCCAAGTCAATCGCCGCCTGCCTCTGCGGTCGCTTGGCCAAGCCGGCGGTGGTGAAAAATATCGAACTCGTCCGTTTCACGCAGCACAACGCCGGCGTCGAACAGCGACTCGAACTCCGGGAAAAAGGCGTCCCCCTCGACCTCCCGTTTCACGCGTGTCAAAAACAGGTCCGAACATTGGCCAAGCGCTTGGCTGTAGATTTCCGCGCCGCCGCAGATGAAAATGGTGCGATCCCGGTACGCCTCCACTTGTCCAAGCGCCTCGAGGCTGCCAAGCGTTCGCACGCCGGTGACGGAGCCGGGGTTGCGCGTGAGCACCACGGTTTCCCGCCCGGGCAACGGTCGGCCGATCGATTCAAACGTCTTGCGGCCCATCGCCAGCACATGGCCCATTGTCGTCTCCTTGAACCATTTGAAATCCTCCGGCAAATGCCAGGGGATGGTGTTACCGTTGCCAATCGCCCGGTTGAGCGACATCGCGGCGATGGCCTTGAAGGGCAGGGCAGACATCGGTCACACGGCAATCGGCGCCTTGATCGACGGATGCGGATCGTAGTTTTGCAACTCAAAGTCCCCGTACTGGAACGAGTAAATGTCGCTCACATCCGGGTTGATCACCATCGTGGGCAGCGCCCTTGGCTCCCGTGCAAGCTGAAGCTTGGCCTGATCGAGATGATTCGAGTAAAGGTGCAGATCGCCAAACGTGTGGATAAACTCGCCTGTTTTCAAACCGCATACTTGCGCCACCATCATCAGCATCAGTGAATACGAGGCGATGTTGAACGGCACACCGAGGAAGAGGTCGGCACTGCGTTGGTAAAGCTGGCAGCTCAACTCACCGTCGTGCACATAAAACTGCACCATCGCGTGGCAGGGCGTGAGCGCCATTTGATCCAGCTCCCCGGCGTTCCATGCGCTGATGATGTGGCGTCGGCTGTCCGGGTTGTTTTTTAATTCGCTGATCAACCGGTCCACTTGGTTGACCGATGTGCCGTCGGGCCGTTTCCAGTCACACCACTGCGCCCCATACACCCGGCCAAGGTCGCCGTCCTCGTCGGCCCACTCATTCCAGATCGTCACGCCATTGTCGTTGAGGTACTTGATGTTCGTATCGCCCTTCAGGAACCAAAGCAGCTCGTGGATGATCGATCGAAAGTGAAGCTTCTTCGTGGTGAGCGCGGGGAAACATTCGCCCACCGGGAAACGAGCCTGTGCACCAAAGACAGAGATCGTCCCGGTGCCGGTGCGGTCGCCTTTGGCCTTGCCCTCATTCAGAACCAGCCGCAAAAGATCAAGATACTGAACCATGCCTCCCCACAACCTAACCAACCCGCCATCCCCGGTCGAGAAAGAGCGTTAGTTGAGTGTAGCGAGGATGGCTTGGGCGGCGCGGGGGGCGGCGCCGGGTTCGCCGAGTTGGGTGGCGACTTGGTCGAGGCCGTCGATGATTCGGTTTCGCTCGGTTTTGTCCTGCAGCAGGCGCAGACCGGCTTTGGCGAGGTGTTCCGGAGAGGCCTGTGACTGAATGAACTCGGGGAACAGTTCCTCCCCGGCGAGCAGGTTGGGCATGGCGAGGTGCGGCACCTTGACGACCAGTTTTCCGATGGCGTAGGTCGGCGCGCTGGTCTTGTAAAGCACGACGGTCGGTACCCGGAACCAGGCGCACTCCATGGTGACCGTGCCGGAGGAGGCAATGGCAAGGGCCGCTTGGCCAAGCGCTTGGCTTAGGTCGCCGATCTGCAGGTTGATCTCGGTGCCGGTCGGGATATATCGCTTGGCCAAGGCGAGCATTTCCTCGTTGGGCAACACCATTCGCAGCCTGATTTTTTGTTTCGCGGCGATGATGACCACGGCCTCGAGCATGACCGGTAGGTGTTTTTCAATCTCACGCCTGCGGCTGCCGGGGAGCAGGAGCA
>MPLT02309441.1_pt1 | contig 10079 bp, 7 predicted proteins | sample 1617391 | NCBI WGS metagenome assembly MPLT02 (sample SAMN05944800, study PRJNA350692) | marine metagenome | biome: marine; feature: ODZ; material: water; isolation source: 70 m water sample filtered on 0.2 um supor filter | place: Pacific Ocean | collected 2012-04-08 | depth 70m m
GTCTTTGATTTCGCTTGCACCGGCTTTCATCCTGCACGAGTTCGCTCACAAGTTCGTCGCCAGATACTACGGGTGTTGGGCTGAGTTCCGCGCCGACCCAGGGGGGCTCCGGTTCGGACTGATCCTCGCCGCATTCCTCGGAATCGTATTCATGGCCCCTGGAGCCGTGATGGTGGCAGGCAATGCCACGAGGAATCAATTCGGCAAGATCGCTGTGGCGGGGCCCATTTCCAACATGGTCCTATGGGCCATGGGATACGGTGCATGGCTGGTCACAGGAGACCTCGTTGGGTTCACCGTCGTCTTCAGGTGCTGGTTGACGGGCAATGCGATTCTGTGTGCGTTCAACCTGATTCCATTCGGCCCCCTCGACGGTAAGAAAATCAAGTCTTGGTCGGAACCCATCTTCTACACCTGCCTAAGCGTGGCAATAGCCATGGTCTACATCACATTCACGACAGACTGGAGCCCGTAGCCGACTGCGTGATCAGCCTATGGCATTCAACACGGGCTTCTCGTCGCAGTGGAAGAACGTCATTAGCGCCCACCAGGTGATCATGTCTAGACTGTTGACAACATTCGCTACTCCCGTGTTCTCATCACCGTAGTCCTTGCCGGTGGTGTCCATCCACTGTTCCATCTCCTCGAGCGTGTCACAGGTCTGGTGGTAGCACCAGTAACCGTCTACTAGGCCCCCGAAACCCACCGTCACGGTGCCGAGGTTGTCCTGGAAGCTGGCATGGTCGCTTCGCGCAGTGGTGTCCTCATAGACGATTATCTCGGGTCTGTCCATGTCCAACCATACGTCAGTCTTCCATGTATCGGCCGCATAACCGTCTCCCACTAGAGTGCCCATCTGTTCCTCCAGGCCCAAGGCATCCGAACCTATCCAATTGGACAACCCAACCATTCCCGGCTGGTCCAGGCTGTCATGGTTCGGACCGGGTCCGATGTACACGCGCATAGGCCAAACCTCGGCGTCCTTCGGATAACCGTCCTCGTCAATCTGGGGATCGGGGTCACCGTGGGGCGCACCACCCCCTCCGGGCCAGTTCACGCCTGCCATGTCGAGGTTGATGTAGTTGGTAACCGTGACATCTGGGTTGTCCTCTTTGACGTGGTAGTCCGTCCAGTAGTCAGAGCCCCTCTTTCCACCCTCTTCTCCAGACCAGAGGCAGAAAACCATCGTCCTCCTGCTCTCGAACTCTGAGAGAGCCCGAGCGGTTTCCATCACCATCGCAGTCCCTGCGGAGTTGTCGTAAGCGCCGACCCTAGTGCCATACGACCTCTCCCCTGTCACGTGAGGGTCAAGTAAGACCAAGTTGGCAGGAGGCGCTACATCGAAGTGAGCACCGAACACCAACCACTCGTCCGTGAAGACGCTCCCCCACTTGTAGGCGCACACGTTGTACGACTCTGGGTTCTGGTTGCCAAGGATGTCAGTGAACTCGAATCGATGCGACACCACATCGAGCCCGAATGATGACATTTCCGAAATCAGGTACTGGGCTGCGTCCTCGTATGCGGCGTTCCCCTGGCCGGCCCACCTGTCCCAATAACCCGCCTTCCCATCAACGGGATCCAACGAGTTTGTCGGATCCGTAATCTCGTACAGCCTATCGTAGACGACTCTCCCATGTACCATTCCAGATGAATGCCTACCGCCATCGTCCTCCGGCACAGTAGACGCTCTTTCAGCGAGCAGGGCCTTCACCAAGACAGAACCGCCGGAATCTGAGCTGGCATTCAGGGAATCCAGCGTGGTGTTCGCATTTACTCTGCTAACAGCGGCACCGCCCGTCGCATCCGGACCCCCCCTCTCTAACCAAGACCCCCAGGATTCGTTCGCGTCCCTCACTGGCCAATTGGACCGACCTTCGCCTCCAACGAGCAGCACTATCAGCGAGACTCTGGGCGGGGCGAGAAACTCGAGCGTCAACGACTCCCCCTTTCCGATATCCACTACCGTTGAGTTCTGCACGAAGCCAGTCATAGGGTCCCTAACCAAGTAAGGGACGAACACGGACATGCTTTGCCCGGCCTCCAAAGTCACATCCTGGAAAATCCCGGAGACCAGGGATCCCGGCTCGATGACCAGGTCTTCCGCCGTCAGACTGGAGTCGCTGTTCCCAAAGCATCCGCTTAGCGGAGCAGCGAGAACTAAGAAAACCATCAGCAGGGCTCTCATGCGACCTCTCTATGTGGCTATCAGCCTTCTCTTGATCACGATACCATTGTCCGTCACTTGAAGCACCTCCACGGTTGGTTGCGGGGGGATGTATCCCATGGGCGAAGCAGCCGATTCCTCCAGTGCTTCTAGTGCCTCTGCCCTCCTCTTTCTCTTCCGACGAGTCATCCTCCTCCTGGCTCTCCAGAGAACGAAGAGAACCAGTCCGATTAGGTAGTACTGAATCTGCGAAATGACCCACATAGGGGTGAGCAGTACCTTGAACTCTACTCTGTCATCATACATGCTCGGTCCGATCTCGTAAGTGACGATCTGCCGTTTCGAAATGTTATCCTCCTCCACCAGTAACTTGCCATTTCTTGAACTGTAGTCCTCCAATTTTACTCCCAGGGGCAGTGTCATTGTGATGAATCCTTGAAGGTCAAGACCCATCTCACTAGGGCCGACGTTAGTCAACTCCGAGGTCGGGACCTCGAACCCTATCAATTCGGGTGTCCGGATGCCCTCAGCACTAACTATGCTAGCAGACAGTGCATCGGTCAGGCCTCCCATAGCTGAAACCATTGGATTGAGGAACGGGGCGACGAGTGCCGACGTCGGATCGGTCGCCTCGATCCCTAACTCAACATCTCCCTCGCCCCCTCTGAGTATGCTAATCAATTCGAACCAGGAGTTGTCTACCCCCGTGGCAATCCTCACTTTCGGGATATCCACGCTCAGCACAATGCCCCTCTCGTCACCGATGGACTCGTCATTGTCCGTCAGCATGCTGTGCGGTAACTGGATGTCGACTGACAAACCAGACAAATCCACGGTTCCTATTCCGTTCCCTTCATTCGCAGTCAACTCCCTGGAAGCGTCCATGAGCAGACTCTCTATGTCCCTACTCAGTTTTCTGGCATAGGAGGGGAGCCCAGTGGCGTTGTCCGAAGAAAAAGAGATCTTCTGCTGACAGTAGCTCTTCCCGTCATCGCAAATCTCCCATTCCACTTCTAGGGGTTCGGTTCCCTCCCTGGCGCCGATGTCGAGGAAGGCTCGCAGTAGATCTGCTGGCAGGACATCTAGGTCCAAGTTGGTTGAACCCGAGTTCACCTGTTCGAACAAGGCGTCAGGCACACCGATCCTGTGGATGGTTAGATCCACCGATAGTGCGAATTCGACGTGCCCCCCCTTGGTAAGGGGGAGGCTTGCGAAAGACACCTCTTCGAGGTCAAGGTCCACATCGAGGTAACCGCAACTCTTCGAAGTCGACGCGCAAACCACGTCAGGCGTCTGGTCGACGCAGTTCGAGACGGCCGTGGTCCTGCAAATTGCATGGTCCCATGCGAAGGAGTCGGAGCCGGTTATGCTGATTGCCCCGTCATGGTTCCCATCCGCCCTGTACGTCAGGACTATTGAGTCCCCTCCCCCGAATGTTGAGGCCCACTCGGGAAGCACGATCGTCATCGTGAGGTCCGCACTGATCCCATTGGGAAGTAGGCTGCCGATGAACGACTCCATCGTTTCATCGCTTAGAACGGTGGAGAACTGCAAACCGGAGTTCAGAAGTTTGCCCAGGTCATCCCCCGAGACCGAGTTCATGAAGCCAGAGTCCCCTAGGTTTCCGCCTAGGAGATCCGCGAGACTGAGTGAGAAGGTGTGACTGACTGAACGCATGTAGACCGGATATGTGTCATCCATGGCCACAGTCCCCTCCATGCAGTAATGCACCCCTCTGGAGCAGCCGAACCCGTGTGTGTGATTCAGACCACCAGGATTCAACGGGGCCTGCGAAACCGAAGTCCAGGTGAAACCTCCCATAGCCACGTTCAGACCCTCCTTGGAGCTAGCAAGGGACTGGCCGATCCCTGAGACGGGGATTGCATCCGACAGGTCGTCTAGGTCCAGCAGGCCTGTGTGGTATGCCATGCGTATCCCATCAGAAGTGATCACTGGGATGGTGGCCTTGTCTGATGGCATCAAGGCTCCTTCGAGGCCCCAGCTGTTCAAGGAGCTTGACTGGATCTGGTATATCCCCACAATGACTTCGATGAACGCGTTGCTCTCATCGGATAAGTCCACTGAAACCCTCAGATCCAAGCTCTTGTCTAGAGGGTTGACATCCACGACATCGGTACCGTCGATGTCCCTGTAGCCCATCCTCATGTCCAAATCAGCATGACGAACCCCATTTGGATTGACGCGGTTGTCAACGCTCCACAGCCCAGAGTTGTAGGGAACCCCGTCGTCTGCCACCTCCCCGACCTCCTCTCCTTGCCAACCACCGGCATCTACCACGGTGGCGTAAGATGGCGGCTGGATTGCATAGGTCCCCTTGTGGCCAGGATTGACCTTCACATCGAACTTGGTTGTGATTTGGGAACCCATCACCAGCAGGCCCTCGAGTGCCGTATCAAGATCCGACGCACCCACACCACTGATCCCGTAGGTAGTGGATACGGGTAGGGTGATGTTTACGTTGGTCGAGATGCAAATGGGGGGCTCGAACGCGTTCCCATCGCTGTCCAGCAACGGGTCTAGCTCGCAATCCACGCCAGACATCGTACCCGAGTCATCGGGGAGGAATATCCTGTCCGACCAACTGGTGTCCGGAGTCGAAGACCCTCCCCAGTTTGACAAGAAGTCAGATATTGAACCGTCTATCTCCGTCAGCAGGGACTCCTGGATGGTCGGTGACCCCGCGTCATTCGGATCGGTATTCTCGTCGAAAGCAGACCTAAGGACATCCGCCGGCAGGCCATCGTTCGCCATTATGTTGTCAGATTGGAGTGCATTGGCCATGGAAGCCGAGTTGAAAAGCCCCATTCCCGACTTGTCCCACTCCCTGATTGCCCATGATGCTTGGAACTGTATCTCAGTAGGGCTTGTCATGTTGAAGTGGAACATCCCCTCGACCCAGTCAGTAACATCGGCCGTCCCGTCGTCGGCGTCGGTACGATCGTCACAAATCCCACCTAGAGTGGATGCGGAGTCCTGGCATATCGTCATTTCATCGAACCCGGCATCGGAAACCGCGACCGGTGCGAATGCCTGAACCATGAAGAGAATGGATAGGACAACCGCAGAGACCGACCACTCGTACTGCGAGTCAGTCTTAGCGTGCCGCTCAGCCATAGCGCAATGACTCTGAGAGTCATTGTTAATGGATTCGGTGAGGGGTATCAGAAACAGACACGAACCGAATCATTTCTCTGTCTGCTTGTACCACTCTTCAGTCGCTGTAGCAGGATCGTCCACATTGACCTCGGCTCCAGAGGCGATGGAAACAGGATCGGGTGCCATCTGTCCCCCCTGGATCTGTACCACACGGCCTTCAGCATCGACCTGGTAAGTAGTTGGAGCCTCTTCATTCATGGTCAGGGCGAGTACGATACCGAGAAGAAGGAACAAGGCCCCGCAGCATGCACACGTGCCTCCACCCATCAAACCCAAGGCACCACCTATGGCGTCCTCGATTATCTCGGCGACAACGCTCTCTTCGACCCCAACAACCTGCTCCCTCGAAGTGAACTCGTAAGAGGCCCCTTCCTCAAGGCCGCGAACCGTTCCCATGTGGAGCCAACCCGGGGGGTCATCGGCATGGCCCGAGGGCAACTTCCCACCCTCGACGCACCAGTCATGCTCGTACCATGCCTTCCCATCAGCATCGGAGGCTACAACACTTACATTCAGGTCGAACTCGTCGCATCTGACTTCATCGCTAACGAAGATCAACAGCCCCCATTCTGATGAGTCCTGATGAACGTAGACTCCTGAGCTACCAGACCAGACCTTATCGTCCTCAACCGAAAAACCCTCGACTGAACCTACTCCCCTAGCACCCAAGGCTGAGAGTAAGATGCCGATTGCGAGCATAGCAACCCCGACTCCGAGGATTACCTTCGCTCCTGAATTCATAATTTCCGCAAACCCCAGGCTCTAACAAACCTATCCTATGAAGACCGAAAGGCAGGTCAGACTCGCATCGACCTCCCTGAACTCGGACATCTCGATCGTAGTGATCGAGAAGCCAGCATCCATCATCAACTGCCTGGACTTCTTGTATCCATCAGCCATGATGATCCTGTCTCCGTACGCGATGGTGTTTGCCGCGTAACCCTCTTCCTCAGGGAGCCAAATCACCTCTTCCGCGAACGCCAGCTCCTTCTCCGTGAGATGCCCCTCTGCTGCCACCATCGTGCCAACCCTCGGGCTAGAGCAGACCGTTGTCAGGTGAAGAGTGCTCTCCGGTACGTCGAATAACTGCACGTCCATGCCAACGCTCTTCGCGTGCTCTGACAGGAAATCGGCCCCCTCCCTGTTCGTCCTGGTCGAGACCCCCACCAGGAATCTGTCATCGTAGAAGACGACGTCCCCCCCATCCAGGGTCGCACCGGTAGGCATTCTGTGAATCTCGAAATCATCTTCGAGGAACTCCGCGATGGAGTCTTGCTCGCCATCCCTGCTGGGATGGCCGAGATTGGGTATCACCGCACAGTCATCAAGGATCACAGCAGTGTCCTCTGTGAAGCTGCAGTCGGGGAAACCCTCCAGAGGAGGTAGGACGACGACCTCTGAGCCATGAGCCCTGAGGGCAGCGAAATACGCGTCTTGCGCGCCCCTAGCCGCATCGTAATCAGGCGCCCTGGTCGTGAAGAAGTTCGAAACCGCGTCGGCGTAATTGGGAGAGACCTCGCGGGTCAGGGCCCGCCCCCTGGTTCGGTCGAAGGTTCCTGGCACGAACACCCCCCGGCATATCCGTTCATAACGATTAGGAGACCGGAAGCTGTTTTCCTGAATCCGGTAATCTATGACCCATCCATTATGGACGGTCCGTGCTCGAACAAAAACCGCAGTAGGGTTCGCTATGGAAAAACTGGCAGAACTACTCGAAGCGAGAAAACGACTCATTAGCACGTCCATGTCACTCGCTCACGGAACCCCCCTGCACATTGTAAGAGGAGATATGCAATACCTGCATGCATCCGATGGAACGCGCTACCTCGATCTAGTGAACAACGTCTCTCACGTGGGTCATTGTAACCCTCATGTGGTCGAGGCCGGACAGAGGCAGATGGCCGTTTTGAACACAAACAGCCGTTACGTGTACAATGGCCTCACAGAATACCTCTCGAGACTCTCCGAGACACTGCCAGACTCCCTTGACGTCGGGTTCCTCGTCAACTCCGGATCCGAGGCCAACGAGTTGGCAATAAGGCTTGCAAGGGCCCATACTGGGAATCATGACATGGCCGTAATCGAAGGAGCGTATCATGGGCACACGGGTATGCTGATCGACCTGAGCCCCTACAAGTTCAGGGGCCTCGGTGGAAAAGGAGACCCAGAGAAATGGGTACACGTCCTCCCCCTTCCAGACTCATATCGCAGGCCTGAGGCTGACTTCCTAGAAGAGGCCAGAACCGGTCTCAGAGACTCCGGCCAAGTCGCAGCACTGTTGATAGAGTCCATGTTGTCCTGTGCTGGCCAGATCGAGCTCCCTGACGGATACCTGAGCGAAGTGGCATCCTATGTGAGGAGAATCGGAGGCCTACTGATTGCAGATGAGGTGCAGGTAGGATTTGGCAGGGTTGGAACCCATATGTGGGCATTCGAGGACACGGGGGTGGTTCCAGACATCGTGGTCATGGGCAAACCCATTGGAAACGGACACCCAATGGCTGCGGTTTTCACCACCAGTGAGATAGCCTCCTCATTCGGAGGAATGGAGTTCTTCAGTACATTCGGAGGAAATCCGGTTTCCTGCGCTATTGGGATGGCAGTGATGGACGTTATCGAGAAAGACGACTTAATGGCGAGAGCCAGGGATTTGGGATCCCGCTTCAAAACCGGACTCAACTCATTGAAGGACAGTCACGAACTGATTGGCGATGTTCGAGGCAGGGGCTTATTCCTAGGCATTGAGATGGTTCGAGACCACGAATCATTAGCACCAGCCCCTGAAGAAGCCACTGATTTCGTTAACAGAATGAGAGACAAGGGAGTACTCCTAAGCACCGATGGACTCTACCACAACGTGGTCAAAATAAAACCCCCAATGGTACTGTCGGAGAAGGATGTGGACGATACATTGGAGAAGATGGATAGCATCCTCTCAAGTTGATATCGATATCATAGACTAAACAGTTGAAAACAAATCACTTGTTCACTATGGGAAGGCCCTTCTCATCTACGAACTTACCTGTCGCGACAAGGATGATGTCGATCAAGCCCCAAATTCCACAAGCCCCTAGAGTGATGAGTTTAAGCACTCCCAAGCCAATTTGCCCTGCATAGAATCGGTCAGCTCCGAGACTACCGAGTAGAATCGATAGAATTAGCAGTACCGTCCAGTCTTTTTCCGATGTTTCCATTGCTTGTCCTTCCATGTCCGTTCCTAATCGGGCTTCTCATTAAATGTTGGCCCGTCCAACGCCTTCCTATTGATAAACTTCGAATCAATCCTATTGACGTGAGGCTGCCCGAGATTCCACGTGCTACGGTTGAATTTGCTTTCACCGGGGGGGTCCTCGCGACTTCGGTAATACTCCCACATGGCGGTGTCGACAATCTAGAATTGTGCCCATGGAAACACATCTCCGGATTCGATTGTCCCTTTTGTGGAATGACGAGGGCCTTCGTTGCAATCAGTCACCTGGACATCCATGCTGCTATGGATTTTAACCCAGGTTCCCCTCTGATCTATCTAGCATTCGTAGCCGTTTTCATCCGTAGTATCTGGTCTTGGAAGATCGGGGTCAACGAAGATCCCCCTCCTTTCCCCTCTCCAGTTTTCTCTGGATGGCTATTTCTATGCATCATTGTTTTTTCATGGACTGCATACTCGAGGATGAATTTTCCTTTGTAAGTAAGTATACACATTAATTAACGAATTACTCATATGTGGTTTTGAATGAATGATTATGACGCTCTAGTCGCCCTTTGCATGGGTATCGGCCTAGCCGCGGCGTCTGGTTTCAGAGTCTTCCTCCCGCCATTCGTACTCTCTTTATTCGTGAAATGGGGTTCTGTTGAAGTAGATCTTTCTGGTTCAGCCTTCGAGTACTTCGACTCTGATATGGCAGTCTTCCTCTTGGGAGCAGCCACACTAGTGGAGGCATTGGCATACTATGTCCCATGGGTGGACAATCTCCTCGACTCAATAGCCTCTCCGGCGGCCGTAATTGCAGGCACGGGTATGACCGCGGTTTTGCTCGAGGGGAACACAGATCCTGTTTTTCAGTGGGCATTAGCCATTATAGCCGGAGGAGGTACTTCGGGGACCATTCAAGCATCTACCGTTGTTATTCGCGGGGCCTCTACGATGATGACTGGAGGGTTGGGGAACCCGGCCGTTTCAACAGTTGAGAATGTAGCTAGCTTTGCTTTCGCATTGCTTGCCATACTAATTCCAGTTTTGGCTGCCCTTGGCGCCTTTGCTCTCCTCTATGTAGTCATCAAAAAGGGCATGGAGAAAAAATCGCAGACCAAATTTTCGGTATAATTTGAACCGAACTAGAAGCCCTGCCAGTCGAACACCCTTTGCGGCTTTTTGCGAGGAATACCGAGCATTTGGGACAGATTATGATATGGTTTTGCACCCATTGGGTTTCCAAGGTGAACAGGAAATGGAGCCAGGAAAGAGCGAGAGAATGGAGCAGAACAGGAAGAAAGTCACGTTGGGCATTGTCGCACTCGCAGCGGTGTCCCTTCTAGCCGGCGCATCTGTGGCAGCGACCCTAGAGGAGTACGCCGCACCGGTTTACGCAGAGGCTGACCCCTTCGAGGGAGCAGTAGACGATGTTACGGGAGAGGACACATGGGAGGCCAAGGAAACCGACGGCAAGCCACTGGGCAAGCACATCAGGAAGGCGATGAAGAGCCGGATGAACGACAGGATGGAGGACAGGATCGA